>Ga0233425_10000525_pt1 | contig 98073 bp, 78 predicted proteins | sample Watercolumn_Towu_2_FD_181712 | JGI IMG/M metagenome (GOLD analysis project Ga0233425, IMG submission 181712) | Freshwater microbial communities from Lake Towuti, South Sulawesi, Indonesia - Watercolumn_Towuti2014_140_MG | ecosystem: Environmental > Aquatic > Freshwater > Lake | place...
GCGGTGGACATGGTTCCTCCATTACAGCGTCTGGATTTGACAACCGTAATGATGCCATGTCTTCCGCTTTATGTCACGCCCAACTTAGCGGAAAGTAGAGAGTTCGCGAAACGTACAAAGTCGAGATGAGCATTCCCGGCGCCTTCCACGGCCCGGTCGCGGCGCAAGCTGGAGGGCTTTGCCCGCTGCGCCATCTTCGGGTATAATCGGCGCAGTCGTTCGCGGCGCAGTACATCTTCCGACCGAGCAGTGATTTGTCCAACCGCGTCTTTCTGATAACGATCCTGAGCATGTCCCTGCCCTGGCTGCTGTTGACCGGCTGCGCGGGACAGGTCATCACGCGCCAGACGCCAACACCGCTGCCGCCAACGCCGACCGTCGTCATCGCGGCGCTGGCGACCCCGCGGCCGACGGCCACGCCCGCGCCCTATACGCCCGCGCCGACCGCCACTCCGACGGTGACGCCGACGCCGCTGATCTACACGCTCAAGAGCGGCGACACGCTGCTGGGCCTCGCCATCGAGTTCGGCACAACGCTCCAGGCCATCCAGGACGTCAACGGGATCACCGACCCGCGCGGCCTGCTCGTCGGCCAGCAGATCATTATCCCGCGCGAAGCAGCCTCTGTAACCGGCACGCCGACCGCGACCGCCAGCCCCATGCCGTTTGCGGTGGAGAACATGACGTTCAACTACACCCCCATCGGCGGCCTGTGGGGCTTCGGTGAGATCCATAACACCACGGGGAGCGATCTGGAGCAGGCCGCTGTGATCGTGAATCTCCTGGATGCGACGGGCAAGAAGCTGGCGAGCGGCGTCGGGCACGCGCAGATTGACCTCATCGGGCCTGGCGGCCGGGCGCCCTTCGCGGTGCATTTTCAGGAGGCGCCGGCCAGCTTCGCCAGCTACACGGCCTTCCCGGCCACCGGCATCAAGGGCTATGTCGGCAGCTACTATCGCGACTTGACTCCCAAGAATACGCGCGGAGAAGGCCAGCGTTACTCGGCCTACACGGTCTCGGGGAGCATCGCCAACACCGGGCCGGAGGATGCCGTCGGTGTGACCGTCACCGTGACGATCTATGACGCGCTCGGCCGCGTGATCGGGACGCGCAAGGCGATCCCGGAACACAACGTGATCCCGCGTGGCGGCGAGACGAGCTTCTCGGTCACGCTGACGCCGGCCGGCGGGCCGGTGCAGGGCTTTCGGGTCATCGCGTTGGGGCGGCGCAACCTGACGCCGACACCCACGCCGCGCGCCGGCTGAGGGATACCGACCATGAGACCGATCGCCCCAGAAGCCCCGGCCTTCTACCGCATCCTACAACGGCTGCTGCAGTGGGTCATCGGGCTCCTGACGCGGATCGAGGTTCACGGCATCGAGAACATCCCGGCGCGCGGCGCCTTCATCCTGGCGACCAATCATCTGCATGCGTTCGACCTGCCCGTGGCCTTCGCCTACAACCCGCGTCAGGTGACCGTTTTTGCAGCCGACAAGTGGCGGGGCAAGCCTGGCGGCTGGCTCATCGAGGCAGTGACCCAGACGATCTTCGTGGCGCGCGGGGAAGTGGATCGCCGCGCCCTGGGTCAGGCGATAGATGTGCTGAAAGCGGGCGGCGTGATGGCGATCGCGCCTGAAGGCACCCGCAGCCGCACCGGCGGACTGCTGCCGGGGAAGACCGGGGTGATTTACCTGGCCGCGCGCGCCGGCGCGCCGGTTATCCCGACGGCGATGTGGGGCCAGGAGAAGGTCATGCCGGGGTGGACGCGGCTGCGGCGCGCGCCGGTCCATCTGCGCTTTGGGCCGCCGATCGTCTTGCCGCCCGAAGCGGCGCGCTTCCGCGCCGCCGAACTGGATGCCTACACCGAGCAGTTAATGCTCACTCTGGCGCGCATGTTGCCCCCGGAGTACCGCGGGGTGTACGCTAACAGCAGTTCAAGTATGATGGAGCATCCTGAGCGGAGCAGCCGGTGTTTGGCTGCACAACCGAGAAATGATGGAGCATCCTGAGCGGAGCAGCCGGTGTTTGGCTGCGTAGTCGAAGGATGCGGAGAAAGTCTGAAGAAAAGGAGAAGATACCATGGAAATGCGATCACTTGGCCGCACGGGCGTGCTGGTTTCGCCGCTGTGCCTGGGGACGATGAACTTCGGCGCGCCGACCAGCAAAGAGGACTCCATCGCGATCCTCGACCGCGCGCTGGACGCCGGGGTCAACTTCATTGACACGGCCAACGTCTACAACGCGGGCGAGAGCGAACGCGTGGTCGGCGAGGCGCTGGCGCTGAACGGCAAGCGGGAGCAGATCGTGCTGGCGACCAAAGTGCACGGTCGGATGGGGCCGGGCCCGAACGACGCCGGCAATTCCCGCTATCACATCATCAAGGCGTGCGAAGACTCGCTGCGCCGGCTGCAAACCGATCACATTGATCTGTACCAACTGCACCGGCCCTCGCAGACCATCCCCCAGGATGAGACGCTGCGCGCCTGCGACGACCTGATCCGGGCCGGCAAGGTGCGCTACATCGGCTGCTCGACCCATCCCGCATGGATGGTGATGGAGGCGTTGGCGACGAGCGAGCGGTACGGCCTGGCGCGCTACATCAGCGAGCAGCCGCCCTACAACCTGCTGGATCGCCGGATCGAAAACGAGCTGGTACCGCTGGCCCTGAAGCACGGGTTGGCGCTGTTGCCCTGGTCGCCCCTCGCGGGCGGCATCCTGGCTGGCCGCTATCCGGTGGATACTGCGGCATACACCGAGGGGTCACGGGCGGCCCGCGCCGGCGCGATGTTCCAGGCGCGCGTCAGCCGCCGGGGCCGCGAAGTCGCCGCCAAAGTAGCGGCGATGGCGCAAGAGCGGGGCATGACCGGCTCGCAACTCGCGCTGCTGTGGGTGAAGGACCAGCCCGGCGTCACATCGCCGATCCTCGGCCCGCGCACCATGGCGCACCTGGAAGATGCGCTCGGCGTGCTCGACAAACAGCTCGCCGACGCCGACCGGCCTCTCTTCGACGCGCTGGTGCATCCGGGCAACGCCGTCGCCGACTTTCACAACAGCAACGATTGGATGAAAGCGCGAATCACGGACTGACATGGTGGGTGCAAGACTTCCGAAGTCCCTGCAGGTCTGCCGAAAGCAGCGATCAGTCGGCAAGACTTCGGAAGTCTCCCCACTTCCTTGTCACCGTGTCATCCCATCACCCGCGCCAACTCCCCCCACTCCGCCAGCGTCAGCGTCTCGGCGCGGCGTTGCGGGGCGATGCCGGCGGCGATCAGCCACGCCTCGGCCTGGGCTGGCGGCACGCCCAGACCGGCGGCCAGCGAGTTGCGCAACTGTTTGCGCGGCTGGCTGAATCCCGCGCGCGCGGCGTGGAAGAACGCCTCAGCAGTCACGCCGGGCGCGGCCGCCTCCGTGCGCCGATCCAGCCGCACCACCGCCGAATCCACTTTCGGGACCGGATAAAACGCGCCGGCCGGTATCCGCCCCACGATGCGCGCCGTACAGTAGAACTGCACCCCCAACGCCAGCAAGCTCATCTCCGGCGGCGCCGCGACTATCCGCTCGGCCACCTCGCGCTGCACCGTCAACACCAGCCGCGCCGGCGGCGGCGCGGACTCCAGCAGATGACGGATGACGGCCGAGGTGATGTAGTAGGGGAGGTTGGCGATGACCTTGTACTGATTGCAGATTGCAGATTGCAGATTGCAGATTGACCCATTTGCGATTTGCGATTGGCGATTTGCAGATTCGCCGATCAACGCCCCGACGTCCAGCTTTAGGATATCTCCGTGCACGATGGTCACGTGCGGCTGGAGGGCGAAACGCTCCCGGAGGAGGGGGATCAGGCGGTCATCCAGCTCGACGGCGATCACGCGGCCGGCCTGAGCCGCGATCAGCTCGGTGAGCACGCCGGGCCCAGGGCCAACCTCCAGCACGGTGTCATCGGGCGTCAGTTCCGCCGCGGCGACGATATGCGACCGGTGGGCGGGATCCACGAGGAAATTCTGACCCAGGCCCTTCTTGGGATGGATGCCGAGGACAGAGAGTTGGCGCAGGAGGGAGGTCAAGCGTCTTCTCCCCTATTCCACCACAACCTGAACCCGGCTCTCAAAGATATCCCCGGCCTTGGCCGGCAGGTAGAACATCGCGCTGGCGGCCACCAACTCCCCGCCGGGGTGCGCATAGACGAGCCAGATGAACGGCCCGGTCCCCAAGTCTTTGTCCTCCACCACCCAGGTCTTCTTCCCGATTCCGAACGCCGCTTCGTCCAACGCGCCGCGCCAGCCCTCTACATCGTGCCAGCCGCCCATCGCGTCCTGCCACTGCACCACCGTCCATAGTGGCTGCCAGACCGTCGGGGGGATCTCGATCGGCAGGAGCAACGACAGCACGATCAGGGTGCGTTCACGATAAGACGCCGCGGACGGCGCGGGGGGCGGCGCAGTAGGTCGCGGCGGCCGCGGGGGCATAGCCGCTGCGGGCATGGCCGTCAGCAGCGCTAGCAAGATACCCAGGCTAAGGCTCCCGATAGTCACGATCCGCCAAAGACGCGAGACGAAAACTTTGATTTGCATTTCCGACACTCCTCATAGCGCGGTCCCGCGAAGCGTGCCGCAACCGAGGCGCTGTCATTGCGAGGCCCGTCGTGTGGGCCGAAGCCGCGTACGCGTCCACCATGTGCGAGAGATTGCTTCGCAAACACCGCTCGCAATGACACCGCAATCAACGCGGCGGCAGCGCGGCCCGCGGCGCGCCGCGGCCGACCGGCGCGCCGCGGCCGGCCACGGCCGGCGCCGCGCCGGCCGCCACATAGACCGGCCCAAATACGTTATTGTAGGCCCAACCCCGCGCCTCGTGCGTCTCGAGCACGCCGCCGTAGTTGGTCAGCAGGTTGACCGAATCCACGTGAGCATACACGGGCGTTCCCGGCGTCAGGGGGAAGGTGATCCCGGTGTAATAGTCGTCCACGTGGACATCCCGGAACGTCACGGTGAACGACTGGCCGGGCAGCAGCGGCAACGGCTGCGAGGCCGGGTCGAGCAGATTTGTGATCGCCCAGACGATGCCCTGGCGCGATCGGCCATCATACCAAATCTCGTTGACCGCGACCGGCGGCGGGAGCGGGTTAACGTAGAAGTCAATCCAGAACTCATCCACAGCCGGGGCATCCCCCTGATTCTGGATCACCACCTGCACGCTGTTGGCCGTCGCGCCCAGACTGGTGACGACCAGGTCGGGCAGACCGATAGTGTCGCGCACCACCAGCGGTAGATAGCAGTGACGGATGATGGTTGGCGTTACCGTCGGCGTGTGCGTGGGCGTCGAAGTCGGCGTTGACGTTGGCGTCGGCGTCGAAGTGGATGTCGGTGTTGACGTTGGGGCGTGCGTGGGCGTCGAAGTCGGCGTGGCCGTCGGCGTCGAGGTTGGAGTATGGGTCGGTGTCGAAGTCGGCGTCGGCGTTGATGTTGGTGTCGGTGTAGCCGTCGGCGTGTGCGTGGGCGTCGAAGTCGGTGTTGACGTTGGCGTCGGCGTCGAAGTGAAAGTCGGTGTTGACGTTGGGGTGAGAGTGGCCGTCGGCGTTGACGTTGGGGTGTAGGTTGGCGTCGCGGTCGGCGTTGACGTTGGCGTCGGCGTCGAAGTGGATGTCGGTGTGGCCGTCGGCGTCCAAGTCGGTGTGGCCGTCGGCGTTGACGTTGGGGTGTGGGTTGGCGTCGCGGTCGGCGTTGATGTTGGTGTCGGCGTCGAAGTGGATGTCGGTGTCGGGGTGTACGTAGGCGTCGAAGTCGGCGTGACGGTAGGCGTCGGCGTCGGGGTAGCGGATGTCACATGCAGCGTCAGGTACGAGACGCCATAAGTCGCATGTGAGGCCGTGATCACCGCCTCGCAGCCAGGCGTCGCGGAGAGCGCCGCCACGGCCAGGAACGCCGCGCGGGATTGACCCTGCGCCACGGTCACAGATGCGGGGACCGCGATGCAACCGGGCGCGGAGGAGGCCAGTGATACGACCACATCCTGGGCCGCGCTTTCGTTCAGACTCACCGTCATATCCGAGCTCGCCCCCGGCGGGATCACGAATGGATCGGCCGTCAGGGTCAGGCGCTTGATGCGCTGACAACTGATCTCGACGAGCGCGGCGTAATTCGGATAGTCCGTCTTCATGTCGAATGTGATAGCCGAGCCAACCAGGTCGCGCCAATCACCCTCCCAGCTCGTCGGCGCGACGGCATAGTGCCAGTCCCCTGTCGCCCAATCGCTGATCTGCAAATAGCCGCCCGGATTCCCGCCCGCCGACTTCCATTCCATGGTGCCGTCGCCCGCCGCCGTCCACCCCTCTGGGCCGGTATCGAATCCCGCCGCAAAACGTGACCCCACAGCCACGTTATCTACACCGCCCACGTCCGCGCCGTCATGCATTTCCGCACGGATGCGGAACAGCGTAACCTGGGACAGCACCTTCTGGAACGTGGCGCTATCCACGCCGAACGTCGCCGCGTCCAGCGGAACCGTGAACCGTTGCCAGGTGTTGGCCCGTGACGGTGGGCCGTAGGGCGCGTAAATGGCCTGGTTGCACGGTTCCTCGGTGGCGGTCGGTGTGGGCGTCGGCGTTTGCGAAGCAGTCGGTGTCGGCGTCGGCGTTTGCGTGGGCGTGGCGGTCGGGGTGAAGGTGGGCGCGATGGCGAGCGGGATGGTGACAACTTGACTGCTGTCCAGCCGCACCGTTGCGGTCCCGCTCTGGCGCCCCGGCGCCGAGGCGGTCACGGTGTAGTCTCCGACGAGCAAATCGAATTGCACGTTCCCATCTCCGCCGGTGAGGCCGGAGCGGGTCTGCGGCCCGGCCGCAACCACGGCCGCGGCCGGCAGTGGGTTGCTGCTGGCCGCGTCGGTGACATGCACCGTGAGCTGATACTTCGTCACCGGCGGCGCCTCGCGCTGCAAGACCAAGAGCGCCCACTGGGTGTCCAGTTCGATGTCGCCATAGCTGCCCGCAGCGGGCCAGGAGCCGTCGGCCAGTTGCGCGTCCATGATGAGCGACGACATCTCACGGAACCAATCGTCGTCGCGGGCGCCGTCGCCGTCAGTGTCAATCTGCCTGATGCCATAGGCTTGCAGCCCCTTCAGGCAGGTGTACGCGGCCTGCACCTCCGGGGAGATCAGATCATTCTTCCAGCCCGGCGAATAAGTGGCGTCGTTCCAGTGTGTTTCGATGTAGCGCAGCGCGGCCTGCACCCTGGCGTCATCCACCGGCCGGCCGACGAACGCCGATTCTTGCAGCAGATTGCCCGTCCGTAAGATATTGGCGCCATCTGTCGGCCCGACATACCCTGAGCCGCCGGAGACCGGATCCTGGATGTACGCCAGCCAAATCGCCAACTCGCTCTTCACGAACGGCGTGATCGCCAATCCGAAGCCGATCGGCGCCGGGCTTTCGGCGTAGACCTGGCCGAGCACCGCATAGCCAGAGGTCGAGTTGTCGCTGGAGCCTTGATTCTCGACGTAGCGCCAGCCGCCGCGATGGACGCCGTGGCTGATATCGTTCTGGCCGAACGCGAAGTAGTCCACCACATCCTGTAGCACCTCCCGATAAGTCCAGCCGAACACCGGGCTGGTCGGAACCGTGACGGTCATCTCCGGGTGCGCGCTGGCGACGATCGCCATGGCCGCCACGCCGGTATGGTAGATGTCGTGGTTTGACGTGCTCCACAGTTCGACCCCGAGGCCATCTCCATCTGAATCGGGATCGCCCGCCGGCTGGGGTGAGAGGGTCACCAGTTTGGCCTGCGAGAAGAGGTAGTCCAGCCCTTTCTTGACCTGCGCAGCGTAGGGATACTCGGGCAACAGCGGGTCGAGGCCGTGCTGGGTGGCGTGCGTCGCCAGCTTCAGCACCGAGAACCCGGTGCGACCCACGATTTCGGTTGTGCCCCAGGAGCCATCGGGCCGCTGGCGCAGGACCAGCCAGCGGATGCCGGCGTCAATCGCCCGTTCGAGCATCTCGTGGTAGCGGTCGGCCGTCGCGAAGATGTCGCTGTCCGCGCTCGCCAGGTGCGTCCAGTCTTCGGCAAAGGTTGTGGTGATGGTGTAGAGGCCGGACGGCAGGTTCACGGTCGGCGTGACCGCGGCGATGCCTGCTGCGTCGGTGGTCGCGGTGAAGACCAGGGTCTCGAGCGCAAACTGGATCGTCTTGCCGGCGACCGGTCGCAGGTCGTCCACGTTGCGCAGCTTGGCCTTGAGCGGCAGCGGCCCGCCGGGGTCGGCGGTGCGATAGCCCACGTAGGCCAGCGTGGTGGGGCGCTTGTTCACCAGGAAGACGCCCCAATCCGACCCGACCCCACCGTCCTTGTCGGTGACGGTCAGGGTAGCCGTGTAGACGCCGGCCGCGGCATAGGTGTAGTTCAGGTTGCGCTGATTCCAGGTGTTCCCATCCCCCAGATCCCACGCGAAGACGAGCGAGGCCAGGTCATCGCTCCCCGGCTCGTTGACGCCGGGGTTGACCTGCACCGGATTGCCGGCCCACACCGTTGCATCGGGCACAGAAACGCCCGGCGCGACGTTGGTGGTGGTGATCGTCTTGGTGACAGTGGCCGACAAGAACTGGCTGTCCAGCACGGTCAGGGTCACGGTGTAGATGCCGTTGTCCGGGAAGGACGTGCCTGTGTCCCGGCTCGTAGACTGATAAGTGGTATGGCTGAACCGCCAACGCCAGGTGAGGGGCGAGCTATGCCTGTCCGCCGTCGAGCCATAGAAACCTGTACTCTGCCCTTCGGCCGGGATCAAGGGATTCCAGCTAAAATCCGGCTCGGGCGGGTGGAGCACGATGTAGCGTTGGGCCGCCGATCGGGTGTTGCCGTCGTCGTCGGTCACGTCCAGGGTCACGGTGTATGTGCCAGGGCTGGGGAAGGTGTGCCACGGATGCTGTTCGGCCGACTGGCTGCCGTCGCCGAAGTCCCACCCCCAGGCGATCACGCGGCCGCCGCGGTCGAGCGAGAGGTCGTCGAACGGCGCCGTCGCGCCGCCCGGCTCAGGCGAGTACACCCGAAGGTCATAGAGGCACATATACGCGTTGCCATAGTTGTTGCGGGCCAAGAACTGCACATAGCGGGCCGGCGTCGGCGGGAAGGTGTACCAGTGCCATTGGCCGTCGCTGGAGAGCGTGGCGCTGACGACTGTCGTGAAGTTGACTGTGTCGGTCGGGACGGCCGAGACCCGCACCTGGAAATCTTTGGGCGAGTAGCCGCCTTGATACCCGCGCAGCCAGACCCGATCTACCAACCACGGCCCATCCTCGATCAGGCCGACCGTGAACCACTGATCGTTCGGTTGGCCGTAGGCGCTGCACCAGTAGGAACTGGCGTCGTAATCAATGGCGCGTTCCGGCGCGTTGCCATCACTGTACTTGCTCGAATAGCCGGCGATGAACGCGCCCACCCCTTCGCGGCGCGCGGCGTTGATGCCATCGGTCGTGAGGACCTGGAAGGTGTTGACCCGCACCTGGTTGGCGCCGTGGTTATTGATGACATAGAGCTGGACGTAGCGCGCCTCGACGGTGGGGAAGCTGAATTCTTGCAAGGTCGTGTTGTTGGCGGCCGTCCCGCTGAACACGGTCGTGAAGGCCAGGGCCTCCGTTGTGGCGGCAGAGGCGCGAATCTCGAAGTCCTTAACCCCCTGGTTGAGAGACGTGCCTTGCAGTCGGACCTTGTTGACGGTATAGATCAGGCCGCCGCCCAACCTGACTGTAATCCACTGATGGGTGTTCTGGCCTGGCGCGGACGCCCACTGGCTACTGGTCTCGTCAATGGCGTTTTCAGGCGCATTCCAACGCAGGTCGTCGGCCGAGGAGTAGTCCGCGATCTGCGCAGGCGGCCCCTCGCGCAGCGACACAATCCCGCCCTCCCGGTCGCGCGTCCAGGCCTGGAAATGCCGGACGCAAATATAGTAGCTTGATCCCCAGTTGTTCAAGAGGCGGAGCTGAATGTAGCGGACATGGCGCGGCGCAAAGTTGAATTCATGGGTGTTCGTGTCCTTGGGCAGCGTGCCCGTCACCACGGTCGTGAAATCGCCATCTGCGGCTCCCGTCGTGGAGATCCGCACGGCGAAATCTTGGGCGCTCTGGTTATCTCCCCAATTGCGCAAGATCACCCGATCCACCGCCTCCAGGCTTTCGCCCGCTGTCCGGACGGTGATCCATTGGTTGGTTGTCTGGCCGTTGGCCGTGCACCAGCCGCTGTCGGTGCTGAAGTCTATGGCATTTGGTGGCGGATAGGAATTGGATAAGAAGCTGGAGTACGCCACGACGCTCGCGCCGTCCTCCAGTTGCAGCACGTTGCGCCCTTTGCTGGCGCGCAAGTCCGCGGCCGGCGGGGCCGGCGTGTATGCTTCCAGATCAAGCGGCGCGACTGTGCCCGCGTGCCACGTCCCCACCCGGCCGGCTGCCAAGCCCCCCACCTGGAACGTGACCTGATCTCCCTCCTGCCCGCCCTCGACGCCCCCCGGCGTGTCCGGGTCATCGCCCGGCACGTCAATCCGGTAGACCGAATGGCCGTCCACGAACAGCACGGGCGTCTCGGCATACTTCACGCCGCCGATCCACGCGGAGACCAGCGTGCCGGGCGCGACGTTCGCGTCGTCCAGGGTGGCCGCGCCGTAGAAGACAGCAGGGAGCGGGGGCGCGTCCGGGGCGGCGGCAGCCTGGGCCACGACGGGCGCGATCAACACCCAGGCCATGACAGCCACGAAGCAAGTCAGGCCACGCAGGTACAGCGTCAAGTATCGGGCAAAGATGGACTTGAACACAGTTTCCCCCTATCCGCGCCTCAGCACGCTGAACATCACCAGGAAAACATAATTCTGAGCGGCCTTCTTCCGGAGCGCATACTTCTGCCCATCGGTCGCGCCCTTCCAGCCTACGATGGCAACAACATAGTGGCCATACTTGCGGGCATAGTTGGTCATCACTGTGAACTGTTCTTCTCGCTTGCCGGGATCGTAATAGTCGTGGTATGCCTGGCTAAGCGCGATCTTGAAGTCGCCCACCAACCATGCGTTCGGCGGATTGGGGGTGGCGGACACCAGGAGTTGCTTGGTAGGCCGTCCCTTCTTAAGGATCGCTTGCGGTTTGCTCGAAGTGACCAACGGTGTCTCTTTGATCACAAAGTCCGGGCTAGACATCACGCCGAGTGGTGTTCGGCCCGTCGGTAACACTACAAATAAACCCTTCACCCCCTCCTTCATCATCCCCTCGTGCCGGTCGGTGCAATTCAACCCGTTGGTTACAGGTTCGCCATCCGCGCTGATACGCGGCTCGAACCAGAACCAATCCAACATACCGCCGACATCCACCGCGCCGCAGACAATCCGCTGAATCATCCCGGAAAAGATATCCCCCATCCCGCGCTGGCCTTGCTTCTCGAACTCCTCCAGCGCCTTGAAGAGCTTCTTAGGCATCAAAGAGTTGAGCAGCCGGCCGAAGAAGAAGTCCTGGACAGCCTGGATCACCTTCTGCCGCGCATACTGGAAGGCCCCCTGCACAGCTATGGTCTGCATCCCGCGCATCATATTGCCGACGCTGATCGAGATCGTCAGCCCCATGATCGAGAACTCCTCGCCGGTCGGGTCGCCGTACAGCAGCGGGTTGTTGTTGGCAAAGATGTAGGGGTGCAGCGTCTCCGGTCGGAACAGGTCGCCCTCGCTCGGATCGCGGCTCAGGAAGCGGCCGGTACGGGGGTCGTAGTCGCGCGCCCGCAGGTGATACAGCCCGGTCGCCGCCTCCAGCCATGCGCCGTGGAAGCGAAAATCGCCGCCCGCGCCGGCCGGGGGCGCGGCGCCTCCGCCCGTCGCCGACCGCAGGTTGCCGAAGCCATCGTAGGCGAAGCGAGCCACGGCGTCGCCCGCGGCGTCGGCCAGCGCGATGACCGACCCCATGCCGTCGGTCAAGTAGTAGGCTGGGCCGCCCGCGCCGAAGCGCATCAGCGGCAGCTCGCCGGCATAAGCGTAGCCCGTCACCAGGACGCCGGCCGGGCTGGCGACCAGGTGTACGGAGTCCAGCCCGACGCCCGACGCCGGCGCCATGATGTAGCGCCGCGTCCCACCCGCGTCGGTCGCGGCCACCCGTTGCCCCAGGCCGTCGTAGGTGTAATCGGTGCGCGTCCCCCCTGTCTGATCCACCGCGGCGGTGAGCTGGTCGTGCGGGTTATAGTCCAGCCGCCAGTTCTTGCCGTCCCGCGCCATGGAGATCAGCCGGCCATCCACGTCGTGACCATACGCCTCGGCGCCGGCCGTGCCATTGGCCGCCGCCAGCTTGTGGCCGGGGGCATAGGTGTACGCCAGGTCGCCGGCCGCGCTCGTCCGCGTCAGGCGGTCGCCGGCCGCGTTGTAGGTGTAGCTGATCGTCTCGACCAGCACGCCCGCTGCGTCGTGATACGCCTCGCTGGTCAAGCGCGTGGCCGCGTCGTAGCCCAGGAGCACGTAGCTGCCATCCTCGCGGTCAATGCGCGTCGGTTCGCCCGTCGCGGCGCGCTGATAGGCCAGCGAGGCCAGGAGCGCGCCGTCCGCCTTGCGATGCATCACCCCCGTCACCTGGTCACGGCTGTCGTAGGTGAAGGCGCTCTTGACGCCGTTGGGCAGCGTGCGCTCCACCAGGCGGTTCGCGGCGTCGTATGTCAACGTGGTGACGCCACCCAGCGGATCCACGATTTTGACCGGGTTGTGGCCTGCGTCATACTCGTAGGTCGTGACATAGGCCGCCCCGCCCGCGGCCGCCTGCACCGTGACCGTCACGACGCGGCCCAGGACATCGCGGCCATAAGTGATGATCGCGCCGTCGCCGGTTGTCATGCGCGTCAGATTGCCGCTCAGGTCGTAGGTGTACTGGGATGTTCCGGCGCCGTCCTGTACGGCGGTCAGGGCGCCGTCGGGGTTCCAGGTGAAGGTGGTCTGCTCGCCCGCCGATGACCGTCGCGTGGTCAGCCGCCCCGACACATCGTAGCCGAACGCCAGGCTGATCCCGGAACTGAACGTCACCCCGGCGGGCTGGTCGCTCATGTCGCTGTAGGTCAATGTGCGGGTCGTACCGTCGCCGTAGGTGATCACCGTCAGCCGATCCTGTAAGTCATAGGTCAGCGTGATCGTCTCGCCCGCCGGCTCTTGAACCGAGATGAGCTGGCTCTGCGAATAGGTGTAAGTGTACGTCGCGCCGCCCAAAGCCTGCGCCGTCAGCAACTGGCCGAAGGCGTTGTAGGTGAAGCGGCGCTGCCGCCCCTGCTCGTCGGTGAAGGAGGTCGGATAAGCCTGGGCATCATTGAGAGGGCTGGCCGTCAGATAGGTCGCGCTGAACCTCGCGCCGTCGGGGTGGACGACTTCCAGGGGCAGGCCGTATTCCGAATTGACCAGGGTTGTGGCCCGGCCCAACGGATCGGTGACCTGGGTGGTGGTGAGGGTGTAACTGTAGTTCCAGGTATTGCCGCGATTGTCTACCGACGCGGCCCGCCAGCCATCGGTTGTGTAAGTGAATGTCTCAGTATGACCCAGCGGATCGGTGCGCCTGGTGACGCGGCCGATGGCATCGCGATCCACGCTTGAGACCGCGCCGGATGGCGCCGTCACCTGGCTGACCTGGCCCGCGGCGTCGTACTGATAGCTCGTCGTCAGGCCGCCCGGCCCGGTCTCCTGGAGCAGCCGGCCGGCGGCATCGTAAGTGTAGCCTTCGGTATAGCCGTTCGGCAGGGTCCAGCCGGCGAGTTGGCCGTTCGGCGCAAACGTGCGCGCCAGCGTCCCGAACGAAGAAGCGGTTACCTGGCTCCAGTTTACCCCGTGATCGTAGGTGTACGCCAGAGTCGTCCCCTCGCCGTAGTTCTCGTTGGCCTCGCGCCCCAGCCCGTCGTATTGGATGGCCGAAGTTTCTCCCCGCTGATCGGTGAAGCCGGTGAGCCGGCCGGACGCGTTGTAGGTCATCGTCATCTTGTTGCCGAAAGGGTCGGTCATCTCGACCGGGCTGCCATCGGCGTCATTGACGAAGGTCGTCGTGGCGAACAGGTCGCTCTCCGAAGTCACCGCGCCATTCGGCCCGTAGGTCGTGGCGAGCACCAGATTGCCCGCCCCATCGCGCACCTGCGTCAGGTTGCCCGCGGCGTCGTAACTCAGATTGATGCGGGCGCCGGCCGGGTATTGGATAGCAGTGGGCTGGCCGCGGCCATTATAGCTGTAATTGGTCGTGAAGTCCGCGGCAGGCTGATTGGCCGCGTGCGGCTCCACCACCGAGGTGAGATTGCGCTGCGCGTCATAGGTGAAGGTGGTCACACCGCCCACAGCATTCGTCGTCTTGGTCAAGTTGTTCCTGGCGTCATACTCGAAAGTCGTGACATGGCCCAGCCCGTCGGTGATGGAGGTGATGTTGCCGCGGCTGTCGTAGGTCTGAACCTCCTGCCGGCCGGTAGGATCCACGATCGTCTCGCGGCGGTTCGCCAGATCGTGCGTCAGCGTCGAGCAGGCCCCGCCCGCCGCGCACGCGCCGATCAGGCGACCGTCGGCATCGTATTGGAACTGCGTGATCTCCGTCCCGTCGGGATTGATGATCTTCACCAGGTGATGCGGCACGGCCGCCGAATAGGTGAAGCGGGTCACTTCGCCGACCTGATTCGTGAAACTGACCAGGTCGCCCGCCGCGTCATACGCATAGCGCGCCGTGTGCGCCAGCGGGTCGGTGATCTGCGTGACCCGGCCCTGGGCGTCGCGCGTGAAGGTGATGCTCTTGCCCTTGGAGTGGGTGATGGTGTTGGCCGAGATCGTCACCGAATTGCCGTTCGTATCGGCCAGGCGCGTGATGCCCCGCAAAGAATCCAGATCGAACGTCCGGCCATCCGGCGTGGTCAGCCGCACCTGCGGCGGATCGTAGGGCTGCAAGGTGTTCACATCCAACACCTGCTCCTCGCCGTTCCGGTAGAGCACATCGGTGTTGCCCAAGATCGTCAGGGTCGCGCCGGGCAGCCAGCCATCCATGAAGCTGAACCCGGCTTCGGCGAAGCAGCCGCCTATCGTCGCGCTCGGGTTCAGCAGATCCAGCCGGAAGCGATACGCCTCCTCCTCCGACAGCCGCACCTCGGTGAAATGCGACAGCGTCTCGGCGATCTCCAGGCACGGCAGCCCCCACTGGCCGGGGTTAATCTGCCAACCCTCGCCGGGCGTGCGGTTGTGCGTGTAGGAACCCTGGTGCACATCCATGGTCCAGCCGAAGCCGAAATCGCCGCGCGTCTTCATCCGACTGTCGTAGATGCGCTGCACCTGGATGGGGATGCCGATGAGCGGCACATTCACGTCGGTGAACGCCAGGCGCACCACCCCTACCTTCTGCGCGCCGGCCACATAGATCGTGGTCGCGGCGACCGTCTCATGCCCTTCGCTGTCGGTCGCGGCCACGCGCAGCTCGTATATCCCGTTGAGGAGCAGGGTCGGGTCGAGCGCGCCCAGGATCGTGTTGGTCATCGCCGTCGCGCCGGTGAAGAAGGTCGTCCAGGCGACCTCCGGCAGGCGGCGGTGTTGCAACCGATAGCCGGTCAGGTCGCCGTCGGGATCGCTCACCGAGCCGACCAGATTGGCGCGCTCGGTGAGCTCGGCTTGCTCGGCGGGGCTGGTCAGGCGGACGACCGGCGGCCGGCCCGGCACGCGGGTGGGGGTGGCGGTTGGCGTGGGCGTGCTGGTCGGCGTCGCGGTCGCCGTCGGCGTGGGGGTGGGCGTCGGGGTCGGCTCGACGATGGTCAGCGTAATGTCTCTGGTCGCCAGCACCCAATAGCCCCAGCCCGGCTCCATCACCTGCAGGTCGTTGACCCAGGCCGGCACGGCCACATCGTAGAGCGCCCAGGGATCGGCCGGGTCAGCCGGGTCGTAGGCGAAGACGCGGGTGAAACTGCCCGCGATAGACGCCAGCGCCGTCAGCACCGGCAGCGCCTTGCCCAGGGGATAACCGATCAGGTTCCAACCGCGGCAGAGGCGGATCGGCGTCGGCCCCGGCGCTGCGCCGGTGACGCTGAGGGTCGTCGTGCTGGTCACCGCGAGCCAAAAACCGATCTTCGGGTCAATTGCGGTCAGATCGTTGGGCGCCGCGGGCGCGGCCGGATCGTAGACCTTCCAGGGATCGGCGGCATCGCAACCCGCGTAGGCGTAGGCGATGCGATAGCGACCCGCGATAGACGCGAGCACGGCCGACGGCGCGGTGTCGGCGGGCTGCACCGAGATGGAGAGCAGGTTCCAGCCGGGGAGCAGCGCGCCGCCGGCGCCGGGGCCGTTGCCGCCCGGCGCGGCGCGCGCCACACGCGCCCACCCATCTGGCTCGGTGAACCCGGGCGGCAGTGGCGGCGGGTCGCCTGACGGAGGAGAGAGCTTGCGGATGATTAGAGGAAGATAGAGCGCTGCACCATGCTGTGGGTCGGCCGGAGGCGGCGAAGCAGCCGGCTGCGCCGCCGTGCCCGGCGCAGAAATGGCGGCCAACGGCAGGAGGCCCGCCAGCAAACCGAGGCACACGATCAGGCTGACCGCGGCCTGAAGCCATCCACGAAGATCGCGCTCGCGCATCGCACCCTCCTCAATCTGGCTCGGTCAGAGACCGGCTAGAACGCGAAAACCTGTCCGAAAACCGCGGGCGCTGACTGGCCGAAGGCCGTGTCGAAGCGCCTTTCGACAGGTTCAAGGCGCGTTTTCGGACAGATTCCAAGTTATGTCATATCGGCTGCCCAAGGAAAACAAGTATCGAACTCTGGTGCATTATCGCGCAATCATAGCTGTGAGTCAATAGTTTGTTTCCGCAAACCGGCTTCATCCGACCAGCATGAAAGGCGCCCAATGATAGGCGCTGAGGCCGGCAGCGCGTAGCTCGCGTTGGGCGGCCGCCAGGGCCGCGGCTGGCGATGCGCCGCGTGCCAGGCCGCGATAAAAGGCGATCATCAGCCGGGCGGTGGACGCGTCATCCACCTGCCACAGGCTCACCAACAGGGCATTGGCGCCCGCAAACAGGAGGGCCTCGCGCAGCCCCAGAAGCTCATCGCCGGGACGCAACGCGCTCAGGGCGGTCTGGCAGGCCGAGAGGGTGACGAGGCGGGCATTGAGGCGCAGCCGGAACAGGTCGGGGACCGCCAGCGCGCCATCGGCCAGGAGGATGCGGCTGTGCAACGGAGCGCGCAGGTCGAAGATGGCGTGCGTCGCCAGATGAACGATGTCGAAGCGCGCCAGGACGCCGCTGTCGCGCCAGTCGCTCAGGCGCCCGGCGGTGGCCGACGCGCCGAGCAGCAGCGTGACCGACGGTTTAAACCGTCCGCCGAGCAGGCCCGCGATGCTGCGCGCCTCCTGCTCGGCATGAGGCAAGCTGGCCGCCCGGTCGCCAAATTCGCCGAGGCCGCAAACGAGAACGGCTCCAGCCGTCCCCGCGTGCTCCAGGGAACGCCGGCGGTCCTGGATCGCCTCCCAGGCGCGCAACGTCGGCGCATAGGACACCTGGGCTTGTTCCAGCACCGGACGATGGTCGTCAAGCAGCAGCGCCGGGAAGGGCAGGTAATGCAACAAGCCGTGCGGCGCAATCAGGAGCGGACGATCCGCCGCCAATTCGTCGCGTATCTCCTGCGGGATGAGCAGATCGGCCAGCGAGCGCATGAGCGCCGGACCGGGCGGCTGGGGCAGCGCCTCCCCACGCAGACGGCCGGCGTAGACCGTCTCGCGCTGCTCCCGGTGCGGATCCACCGCCTGAGCCAGCTTCGCCGCGGTGAGCCTGGACAGCGGTCGCACCCACGCCTGTGTCTCCTGCGGCGTCACCCAGAAGATCGCCAACCGGTCGGAGCGCAGGTGATAGGCAAGCGCGCCCCACCCGGCAGCACGCTCGCTCTGTCCGCCAAACTCCCGATTCGCGACCGCGCGGAAGCGTTCCAGCGAGAAGGGCAGGCAAGGATCCAGCACCTCGATGCTGGCCGCCGAATGGCGCACGCGCTCGAACAACTCGGCTTGCTCGGCCGATAGCCGACCCAGGCGCGTGCTCACGTCGGCCGGCGCGCGTTTGAGGCCGTCGTTCAACGCCGCCAGGTTGCGCGTGCCGTCGGCTTCTGCACCCGGCCATCGAGCGCGCAGCGCCTCCAGCTCTCGCGTCACCGCCCAACTCTTCTCCCACAGGGCGCGCGCCTCGGGTGTTTGGCCGGCGAAAGCTGCGCTCAACACCTCGCGCTGCTGTAAGAGTGAAGCCAACACCTGGCCTTTGCTCATCTCCGCCACCGCCAGCGCGTCGGCCGGTTCAGCGAGCGCCAGCCAGCCATCCAACGCATCCTCATAGATGGCGCGGCGCGCGGCATAGAATGTGCCGGCGTGGCTCTCGGTGACAATGCCGCGGCGGGCCACGCCGACGTGCTCGACCGCGGCCTGCCAATGCCGGGCGGCCGCGCGGCCGTCGCCAGAAGCCGAGGCGGCTTTCCCCAGGGCGTGCTCGGCGCGCGCGGCCAGGTCGGGGAAGTTGGCGGCAAAGACTTGCGCGGCCGCCTGCAAGATGGGAAGCGCCGCCGCTGCCTCGCCCGCCGCCAGGCGCGCCTCACCGATCATCAGCCGACACAAAGCCGCATCCACCTGCTGGTCGTGGCGTTCCAACCGCGCGAGCGCGGCGGTGTAATGCGCCACGGCGCGACGATATTGACGGCGCGCCGCGGCCAGCTCGCCCAGGGTCAGCTCGCAGAAGGCCAGCGGGATCTGCCGATCTTGTTCGGCGAAGTAGCGCCGCGCGACGTTCAGCAATCGGCGCGCCGGCTGCGCGTTGTTCGATTGGGCGGCGTGCAGCATCCCGGCCTGCCGCGCCGCGCAGATGTGCGCATCGAAGCTCGCGTGCACCCGGCGAAAGGCGCGGCGCGCCCGCCGATACCACTCGGCCGCCTCGTTGTAGCGCCCCAGGCGGCCGTTGAGCATGGCGATGTTTTCCAGACAGAATGCGGCCGAGCTGGTCAGCCCCAGAGCCTGGCTGTCCTGCAAGGCGCGCTCGTAGCGATCCAACGCGGCATGATACGCGCCCCGCTCCTCCAGGATCAGGGCCAGATTGGCGCGCACGGCAATCTGCTCATGGCGCAGATCGGCCGTCTCGTAGCGCGCCAACGCCGCTTCATAAGCAGCAAACGCCGCGTCGTAGCGATTCCACGCATGGTAGATCATGCCGATGGCGTGCTGGCAGCGCCCCACCGCCACCGTATGGCCCAGGCCCTCAAAGGTCGCCAAAGCCTGACCGGCCAGCGCCAACGCTTCCTCGTAGCGGCCCAGCCGGCGGTTCAGCATCGCCAGCCCGCGCTGACAGACGGCGATGTAGTAGGGAATCTCCTCGGCCGTGTAGACCGCCAGCGCGGCCTCCAGGGCGGCCTGCGCCGCGGCAAAATCGCCCTGCTGCGTGGCGAGCAGCCCTTGCATCAGCCGAACGTGCGCCCAATCAGCGCGCCAGCCAGCCGCATCACACGTTATGACAAGCTCGGCATAGGCGGCGGCGGCTTCAGGATAGCGCGTCTGGCTGAACAGGGCATCAGCGGCCTGGATGCGGCTGCGGCAGACGAGCCAGGGCGCCTCTGGGGCCAGCTCGGCAGCCTGCTGCGCCAGCGCCAGCGCCTCGGTCGAACGAATCCGCTCGGCCGCATGATACGCCAGCCCCAGCGCGGCTTGCGCCTGGCTGAGGTGGTCGCCGGCCTGTCGGGCGGCCAGACGGGCGGTCTCCAACAGGCGCAGCGCCTCGTCGTAGCGCCCCTCGGCTATCGCGGCCTCGCCCGCTACCAGATCGCAACGGGCCAGGCCGGCCAGGTCGCCCAGAGCCGCGAACCTCGCTCGCGCATGGCTGGCTGCGGCGGCCGCTTCACATCCTGAGCGCCGCGCCGCGTGCGCCTGGCCCAACACCAGGTGCGCCTCAGCCACGTGCCAGGCACTTGCGGAAGTGCCTGGCACGTCAAGCAAGTTGACCAGGGCTTGCGCGGCCTGCACGACAGCCGACGGGAAACGCGGGATAGCCGAACGGATCGCGGCGAGGGCTAAACGCAGGCGGTGCGGATCGGCGGGCGCGCCCTGCGCCAGCTCGACGAGGGCGCGGGTCTCGGTGGGGGGAGCCAGACCGGCGGCCAGGCGGGCGAGGGCTGCTGGTCCCTCAACCAGCGGTAAGGGCTGCTGCGTCGTCGCGGATGCCACCTCGCCCACACGACCTCTAATAAAGCAGACGCAGGCTGAAGGCCGTCTCGGCCGCCGGGGCGTCCGGCCGATCTTCCGACAGCGCGGCCGCCGGCACCGGGCCGATGACCGCCTCACCATCCTGGCCCAGCGCGACCGCCCAGGTGCGGCCGCCCCAGGTAAGCTCGGCGGCGGTGGGCATCGGCTCGCCGGCCGCGATGAGGGCCAGGGTGACGCGCTCAGTGCGGCCGGCCTGCGGGTCTTGTGCGGCGGGCTGCGCGTAAAGCTGCACCATCACCTCGCCCTCGACCGGCGCGCCCAGGTACGAGAGCAGCAGGCGATCCGCGGGAGGCTCACCTGCGGCGCGCAGCCCGGCCGCCGCGGCCGGCCGCAAGCTCTGCCGAAGATAAGCGGGCGCAAAGATGAACTGGAGCGCGGGACGCTCACGGCCGCGCGCGGGCACGATCTCCAGCCGCCATGGCTCCTCGCGCACGGGGGGCGGCGCGGCGCGCCGCGGCGGCAAGATGGGCAGCCGGCCTTCGATTTCGGCGGCCAACATGCCCAACAGGCGATCGTGATCCGCGCGGCAATCGGCGCAAAGCTGGAGATGCTGCCACATCCGCGGGTGGCGGAGACGCACATCCACGCCATCCAGCTCATCGCTGACAAAAAGGTCAAGATGCATTTGGGTCGTTTCGCACCCCTCATTGCGCAGCGACGGCGCAGGCGCCAGATCCTCCAACACCGCGCGTAACGCCGCCGTTTCGCGATCCCAAGATTTCGCGGTCATCAGGCGCCCTCCCCTGGCTCAGCCGGCCCCTCATCGCGCACCGCGATTGCAGGGCCGCGCAGATCGGAGTCCGGGCGGGAACGCCGCGCCTCACCTTCTAATAATGAGAGCGCCTCCCGCAGCCCCAATCTTTCATGTGTAGCCACAATCTGTCTCAACTTTTCGATGGCGCGAAAACGGAGCAGATAGACGTTGCCCACGCTCGTCCCAAGCTGCGCCGCGATCTCATCGGCCGGCCACTGATCGAAGTACCACAGGCGCACCACAAGCCCGTGCCGGGCGTCCAGGCGACCGATCGCCTGCATGAGCGCCTGCCGGTTCGCGGCCTGCGCCAGCCACTCCTCCAGGCTGTGGTCGGCAAGCTGATACTCGCGCAACCCAAAGTCAGGCTCCTCCTTTTGTGGCGTGTCGAGCGAAAAGGCGTAGTGGCGCTCTTCGCGCCGGCGTCGCCGGACCAGATCGCACAGACGGCGGTTGAGCACGGTCGCCGACCAGCGGTCGAAGGGGACATCGAAGGGATAGGGGTGCTCCTGGAGCCAGGCCCAAATATCGGCGCACGTCCGGGCGGCCGCGTCGCGCGCCTCCCAGTCGGCCCACTCCTCGCGGCCGTGCGGCCCCAGCCAGAAGTAGGCCATCCGCTCCAGACGGCTGATCACCGCCTGCCAAGCCGCGCTTTCCCCCCGCAACAGCGCCTCGATCCGCGCGCCCTCGTGGATCACCTCGCTGAGGATCTGGCCGGCATAGCTGAGGAGCGAGGCGTCGCCGCCTGTCTCGGCCGGCTGGAACGCTTGAGCGGCCTGAAAGCGGCCGGAGGCGATGTTGGCGGCCAGGATGTCGGCGGCGCGCTGCACCCACGCGTCACCGTCGGTGGATGAAAGAAGCTCGGGCCGCGTCCGTGCGAGCTGGCCAAAGGCGACCCGCGCCAGACCGCGCAAGAAGGGTGCGGGCGGGATAGCGCCGGGGGTGGACTCAAGCGGCGGGGGGCTGGTGGTCATGGATAATATGATAGCATGTCTGGCGCGAACAGGCAAGTATAGCGAGGAGCCAGCAATTCCAAATATGAGTCTGAGCAGCATCCCTGTGGAACCTCGGTCGCCACGGCCGCCGCCGCGCCGGCCCGCGGCGGCGACCGATGACCGTTATCAGCCGACCGGTTTCGTCACCGTGCGCCGCCGGCTCGGCTTGATCCCGAACTCTTCCAGCTTCTCATTTTTCAGCCCGTACTTTCCCCGCAGACTGGCGCGCAGGCGGGTTTCCAGCGTCTCAGTTTCGCCCAGCTTCGTCTGTAGCTGCTGCGTCACTTGCTGCAACTGGGCTTTGAGCGCCTCCTGGCGCGCATCTAGCGTCCCCACATTCGCCAGCAACGTCGTAAACTGGCCGCACTCCGCCTCCAGGAATGTCAGGTCGGCGGCGTTCGCATCCAACCCCTGCTTCAACAGGTTCCACTGCGCGATGCATTCGGCAAATGTTCGTCTTGGCATCGGAAATTCCTCCATGCTCTCTGAGTGAATCGGTGTAATGAATGACCACCGGCCGGCCGGGGCCGATGGCGGGCAACGACCGTGGGGGAGACTCCCCATGCCGCGGGAGGACGGGCGGCCCAATGCTATGCAACGCGCCCACTCAGGGCGCAGATTGCCCCATCAATGTCCCAACGGGGGCGTGCTTTCCCCAATGTGGGAGATGCTCTTCCCCGGTGAGGATGCAGCCTTCCCCGATTGGGAAACGGGCTTTCCCAGTGGGGAGGAACGCTTTCTCAAGCAGAAAACTCGTCGCCCCAGTTGGGAAATGGTCTTTCCCAGTGGGGAGAAACTGTTTCCCACGCAGAAAACTCTTTCCCCCAGTTGGGAAGCGGTCTTTCCCAGTGGGGAAGAACTGTTTCCCGCACAGAAAACTCGTCATCCCAGTTGGCGAACTGTTCGCCCCATGTTCAGATCAGCGCGCCCTGTTCTGGAAAGTGGCGGCCCCTGGTCGGGCCCACACCCTCTCTTTTATGCATGGCTTGCAAGCGCCTCGCCGCACTCGCCGCAGGTGACGTCGCGACGGGCGATGAAGACGGTGAGATCAGAGGTCGGGTTGGCTGGCAGTTCTTGGCTCTGTGGGAAGGCCTTTTCCGCTTTGCGCGATTTGCCAATGTAGCGAGTCTTCTGTATAATCAGGTCAACAAAACGGTACGCCGTTTATCTCTCTCGACGAATCGTCGCCCTTTTATGGGCGGCTTGCCTGAAAGGGCTAGTCGAGAGAGTTTCTTTTCTCCTCGTCCATCTCAAAACGTTCATGCCAAAGCACAGCCATTTGGGCTGAGATCGCAGCGAGCCAACGATCATCGTTGTGATTGGCATGATCGGCAACTGCCCCAGTAATCATATCGGCGCACTGAATCAGCGGGTGAGTCGAATCCAGCAGACGAATGTCCTCCCAACTTTGTTCTGGACGATTCGCCACGCGGCACGCCCACCGTACTTGTGTTTTTAGTCCTTGCAGAAACTGCTTCTGCTTGCCGCTGCCATCCAGGTGCAGTTTGCAGTTGGTTAGTTTCACGGGCGCACGGAGCGCCAGGCCGGCAAGGGCATGGCTGTAGATTCCTGACTTACCCAAGCGGCGGAAATCGGCAGGCGCATACTGCTTGGTGAATAACTGCGACCAGCAAGCTAACGGGTTCGTCATGGAGTAGGTCGAAAAAAGCCTGACGAATGCCGGCGTTGGCCTGATGGTACCTGAACTCAAAGGTCGCGGGTTTTCCCAGCGCGCGCCGCAGGGCAAGCAGCCGGTCAATGAGCTGTTCTGGCTGTTCTGGCAAAATCACGCCCAGCACGAAACGCGGCGACGAGTTTTCACTGAATGCATACCCTGGGTCGCCGCTCTCGTCAGCATAGGCATAATGCAGTCGTCTCATGATCCAAACACCCTCACAACTCCCCCCGAAACGCCTTGTCCAGTACCGCCGGAAGGTCTGGATCACGAATCTACGAAGTGTCACGAAGGTCGCAAAGCGCGAAGACCACGAAGCTCCGGCCGCGCAACCCTTCGCGACTTCGTGCTTCGTGTGCTTCGTCCGCCTTCGCGCCTCCGTGATCCAAACACCCTCACAACTCCCCCCGAAACGCCTTGTCCAGCACCGCCGGCAGCAGCGCGGCCAGCTCGGCCTGGGTGGATTCCTGTAGACCCGTGATCCCTACTGATCTGGCATGCAAATCATCGAGATAGGCAACGAGATAGTTCTGTTGGGGCAGCGAAGGCACGCGGCATGGCAGACCGCCGACAATAGCGGAGTTCACTCCTTGTCGAGTGGCTCCGCGAATGGTGTTGCTGAGGTGTTTCTCGACATCGGGCGAACTTCGCAAGGTCCAATGGATGAATTTGGGGTCAATCCGGTTTCGGTCTAGCGCAACTCGGATCAAGTGGTAGTTGAACAGCCAGCCTGCTGCTTCTTGCGGAACCACGCAGCACCGACCAACAGTGCCCATCCGAGCAAAAAGGATATCGCCTTCCTGGACAATGAAGCGGCTCAGCCGTCTCGCTTTTTCCTCGGAAACATGCCTCAGATCACTTGTCTCAAGTCCGCCATATTGAACGTTGCCAATCGTAAGGATCGGGACTCCTTCGTCCCGGAAGTCCCCCGCTCCTAGTTGTGCACCGAAAGGCCCAGTCTGTATTCCTTCTCGGTCTGGAGACAGCCAATCACGCAGCTCAGTAATCTCAGCGTCAATCTCGGCCAGCGCCTTGCGTGCATAGGCGCTGACCAGTGCCTCTGCCTCATTGATGGCAGTCCGTTGCAACCCCTGCGCCTCCGCGATCCTCCCCGCCAGCGCCTCGATCCGCGCGACGATGCGCCGCTGCTCGTCCAGGGGCGGGAGGGGAATCTCGATTTCCAAATAGGCTCTTGGATCGATGCGTTGGCGTCCACTTGTCCCGCGAGACATGGCATCGCATTCAGTCCAAAACCATTCTGTTTTGAACATGTGGGTTAGCCATTTACGCAATATCAGCCGGTTGTCTAGCTCAAATGTCGGAAAGTCGGCTGTCACGACACAGCCGTCGAGTTCGTTGCCTACGATCGCTGATGACCCGTGTCTCACCCAGATCTTGTTGATGACCAGATCTCCAGGTTTGACGGCGTACATCTTCGTCGCGCTGATGGCATGGCCTGGCTTGCTTTCGCGTTCATATGCCCCAAGCCCCCACCACTTCACGCCCATCGTGCGATAGAGATTGCCTGCTTCCACGAGCACGACGCGTCTTATTGGCTTGGCGATCTCTCCGATTTTGACTCGGCGCCAGGTGGCAAGAAGGTCACTGCTCGCCATTTTCACCTGCCAGCAACTCTTGAATCTCCGCGATCAACTCCGCGATCCGCGCCTGCTTGTCCGCGATATCCGCGGCGATCTCCTCCGGCAGCCGGTGGGCGAAGTCGTCGGGCCGATTCGGATTGCGCGCGCTCAGGTCGAAGTTGCGCTGCGCCAGTTCCTCGCGGGAAATCAACCAGCAGCGGTCGTTCAACGGCGGTAGGGGCGCACGGCCGTGCGCCCCTACATCGTCCGCCCCTACAGGCGTGCGCCGCCAGGCGTCGTAGGCGCGCCACATCGCCAGGCAGTCGGGCAGGTCGTTCTCCGCGATCGGCTTCTGCGTCTTGGTCAGGCTGAAGCCCACGGCGCGCACGTCGTAGTACCATACCTGTTGCGTCGGCCCCAGGTGGTCGAAGAAGAGCAGGTCGGTCTTTGGCCCGGTGCCGCTGGCGGTGACGTTGGCGAACACCCCCGCGGGCAGCGACACCACCGCGGTGAGGTTGTACTCCTCCAGCAGCTCGCGCTTGGTTTCGGTGTACGCGCCTTCGCCGGTCTTGAAGAGCACCCCCTCGTCAATCACCATCCCTACGCGGCCATTCCGCCGCAGCCGCTTCATGATGTGCTGCAGGAACAGGATCGAGGTGGCGGAGGATGGATAGGGGAAGTTGCTCTTGATCGCGTCCACGTTCTCGGTGCCGCCGAACGGCGGGTTGGTCAGGATGACGTGGTAGCGGTCGCGCTCGCTGAACTTGCGCACGTCCGCGCTGAGGGTGTTCGTGCGTACGATGCGCGGGACGGTGATGCCGTGCAGCACGCAGTTCATCACGCCCAGCAGGTAGGGCAGCGGCTTCTTCTCCTGGCCGGTGAAGGTGGCTTCTTGCAGCACCCGCCGGTCGGCAGCCAGGCGGACGTGGTGTTCCTCCATGTAGCTGTAGGCTTCCACCAGGAACCCGGCCGACCCCGCGGCGGGATCGTACACCGTCTCACCCAACTGCGGCGCGACCATCTCCACCATAAACTTGATGATCGGCCGCGGGGTGTAGAACTCGCCGGACATCCCGCCCTCGCGGCCCATACGCACCAGCAGGCTCTCATAGAGGTGCGACAGGGTGTGCACGTTCTCGCTGGCGTGGAAATCAATGCCATCCACCACGTCAATCGCGTCGCGCAGGATCACGCCGCTCTTCACCATTTTGCTCGGCGCTTCCTCGAAAATCTGGCGGATCACCTCGCGCTCCGGCGTACCGCGCAGGTCGCGCAGGTGGGGGAAGAGCCGGTCGTTGAGGAAGGCCAGCAGCGATTTCTGCGTCAGCCCGGCCAGGATCGCCTCGGCGGTCTTGCGGTCTTCCGCATCGCCGGCGAGCAGAGGTGCGAGTGCATCGCGTTGCACCTGGCGTTCAGCCTCGACCTGGCCGGCGGCCGTCTTGACCGCGGCCTCGGCATCGCGCAACGCCTGCCGTGCGACGGCCAGCGCATCGGGATCGGGCAAGAGTTGGGTTTCCAGCCCCAACAGCGCCTTTTGCGCCGCACGCAAGCTTGCATCCGCCTCGCGCTGCGCTGCCTGCGCCCGGTTGACCCGTCCGCCGGTCCACACGGACCAGCGGTAGAAGCCATCAATGACGCGCTCGAACGGCCGGCCCTCGTACTCAGCATCGGCGACGCGCGTGTCTTCCAGATCTTCGAACGACTTGAGGAAGAGCAGCCAGGAGATCTGCTCGACGTAATCGAGCAGGCTTTGCGTGTTGTCGTCCCGGCGCAGGATGTCGCACGCGCGCCAGAAACGGGTGTCGAGGTCGTTGGTGGGCATAGACCCTCAGTTCATGCCGTCGCCTGCAGGTACAGCCTTCGAATCATCTCATCCCGCGCGGTCATCAATTGCTTCATACCGCCGAACACGACGGCGACCTGCCGCGCCTCCTTGCGGATCGGCGGCAGCGTGAAGACCTGGGGATCGAGGACTTCATCCACGCCGCCCTGGACGTAACGCTCGACCAGGGTGCGCAGCACCTCGCGCGCTTGGGCATTGTACGTCGCGAAGAAATCCTGGTGCAAGTTGAACAGCGCGACGCCGCGTTCCTCGCGGCTGTGAAGCCCCTCGTCGAAGGCGAGATGGGCGAGCAGGTCGTAGCTGTCCACGTCCGGCCGCTGCAGGATCTCGGTCAGCACGTCGAGCGCAATCTGCCGGCGCTCCAACTCGGCCAGCAGCTCGCGGCGACGCGCCGGATCGCTCCAGCGGGCGCGCAGCTCGAACAACGACGCGCAGACGATCTGTAACTCGGCGCGCACCTTGCGCAGGTAGTCTTCGGGTGAGACCAACTTTCCTTCGGCGTTGCGCTCCTCATAGCGTTCGTCTACGATCCGCACCTGCAGGCCGCTGACGTTGATCATCCGGTCTTTGGGCGGCTCGCGCTTGAGCAAGGGCAACGACAGAAAGGCCGGTTGCCCTTCGGCGGTGGTCACGGTGACCTGCATCCGGTTGTGCGCGTAAGCCGCCGCGGTCACGATCACCTGGCCGGCCGGCAGCTCTCTGAGCAGGAATTGGCCGTCCGACCCGGTGCGCTGCTGAAGGATCTCGTTCGGCCCCAACTGCACCGTCACGACGGCATCTACCAGCGGCTTGCCATCCTCGGCCGAGATCACCATGCCGCCCAACCAGCAGACGCGCGGCCCGGTCGTCGTCGCGCCTCCTTCGGATGGCGGCGTCGGCGCATCCCATTCATCGAACAGGCCGGTTGCGCCGGTGTAGTCAATGATGCGGAACCAGTACTTGTCGGTGTCCTCGCACAGCCGGCTGCCGCGACCCACCATCTGCTTGAAGACTGTGGGCGACGCGACGCTCTTGAAGAAAACGATGTTGCGCACGCTCGGCGCGTCCACCCCGGTCGTCAGCAAATCCACGGTGGTCGCGACCACCGGCGTCGGCTTCTCTACGGCCTGGAACCTTTCCAGTAGGGCCGCACGGCCGTGCGGCCCTACGTCGGCCTCCTCTGAGACGATGCGCACCGCATAGTTGGCGACGTTCAAGTCGGCGTTGAGCCGGTTGAGCGCATCACGCACCAGTTCGGCATGATCCATGCTGACGCAAAAGACGATCGTCTTCTCCATCCGACCGTAGATCCGTAACAGGTTGGCGAGGTGTTGGCAATGGACTTGCACGCGGTCGGGCAGTGTTACTTCGCGTTCGAAAAGCGGTGTGTCGTAATGCTCGCGCACCACGGCATCGCGACCGATCTTCACCTGCGCCCCACCTTCGATGGCGTCCGCCAGGTTCAGGCCGTTCGCGTCGAAGTTGGTCGTAGCCCGATGCACTTTGTAGTTCGCCAGGAAGCCATCGTCAATCCCCTGGCCCAAGCTGTAGGTGAAGACCGGCTCACCGAAGTACGCGTAGGTGTCCACGTTGTCGCTGCGCTTGGGGGTGGCGGTCATGCCGAGCTGGATCGCGTTCGGGAAGTGACGGAGGATCTCGTTCCAGGTGCCGAAGCCGCTCCGGTGGCACTCGTCAATGATAATCAGGTCGAAGAAGTCGGGCGGCAACTGCTCGAAGGCGCGCAGGCCGTTCGGGCCAAGGGCGTAGAGGCTCTGATAGATGGCGAAATAGATCTGCCGGCCCGGCCGGATCGTCCCGCCTTCAAACTCCTCGCGCGGATCACCGGCCGACTCCTTGAACGGCTCGAAGGCGTTGTACCCCTGGCCGCGCAACACCAGCCGATCGGTCAAGAAAAGTACGCGCTTGTTGGCGAAGAAGCCCGATTTGATCAGCTTCCAGGCGATCTGAAAGGCGATAAAGGTCTTGCCTGTGCCGGTCGCCAGGTTGATCAGGATACGCCGCTGGCCCTTCAGGATGGCCTCGACCACCCGGTTGACGGCTACCTCCTGGTAATAGCGCATCTGCTTGATGCCAGCGGGGTCGTGCCAGTACGGTTGGAGCAGCGGGTTCGCTGACCGGTTGGCCTCCAATACACGATGCTCGCACAGCCGCCGCCACAGCTCCTCCGGCAGCGGGAACCGATCCATCGGCAGGTCGCGTTGCGTGTTATTGGTGAAGTCCCATTCCACCCAGCCGTGACCATTGGAGGCGTAGGCGAAGTAGAGGCCCTGCTTCAAGGCGTATTCCTTCGCCTGCTGCAAGCCCGCGCCCGGGGTATGGCCCTCGTCCTTGGCCTCTACCACCGCGATCGGCAGCGATTCCGAGTAACGCAGCACGTAATCGGCCTTCAGCGGGGGCAATTTGCGAGGCTGTCGCCGTGCAGCACGTTCTGGCCTGCGGTGATCCGATACTCCATCGTGATGCGATCGCCAGTCCAACCGGCGCGCGCTAACGTGGGGGTGATGAGGTGGAGCTTGGTGTCTTCTTCGTTGTACGGCATCAGACCTGAGTTCCTGGGCGGCGTTCGCGTTCCCGTTTCTCCCATCGCAGACTGCCGATTCGTGCCAACTCTCGCCGGGCGCACTGGTTATTGTCGGAGTATCCGGTTGTTTGCACAGGGAGTATAGCATTGTTCGCAGGGGGGTGCAAGAGTTTACCGGGAATCCGCCGCGCCCTCATTCGAGGATCGCGCGCCCCATTTGGGAAACGCCCTTCCCCATCCGGGCCACCCTTCGCCCCAAGCGGGAAGGGGTATTTCCCACCTGGGATGCGCCCCATCTCCAGTGGGAAATACCGTTTCGTGCCTGGGACGCGCCATTTCCCACTTGGGAAACGCCCTTCCCCATCTGGAATGCGCTTCATCCCAAACGGGAAAGAGGGGTTCCCATTTGGGATGCGTTCCGCCCCAAATGGGAAATGCCTGCCCCCATTCAAGATATGCTTCCCCCCAAGCGGGATGGGATCAGGGGTCAACCAAATCAAACGTGAGATTCTTTCCATCGAAGGTGGCGACGAAGCGACTCAGGACGTCGCGGCCGAGCAGCATGTGAGACCGCTGAGAGGCTGTGACCTTCAGCATCTCGATCGTACATCCCGCCACTTCCAACGCCACGAAGTAGGCGGGAAGTTGGACGAACTGCGTGTCATATCCTGCGACCCACACATCGCTCTGTGGCGCCAACCCCAGGTCGGCGACGGTTGCGATGGGCAGGACGGAGATGGCCGCGCCGGTGTCGAGCTTGCCGGACAGCGACGCCTGGGCGCCGGTGATTGGATCGGTGACCGTCACCGGCACGATGGCGACCGGCGGCTGCTCGCCGGCATCATAGCGGTACATGCCGCACGACCTCCGGAGAAGGCAGATCGTAGATGCGCGGATCAGACCTGACTTCCTGGATATATACCAGTCTGCGACCCTGGGCAAGCACGCGACGAGCCAGCGCGCTTTCGTCCACGTCCGCATCCACAACGTCGCCGCCCTGGATCGCGACGAACTGGCCGCGGTGGGTCTTGAGAAGTTCCGGCAGCAACCGGCGGAACGCGGTTCGCTCGGTTTGCAGGCGACCCAGTTGTCTCTGGGGCCACGACCGGCCCTCCTGCCATAGCCGGAAAGCTTGAAACTCATCGGCGGGAATGATAACTGCGACTCGTCGGCCCTTGCGTTCCAGGATCACCGGGCCTGTAGCCAGGGCAGCTTCGTTGAAGGGAACATTGTAGGCGGTTTGTGTTTCGTGGATGGTAATCGTGCTCATATCGAACATCTCCCTTTGACAACCTGTGAAGCGGATACCTGGGCGTCGGGCCGGATCCCGCGTTCATCGAAATCGTCTACGTCCATCCGATGCTGCTCAGCCCGGAGCCGCTCCTGTTCCGATCATGTTGCACCTCCAGGGAGAGTATACCTGGTCGGGCAGGAATGGTCAAATGATATTTTCGCGTCTTGCGCTCAATCTGTCGTTGGGAGGAGTGGCCGCCGGCCAGACGCCTCACCACGCCCGCGAATCCGGCACATCCAGCCAGACACCGCCAGCCCGAATCGAAGCCTGGCTGACCAGCCCCGGCAGCGTCATGTCGAGCGCCGCGTGGATGCCGATGGGACAGGGCGCGTCGTCTACGATGCTGGCGACGAAATCCATCACCTCGAAGTAATCCCCGCCGCCGTGGCCCGCGGCCAATGCTTCGCGGGGCGGATTGCGCCAGAGCGCGGGCAGGTGCTCCGCTTCCAGGTCAGCCAGATCGAGCCAGGTGTTGGCGTCGGGCGACAGGCCGGCCAGCCAGATCTTGTTCCGCTCCCCGAATTGCCGCGTGCGCGCGGATTCGTAGCAGCCGGTCGTGCCCTGGAGCTGATAGTTGGTCATCGCGTGCGGTCGGTTCGAGAGCATGTCTACGCGAATCTTGATGAGCGCGCCGCGGACGGTCTTCGCCAGCATCACGCAGCTATCCTGGTTCTCGTAGGCCACGCCGCGCGGGTCGCGGTAGTGATGGCCGCTCCCCTCACAGTAGACGCGCGCCACCCGGTCATCCCCCAGCCATTGGAGGATCGGGCCGAGGCTGTGCGTGGGGTAGGTGATCCCGTCAATGCCGGTCTGCCATTTACGCCGCCACGGGGTCTGCTCGTTGAGCGCCTTCAGTTCGTGGATGTATTCTCCCTCGGCATAATACAACTCGCCGAAGAGCCCGCGCCGCGCCAGCTCCCGCACCAGCACGTTTGGCTTCATGTAGGCATAGTTCTCGGCCATCATGTAGATCGCGCGGGAACGCCGGGCCGCGGCGACCAGCGCCCGGCATTCATCCATCGTCACCCCGGCCGTCACCTCGCTCAGGACGTGGATGTCTTTCTCCAACGCGGCGATCGCCTGGGGCGCGTGAAGCTGCATCGGCGTGCCGATCACGACCGCGTCAATGTCCGACTTCGCCAGCATCTCGGCGTAATCCGTGTACGCCTCGGTCGCGCCGGTGCGAACCTGGGCTTGCGCCAACAGGTCGCCGCGCACATCGCACACCGCATGGATGCGCGTGCGAGGATGCGCGGCGAACGCGGCTGCGAACGCTCCGCCCCGGCTGGCCGCGCCGACGAGAGCGATGTTGAGCTGGGAAACGAAGGGCGATTTGTGTGTCATAGGTTGGCCGTGAATGAGGAGCAACCGGGCAATGCGTGCATCACACATCCGTCTCCAAATATGCGATCTCCTCCGCGCTCAGGCGAAGATCGGACGCGGCGCAACTCGACCGGACTTGCTCGACCGTCCGGCAGCCGACGAGCGCGTAGACGGGGAAGGGCTGGCTCAGCAGATAGGCCAGGGCGATGTCGTTGGCGGGCCGGTCGTGGCGCGCGGCCAGCTCTCGCGCACGATCCAGCCGGGCGAAGTTCGCGGCGCTGACATAGGTGCGGCTGAAACCGTCCGCTTTAGCGTCGGGCCGATCCCGATAGCGGTCGGCCTTGCCGGCGAAGAAGCCGGCGGCCTGTGACGAATAGGCCATCACCGGGAAATCGGCGCAGCGGTGATAGGCCAGGGTTGGGGGGGCCATCGTCAGCGTGCCGCCGAACGGCGCCGCGCTGATGTCGGCCTGGGCCAGGCTCCACCCGATCTGACTGCCGCAGAAGCCGGTCAGACCGTGATCGGCCGCGTGGGCGTTGGCGGCCGCGATCCGCTCCGTCGTCCAGTTCGACGCGCCCAGGGCAGTGAGGCGGCCCGCGGCCACCTGCTCGTGCAGCGCATCCATAATCTCGCCGACTGGGATCGCCGGATCGTCGCGGTGCAGCCAGTAGAGGTCAATCGTCGCGACCCCCAGCGCATCCAGGCTGGCGGCCACGTCCGCGGCGATCTCCTGCGGCGAGAGGCGCGAGATGTGCATGGTCGCCAGGTCGGGGTGGCCGCCTTTGGTCGCGACGATGACCCGCCCGGCCATGCCCCGGCGCTTCAGCCAAGCGCCAATCGTGCGTTCGCTGGCGCCTGTGCCGCCGGGGAGCCACGCGGCATAAACGCGGGCTGTATCCAGGAAGTTGCCGCCCAACTCGGCGAACAAATCAAGCATGGCGAACGCCTGATCCTGGGGGATGCGCGTGCCGAAGCTGCCCGTGCCCAGGCAGATGACGGAAGGGGCGAAGTCGGTGGCGGGTAGGGTGGTGTAGCGCATGATGATAACTCCTATTTGCCGAAAGGATGTCTATATCACTGTCTGGCCGCGCGTCGCCGCGTGCGACCGATCCGAAAACGCGCACGTTGCGAGCGCCATGCCGTGCGGCGGCGCCGAGGATATCACTTCGCCGGGTTTGCAGCAAGGTTTGAGCGTCCATGTCTCAATTATACATGCGATCCGGCCTGAGTCAACCCGCCGCAGACACTCTGCTTGTTGAATCCACCACCTCCCGCGCCGCCGCTCGGATTCCCTCCGGCGTCAACCCGAAGTGTTCAAAGAGCCACGCCGCCGATCCGGTAGGCGCGAAGACGCCGGGGAAGCCGAGGATGCGCATCGGCGCGGGATGCGTCGTCACGACGACTTCGGCCACCGCGCTGCCCAGCCCGCCGAAGATGGTATGCTCCTCTACGGTGACGATGCCACGCGTCTCTCGCGCCGCGGCGATGATCGCGTCGCGATCAATCGGCCGCACCGTCGCCATGTTGAGCACCCGCGCCGACACCCCATCCTGCGCCAGCAGGTCGGCGGCCGCCAGCGCGCGGCCGACCAGCGTGCCCGCGGCGATGATCGTCACATCCTCGCCAGCGCGCAGGCGGGCCGCGCGGCCGATCACGAAGCGATAGTCCGCGCCATAGACGGCGGGTACGGGCATCCGGCTGAGGCGGAGGAAGACCGGCCCCCGCAAAGCCGCCGCGGCCTCGACCGCCTGAGCCGTCTCATTCAGGTCGGCGGGCACAATCACGGTCATGCCCGCGATGGCGCGCGTCCAGGCCAAGTCTTCGATGGAATGATGAGTCGCGCCCAGCTCGCCGTAGGCCACGCCGCTGCTCATGCCGCACAACTTGACGTTAGCGTGCGAGTAGGCCAGGTCGGCCTTGATCTGCTCCAGCGCCCGACCCGTCAAGAAGCAAGATGCGCCGCAGGCGAAGGGGATCTTGCCCGCGTTCGCCAGCCCGGCCGCCACGCCGATCATGTTCTGTTCGGCGATGCCGACGTTGACCAGCCGGTCGGGGAACTCTCTGGCGAAGCCGCCCAGCTTGCTGGAGCTGATCGAGTCGTTGCACACGGCCACGATCCGCCGGTCGGCGCGAGCCAGCGCCTCGAGCGCGGCCGCAAACGCGTCGCGGCAATCGCCAGCCTGCGATTGAAATCGCCTGCTGATATCGGCATATCTCAACTCTGGAGTACAAGTGAGCGAAGCACCCTGAGCGGAGGTCAGCATTTGTTCGCTGACCGCAGTCGAAGGGCGCGTAGCGGCTATCGGAATGCCGCGTCCTTCGACTTCACTCCGCATCCTTCGACTACGGCCACAAACGACGTGGCCTTCGCTCAGGAGACGCTCCGTTCCGCTCAGGATGCTCTGCGCCGCCAACGTGAAACGCACCGGGCCGATATCGGCCGAATCCATTGGGACGGGCTGCGCCCGCTCGTGATCCGTGCCCCGTGACTCACGCCCTCTGCCCCCTGATTCCTGACTCCTGACCCCTGCCTCTTGATCCCTGACCCCTGCCTCCTGGCTTCCCAACTCCGCCAGCGCCGCGGCCACCTCCGCCTCGCTCAACGCCCGATGGTGGTGATGCCACTCCGCCCGATCCTGGATAAACGAGACGCCCTTGCCTTTGTGCGTGCGTGCGATGATCCCATTCGGTTTGCCCGGCTCGAAGGGCAGCGCACGGAATGTCGCGAGCAGCGCGGCATGGTCGTGGCCGTCCACCTCGCGCACAGCCCAGCCGAACGCCCGCAGCTTGTCGGCCAGCGGCTCCAGCCGGATCGTCTGCTCGGTGGCGGCGCCCTGCTGCAAGCCGTTGCGATCCACGATCCAGGTCAGGTTGTCGAGCCGGAAGTGGCCGGCCGCCATCGCCGCTTCCCAATTGCTCCCCTCTTGCAGTTCGCCGTCGCCGGTCAGCACGAAGGTGCGCCACGGCGCCGCGTCCAGCTTCGCGCCGAGCGCCGCGCCGACCGCCACCGGCAGCCCGTGGCCGAGCGGGCCGGTGCTCGTCTCGACGCCGGGCAGTTTGGTGTTGGCCGGATGGCCATTCAGACGAGATTCGGGTTGGGCGAAGGTGGCGAGTTCTTCCAGCGGGAAGAAACCGGCCTCGGCCAGGACGTTGTAGAGCATCCCCGACGCGTGGCCTTTGCTGAGAATGAAGCGATCCCGGTCGGGCCAGTCGGGCCGCGCCGGATCAATGTTCAGCACGGCCAGGTAGAGGGTCGTCAGGATGTCGGCCGCGGAGAAATCGCCGCCGGTGTGGCCCAGGCGGGCGCGGTTCAACATCAGCAGATCCCGCCGCCGCAACGCGTTCGCGCGCTCGGCGAGGAGATGGGGATTTTCAATCATGCCGGTCACCTTGGTGTTGTCCGTGTTGTCTGCGTCATTCGCGTCCCGTTCCCAGGTCAGGCGACTGAAGTCCCACAGGGATGCTTCACAATCGCAACTACGAACCACGCAACTTCATGGCAGTTACTCATGCCGTGGGCGGCACCACGGCCCGTGAAAACCGCTCCCAGCCGATCCGTGATCGGCGGGTCACAGACCCGCCCCAAGCGATTCTCAGGGCAGTGGCTCATGCCGTGGGCGGCGCCACGGCCCATGAAAACCGCTCCCAGCCGATCACGGATCGGCTGGTCACGGACCCGCCCCAAGCGATTCTCAGGACAACGCCCGCGCCACAGTCTTGCGCCAGCCCTCATGCAGCGCATCTCGACGGTCGGGTGGCATCTGCGGCTCGAAGCGGTCGCAGGGCGGGATGAGACGCGCGATCTCCGCCTCGTCCACCCAGACGCCTGCGGCCAATCCGGCCAGGAAGGCCGCGCCCAGCGGTGAGACATCGGGCGATGCGCTGCGCAGCACCGGGCAGCCGAGCATATCGGCCTGGAACTGCATCAGCAGGTCGCTGCGGCTGGCGCCGCCGTCGGCTAACAGCGCGGTGAGCGCCGCGCCAGCTTCAGCTTGCATCACGTCGAACACATCGCGCACCTGGTAGGCGATCGCTTCCAGGCTGGCGCGCGCCAGATGCCCCGCGCCCGCCCCGCGCGTCAGCCCGGCGATCAGCCCGCGCGCCGACTCGGCCCAGTGCGGCGCGCCCAGACCGGTCAGCGCGGGCACGAAGTAGACGCCGGCTGTGTCCGCCACCGAGCGCGCCAGCCGCTCGACCTCCGGGCCGGGATCAGCCAGGCCGAGCAGTTCGCCCACCCACTGCACCGCCGCGCCGGTCGCGTAGATGTTGCCTTCCAGGGCATAGGTTACGGAATCGGCAGTCATTGCGAGGCCCGCCGTGTGGGCCGAAGCAATCTCATCCGATGCGGGAGATTGCTTCGGCGCAAAGGACGCGCCTCGCAATGACAGTGGGGTACGCGCCCACGCCACAGTCGTCGAGAGGCCCTTCCCGGAGAGCACCGGCGCCGAGGTCGGCATCATCAGCGACGAGCCGGTGCCGTAGGTCGCCTTGATGCTGCCCGGCCGGAAGCCGCCCAACCCGTAGAGGGACGCGTGTGAGTCGCCGATCAGACTGGCGATCGGGACGCCGCCCGGCAGGCTGCCCGTCGGAACCGTCTCGCCAAAGATGAAGCTCGATAGCCGGATTTCCGGCAGGATGGCGATCGGGATGCCGAAGATATCGAGCGCGGCCGCGTCCCACGCCAGATCGGCCAGCGACATGAGCTGCGTGCGCGAGGCGTTGGTCATATCGGTGGCGTGGACGCGGCCGCCGGTCAGATTCCAAAGCAGCCAGGCGTCCACGTTCCCCGCGCACAGCCCGCCATTCCCGGCGCGCGCCGGCCCATCGGGGATGTGATCGAGCAGCCAGCGGATCTTGCTGGCCGAGAACATCGGGTCAACCTGGAGGCCGGTGCGCCCTTGCAAGGCGGGACCAAGGCCGGCCGCCTTCACCGCGTTACAGATGTCCGCGCTGCGATGGCATTGCCACACGACGCACGGGCCGAGCGGCCGGCCGGTCGCCCGCTCCCAGATCAACGCCGTCTCCCGCTGGTTGCTGATGGCGATAGCGGCCAGGTCGGGCCGGTCAAGCCCAGCCAGGCATTGCGTCACCGCCGCCAGCACGCCGCGCCAGATCTCCCACGCATCCTGCTCCACCCAGCCGGGCTGGGGATAGCTGATCGCGTTCGGCTGGCTGCCGCGCGCCAGGATGCGGCCGGCGGGGTCAATCACCAGGGCTTTGGTGTTCGTCGTGCCCTGGTCAATGGCGAGGATGTTGCCGGTCATGCCATGTCCCACCCTGCATTTTGTACCTACTCAGCCACTAAAGGCAGACGCCGACGCATCTGGTTTCGAATCCGACGAGCGGTCTGAACCGCTCGCCTTGCTTCTTCACGCGTGATCGGATCGTAGTCGCCGGGATATCGCGTGATCACGGCAAACTCGGTGAACCGTTCCTGCTCTTCGGGAGTCATCTGAGGGCGAAGGCTAGCTGGCAAGAGCGCCAGTAGTCGGCTGAGATGGTGGGTGCGTCCGAACTCGATATCATTCAGCACAAGCAGCGCCTTGAGGTACTTCTCAATGCACTGCTGCGCGTGAAAACAAACCGTGTCGGTCGGGCAATTCTTGCGCAGCCTGAGGGTATGCGACGCAGTAGTAAGGTCATTCTCGGCTTTCTCCACCCACTGCATGGCGACATCAAGCACCTCAGGGTCAACTGCGAGCATAAAGCACCTTTCCCTCGCGCAGCGCCGGTCGAATGATTGTGCCCACGATATTGCGGCGGCGGGTCACTTCATCGGGAGATGCCAGGATGATGTCCTTAGGCAAGGTGATATCGTGCAGCGCCAAACGCATCTCAAGCTGCTTCGCGCGCTTGGAGCCAGTGAACGGCATGATGACAAGGAGATCCACGTCGCTGTCTGGGCTGGCGGCGCCACGCGCATGAGAGCCGAACAAGATGACCTGGTCCGGGCCGAAGCGCTCCACCAAACGCTGCACCATCATTTCTATTGCATTTTCAGTGTTCGCGTCCATGTTGTACTCCCGTCAGCAGTATACCACATTCAGACCATTTTTCGTATCCGCAGGGCCAAATACGGCTTGCCTGGCAAGTTGATCCGTGACTGCCCGCGCCACCGGCCGGCCAGCGGCGTGATCGTCATGCCCCAGGTGTCAATCACCTCGACCGTATATTCGGATTCTTCCGGCAGGTCGAGCACGAACTCGGCCGGCTGCTGGACCGCCAGGTAGATCAGCCAATAGTCGTCGCTCCGGCCGACGCCGTACAGGTGGCTCGGCGTCTTGACCGGCTCCAGGCCATCGGCCGGGCCTTCCTCGATGATGCGGCGCAGGAAGACGATGCGCGCCCCACTTTCGCCATGCAGCACGCCGCCTTTCGACCACCAGAGGATGTCCTGGGGATGCAGGTAGGTCTCACCGTGGCCCACGTAGCCACCGCTGCACATCCCCAGCCAGAAGCGGTGGACAAGCTCCTGCGCGGGCAGGCTGCCCCAGCTCCGCTCGATGTTGCCCTCGTAGCCGCACTCGTCCACTACAACCGGCTTGCGGTAAAGCTCTCGCCACTCCCGGACGCGCTTGAGGTCGTGGTGCTGCACGCTGCAATGCGTCACCCACGGCTTGCCGTGATCGTAGAAGCCGCGACAGTTGTGCACCGAACGCAGATGCCCGTAGGGGTCGCATTCCTGGACGACGCGAAAAAAGCGATCCCAATCGGCCATCGTCTTGGCCTGCATCAGGTCGTACTCGTTCGCCAGCGACCACCAGACGTTACGATACGCGGCCAGCCGCGCAATGACGTAGCGCAAGTAGCGATCGTCCGTCTCGGCGTCCATCGCGGCGAAGCCCCAGCGGTCGTAGGGGTGGAACAGGATGATGTCGGCCTCGATCCCCAGCGCCAGCAGATCGCCCACCCGGCGCTCCAGATGCCGGAAGCAGGCTGGGTTGAAGCGCGTCCAGTCCCAGCCGCCCGCAGCGTCCCGCTCGAACGGATAGAACTCCGGCTCGTTCTTGTTGAACAGGTAGTCCTTCGGGAAGACGCACATCCGCATCTTGTTGAAGGGCGCGCGCTTCAGCGTCTCGAGCGTCTGCGCCTCCAGCGCATCCCCCTGATGATTCCAGACGTAGCAGGTCGTGCCGAATGAGAAGTGCGGCGCGCCGTCGGCATAGGCGAAGTGGTAGGTATCGCGCACGCGCACCGGGCCGTGATTGCCCGACCCCGGCGCGACGCACGCGAACTCCCCGGTTTGACCGTCGAGCGCTGCCACGTTGCTGTGCGTCACGAAGCGCCACGCGCCGACCGTGTCCGGCATGAACCGGAGCCGGTAGATGCCCTCGCCGTCGTAGAAGCCATCTACGTACAGGCGGCGGTTCTTGTGTATAAGCTCGGCGCTTAGTTGTACGTCCAGGAAAGGATTGCCAACCGATGGGCCTCGCAATGTGAGCTCGAAGATTTCCCATTGCTCCACAGCTTGCGACATATTTTTCTCCCGTGAAAATGCGCTGCAACGGATAGAAGCGGATAAACGGATGAAACCCGCGCGCCCCATCCGTTTATCCGTTGTTGTCCGTTGCTGCGTTCTCATCCGCCGACGGTGATTCGACGGCTACTCCTCAGAACCATACGGTCACGTCGCCCAGCGGCTTGCGCGAGAAAACCACCGGGTTGTCGGCCGGATAGCCCAACGACACCGCCGCGACCATCTGCATATCTTGCTCCAGCCAGGCCGCCAGCTCCTCATAGGCGTAGAACACATCGCAGATCCACAACGAGCCGAGGCCCAGCGCGTGCGCGGCCAGGCAGATGTTCTGGATCGCCGCGCCGATGGACTGGACGCACACGGTCTCCCAGAAAAGCTCCCCGATCGAATGGCCGAGCCATGGGGGTTTGCCATCAGTGTTGAAGATGAACACCGTCACCGGCGCTTGCGCCATCACGGCCGCCGTGCCCTCGGCGCTGCCGATATTGTCGCCGCGAGCCTTGCACCTGGCGATGCCGGCTTGCATCCGCTCACTCATCGCGCGACGTTTGTCTTCGCGCACGACTACGAAGCGCCACGACTGCCGGTTCTTGCCGGAGGGCGCCATGATAGCCGCTTGCAGGATCTGCTCCAGGACATCCTGGGGGATTGGATCGGCCTTGAACCTGCGATTGCTCCGCCGCGTTGCGATAGCTTCTAACGTGTCCATGCTCACGACCTGCCCTTTCTTACTTCTGCGATGAAACCCGCCGCCCGGCGCGTCAGCTCGGCCATATCGCCCGCGTCGAGCTGCTTCTGGTTGATCAGGCTGCCGCCCACGCCGACGGCGGCCGCGCCGCTGCGGATGAAGTCCGCCGTCGTGCTCAGATCCACGCCGCCCACCGGCACGATCTGGAGCTGCGGCAGCGGCGCCAGGATCGCCTTCACCAGCCCCGGCCCGCCCACGTCGGCCGGGAAGAGCTTGACGAAGTCAGCGCCGGCCTCCCAGGCGGTCAGCATCTCGGTCGGCGTATAGCAGCCGGGCATGACCGGGATATTGTAGCGCCGGCACAGCTCGATGACGCCGAGGCTGAGGGTGGGGGCGACGATGAAGCCCGCGCCGGCCAGGATCGCCGCCCGCGCGGTCTCGGCATCGAGCACCGTGCCCGCGCCGAATAGCACATCGTCGCCATAGCGCGCCGTCGCCTGCTCGATCACCCGTAGCGCGCCCGGCGTGGTCATCGTCGCCTCGATGACCCGCACGCCGCCCTGCCGGATGGCGTCCACCGCGGCGATCAATTGGTCGGAACTTTGCGCACGCATGATGGCGATGACGCCGGTGTCGCGGATCAATTGGATCTTCTGGGCTTTGTTCATCTCTTTCTCCGTCACGCCCGATACAACGGCTCGATATCGGCGAGGATCGCATCCAGCTCGACGCGATCCTGATCGTCCAGTTCCTTGCCCGGCGTGCGGCAAGCCCGGCACGCGATGACGCCGCGACGATAGAGCACTTCCTTGTAGAGCGCCACGCCGTATAGCCGCTCGTAGTTGATCAACGGCAGCACCCGATTGAAGCGCGCCCGCGCCGCCCGCTCGTCGCCGGCCTCCAGCATGTCCCAAACGTCCTGGAGCAGGTCAGTGGTCTGGCAGGCCGGCATGTTGCCGGCCGACCCGCGGCGGTATTCGTCGAGCAGGTATTGCCCGGCCTGGCCGCCGAACACCCCTTTGCAGTGCGGTCCGGCCGCCGCGATCGTCAGGCTGACCATGCGCGACGAGGGCACGGTTTCCTCTTTAATGTACTCGACGCGCGGCAGCTCGCGGCACATCCGGCCGATCAACTCCGGCGTCATAGGCGTGCCCACCGGGCCGATGTAGTTCTGGATCATCACCGGGATGTCGAGCGCCGCGGAGAGGGCCTGATAGTAGGCGTAGCAGCCGGCCGCGTCGGGATGGATCACGTGCGGCGGCATAGACATGACGCACGCTGCGCCGGCCTGCTGGGCGAAGCGGCTGAGCGCGATGGCCGGCAGCGCGTGGCCGCAGGTGGTCGCCGCGACGACGGGGAACTGCCCGGCCGCCTCGCCCACCACGATCTCGATCCAGCGTTTGCGCTCGTCGTCCGACAGGGTGGAGAACTCGCTGGCGTTGGCCGGGCCGACCAGCCCGCGTGCGCCCGCCTCGATGCAGAAACGGACGACGCGGCGCAGGCCCGCTTCATCCAGTTCCAGGCCGGGGGTGAACGGGGTGACGACAATGGGAAAGATGCCGCGCCAGGGTTGGGTCATATGCCATCCTCCGTGAGCCGATGATGTCGCGAGGTGTACGGAGCATCATTATAGCTCAGAGGGGGAAGCGCGCCAAAACTGGGGTGTCTATCAGTTCTCGAGCGCGCCGGCATCCTGAGCGAAACGGAGCGTCGTTCGCGAAGTGGAGTCGAAGGATACGGCCGGCCTCCGCTCACGCCCTCGGTTCCAATGGTCGCGCGACCGGCGGCTTCATCCCCGCGGCCATCGCGACCGCGACCGCCCCGGCCCGACTGTCCACGACCAGCTTCTCGAAGATGGATTTGAGGTAGCGTTTGACGGTATTGGTCGAGATGACCAATTCGTGCGCGATCTCTTTATTCGCCAGGCCACCGACAAGCAACGCCAGCACGTCGCGTTCGCGGGGGGTCAGCGCGGCGAGCTGACCGCGGCCGGCCTGCCCCGCGGCGACGGCCGCGCCGACGGTGCGGGTGAAAGCGGCGCGATCGAAAGCCTGTTTTTCGAGGCACGCGTAGACGCCGTATTCGGCATAGACCCGCTCCACGTCGGCCGCGGTCGCCAGCCCACTGACGACGATGGCCGGGATGCGGGCCGCCCGCGCGCCGGCCAGCACCCGATAGCCGTCGCGATTGACCCGCGGCTCAAGCGAGCTTGCCAGCCCCAAATCCACCACCGCCAGATCGCACGTCCCGCGGCGCAGATGGCCGGCCGCCTCGCCATAGCTGGGGCACGCGCTCACGCGATAACCGGCGTCCGACAAAAGCTCAGCCAGGATGCTCCGCCAGGCCGCGTCATCTTCCACGAGCAGGACGGCCGGGGCGTGCTCAGCCATCTGCGCGGGGCCGGCCACGGGCAGCGCGGCCGGCCGGCGGCTCTCGGCCAAATCGGCGGCCGGCGCTACGGCAAGCGCCTTGCGGATCAACGTCCGGAACTCGGCGCGCCGGAACGCTTCCTTGCGCAAGCAGGTGTACGCGCCCAGCTCGGTGAGCGCGCTGACCGCCACTTCAACCGTGGCGTATCCGGTCAGGAGGAGCGGGACGCAGCCCGGATCGTGCCGCCGCACCGCCTCCAAGACGCGCAGGCCATCCTCATTCTGGCCGGGGCGATCCTCCAGCGAGAGATCAATCACCGCCAGGCGATGGGGCGCGCGGCGCAGGCTCGCCACGGCGGCTTCCAGGCTGCTCACGGTATCTACAGCAAGCCCCTCGTCGGTCAAGATCTCCGCCAGGATCTCCTGCCAGGCCGGGCTATCTTCGACGATGAGGGCGCGCGGCTGTTTCGCGGTCATCTCACCTCTGCACAGTGGGCAGGCGCAGCCGGAAGATGGCCCCGCTGCGGCCGGCGCGCCCCCCGGCGCTTTCCACGCTCACCGCGCCCCCCAGCCGGGTCATCAGGGTCTTCACCCACCACAAGCCGAATCCCAGGTTGCCGCGGTCGCCGGCCCCCGGCCCCGAAAAAGAAAACTCGAAGATGCGGTCGCGCAGCTCAGGCGGGATGCCCGGCCCGGTGTCGCGCACGGCGATCTCGACCCAGGCGGGATGCGCCGTCCCTTCGATCGCGATCGCGCCGGCCCCTTGCATGGCGTTCGCGGCATTTTGCAGCAGATTCACCAGCACCAGGATCAAGCTCTCCCGATGCGCCATGACCACCGGCAATGCCGCCACTTGATAGGTTATGTCAATCGTCGCCGGCAACCGGGCGTTCTGGATCGCGGCCGTCACGCAGCCCGCCACATCCACCAGCGTGCGGTTGATGGGACGCAGCAACGCCAACTGCTCACGCACGGCGGCCATCGCTTCGAGCGCCGCCCGCTCGATCGCAACCAGGTTCGCCGCCAGGTACGGGTTGTCCTGGATCGCCGCCGCGCACTTGTCCTGGATCCCCTCGACGCGCACCGGGATCGTCCCGACTTTGTTGTTCAGGTGATGCAGGAGGTTGGCGGCAATATCGCCCATTGCGGCGAAGGTCTCGGCGACCGCACGCGCCGCCTGGGCCTCGCGCAGGGCATCCTGCCGGGCCGCATTCTGAAATGCCAGCGCCGCATAGTGCGCCAGGATGCCCAGCACTTTCTTGTCCCAATCGCTGGCGGTGAACTCCTCCGGCGCGGTCGCAGCGCCGTAGACGCTGAATGCGCCAACCGGCTCCCCCCCAAGAGATGCCCCGGCGACTGGCTCCCCTTCGACCGGCTCAGGGAGCGACGTCGCGACAGATGCTGGCGCCGGCCTTTCGACAGACCCAGGGCCTGACGCATTCGGCGCGTCAGCCCCACGCGTGGGCGCGCGGGTCAGCGGCACGATGAGGGCGCGCGTCCAGCCCCGGGCGCGCGCCAGCTCCGGTCGCTCGAAGCGCGGGTCGCTGCGCACATCCTCGCTCGTCACCGCGGCGCGCGCCAGCACGGCCTGACCGGTCAGGCTGCCGCGCAGCGAGAGATGATCCCCGCGGGTATAGCCCGCGCTGGCCGCCGACAGGATCAGCGTATCGCCGTGCAACATCCAGATCGCGCTGGCGCTGGCGTTCAACAGATCGCAAGCCAGCTCGACCAGCCGCTCGATCACCGCCTGGCACGGCTCGACCAACAGCCGGGCGGCCACCTCCTGGAGCGCGCCCACCAGTCGCGCCTCCTGGATGGCGATCACCGCCTGAGTCGCGAACGCCTGCAGCAGATGGCTATCCTGCTCGCTGAACGCGGCGACCTGCGGGCTTTCCAGATTCAACACCCCTTCCAGTCGGCCCCCCGCGCCGATGAGCGGCACGGCCAACTCGGAACGCATCTCCAGGGAATAGTCGAGCGGATAGTAGATACGCGACCAGCGGCCTGTCTGCACATCGGCGATGTTGAGCGGCTGCCGCGACCGAGCCACCCAGCCCATGATGCTCGTGGCGTTGAGCGGCAGGGCTTCGACGGCCGGCCGATCCAGTCGTTCGCCGGCGACCGCGCGCGTGATGAGATGCTGGCTCTGCCTGTCCACCAGCCGCAAGATGCCGTATTTGGCGCCCGTCACCTCCAGCGCCATGTGCAAGATCGCTTCCAACGTCTCCTCGGGCCTGCGCCGCGAGGAGATCAGCAGGCCGGCGCGGCGCAGACGGGCCAGCTCATCCTCCCGACGGGTCAGCGTGCGCTGTACATCGCTCAATTGGTCGGCGTGATAGATGGCGATAGCGGCCTGGTTGACGAACACGCTCAGCAGCAGGAGCTCGAGCTGCGTGAAACGCCGGGCGTCGCGCAAATAAAGGTAGAGCACGCCTACCGCGCTGCCCGCCACCACCAGCGGCAGACAGGCCAGGACCTTGGCCCCCGCGGCCTCCTTGGCCGGATGGATGCCCAGGCCCGGCTCATCGTATGAGAGCACCGGCCGCAACTGGTTCACCGCCCGCATCCCCAGCCCGGCCGCGCGCGGCTCATCATCCTCGATGCGGGCGCGCTCCTCGGCGGTCGCGCCCAGCCACTCGCCGGCCGACACCCGCGAGACCGGATCGAACGCGCCCCGCCGGCGATCATAGGCGTACAAAACCGCGGCCGCGCCGGGCACCACCTGGATCGCGCTCTCGACGATCAGCCGCAGCGTGGCGTCTACACGGGTGTCATCGCTGCCCGTCAGCGCGTTGATCCCCGCGCCGATATCGTTCAACCGTGCCAGCGCGTCCAACAGCAAGGATTCATCCCCCGCCGGTTCGACAGCGTGACTTTCCAACTGCCCTCTCCCAATGCGTATCTCTGCGAGCAATCCAGCCAGATTATAGTTCAAGGGCGCGCCTCTCGCAACAATCGTCAGCCTGGCTTCTCACTCTACAGGAAACTCGCCGCGCCGTCCAGTACTCGAATGGGTACATTTCCGGTCGGCTATTGGAATTGTTGTTCGACAGGGGACTGGCTTGCCGCCTGATGGGATCATGCGCTACAATAGTCCCGATCTTGACGTGAAAGGGCCGTCCCCACATGCCGAAACCGGTCACAACAGGCGCTCAACCCGTGACGCGAGCCGACCCCGCGCGCGTGGCCGAGGTCATCAGAAGCCTGGATGGTGTGGCGTCTGCTATGACGCTGTGCCGGGCCTGCGGTTTTTGCTGCGATGGCACGCTGCACGTCCACACCGCCCTGCTCCCCGCAGAGACCAACGCGGCCGCGGCGCTTGGGCTACGCGTGACGGCGGCCGGGGCCCGGCCAGCCTTCCAGCAGCCGTGCGCGGGATTCCAGGCCGGCAAATGCGCCATCTACGAACAGCGGCCCCAGGTGTGCCGCGGCTATGCGTGCGCGCTGCTGAAGCGGCTGCAGGCCGGCGAAATGCCGCTGGAGCAAACCCTGCGGGTCGTCGGCGTGGCGCACAAGCAGTTGGGGGTCTTCCAGATGCGCGTGCCCGATGCGCCCTCCTTTATGCACTGGCTGAAGGCGGTCGAGGCGAGCGCCGAATCAGCCGGCGCAGACGCCGGCCTGGCGCGCGCGGTCTCCGACGACCCGGCGCTGGCGAATCATGCGGTGGCGCTGGTCGTCTACCTGACGAAGTACTTCGGCGAGACCGACGCCCACTCGTGAGCAGCCCCATCCCCGCCGCCGCGTTTTGACTTTTCTGCGTTGGTGTGATAAAAAGCATCCCGAATGGCGTTCGAGGCTCTGACCTCTATTCTTTCCATATTAATTGGGCCGCTATTCCAGCGCCTCCGCACACAACCTGCGCCGCCAGCGCACCGATAGGATCGGCCTCGCGCTCCTGTCTGATGCGGCTTTTACCACATTCTATGCGTTTGATGAACGAACAAGGAGCATTATGTCATGGTAACCGTGGAAGCCGGTGGATCGCTGCGCTCACACATCCTGCCGCAAACCGTCCTGGACGAGGTCGAGACGGTCGGCGACGCTCTTCAACGCCTGCGCCTGCCGCCCGATGTCGCCCTGATCATCATGGTCAACGGCCGGATCGCGCACTGGACGACCCGCCTGAACGACGGCGATGCAATGCAAGTGCTGCCGACCATCGGAGGCGGGTGATCGGCGCTGGTCAGCCACCCATCACACAGCCAATCCAGCAACTCGTTGAGCAACCATAGAACATTAGAACATTTTCCAAGAGGTGCAACATGAGCGTAGGAGCAACCTGGGGCAAGATCCTGCACGTGGATCTGACCACATCGAAGATCTGGACCGAGAATCCGCCCGATGAGCTGTACCTGAAGCTCGTGGGCGGCCGCGCACTGGAAGCCTATCTCCTGCTGCGCGATCTGCCGGTGGGCGCTGATCCATTAGGCCCGGACAACCTGCTGATCTTTGCGCCGGGCGTTTTCCAGGGCACCAACCTGCCGGGCGCGGGGCGGCACAGCGTCGGCGGCAAAAGCCCCCTCACCGGGGCCATCGGCAGCGCGGAGGCGGGCGGCTGGTGGGGCCACGAGTTCAAGCGCTCGGGCTGGGATGCGCTGGTCGTCCATGGCCAGGCCAGGTCGCCGGTCTACCTGTGGATCCGCAACGATAAGGTCGAAATCCGGCCCGCCGACCACCTGTGGGGCCACGAGGTGGCCGAGGTTGAAGAGGCGATCCGTGACGAACTCAAGGAGCCGAAGCTGCGGGTGGCGCAATGCGGCATCGCAGGCGAAAACCTGGTGCTGGTCGCCAACGTCATCAACGACCGCAGCCGCGCGGCCGGCCGCAACGGCCTGGGCGCGGTGATGGGCAGCAAAAAGCTCAAGGCCGTGGCCGTGCGCGGCACCAAAAACGTGTTGTTGGCCGACCGCAAGCCCGCGACCGCCCTGAGCAAATGGCTGGGCGACAACTACAAGACGCTGGCGGCCTGGGCGCACGAAAAGGGCACGCCGGGCGGGCTGACCGGCCTCAACCGGGCCAGCGCGCTCCCCACGCGCAACTTCCAGGATCCCGACTTCCCGGACGCCGAGAGCATCGGCTGGGAGACGCTGCACACCAGCATCCTGATCGGCCGCGACACCTGCCAGGCCTGCCCCATCGAGTGCAAGCAGATCGTCTCTTATGAAGGCCAGGATTACCCCGATTCGCCGGCCTTCAAGACCCAGGTCAAGGGCGAGGTCACGCTCAACAAGGTTTACGGCGGGCCGGAATACGAAACCCTCGGCTCGTTCGGCAGCACGTGCGGCGTCAATGACATCGTGGCGGTCTCAAAGGCCAACGAGTGGACCGCCGCTTGGGGCCTCGACCCGATCAGCACCGGCATGACCATCGCCTTTGTCATGGAGTGCGTGGATCGCGGTCTGCTTACGGCCGAGATGACTGGCGGCTTCCTGCCGAAGTGGGGCAGCTCGAAAGATATGCTGGAAGCGGTAGATATGATCGCGCACCGCCGCGGCTTCGGCGATATCATGGCGTTGGGATCGAAGCGGATCGCGGCCTGGATCGGCAAGGGCGCGGAGCAATATCTGGTCGAGGTAAAGGGCCAGGAATTGCCGATGCACGAGCCGCGCCTCAAGGCCGCGCTCGGCGTAGGTTACGCGGTGGCCCCGGTAGGCGCGGATCACATGATGAATATCCACGATACCGGCTACGCCGCGCCCGGCGGCGGGCTGAACCGCGTCAACGCCGTGTACAAGGTCGGGCCGATGCCGCCCTCGGAGCTGAGCACCGAGAAGATGACCCTCTTCTATCACGAGGTGAACTGGCAGCATTTCCAGGACTGCGCCATCTCCTGCATGTTCTACCCCTACAACTACGTCCAGCTCGCCGAGGCGCTGAGCGCCATGACCGGCCACGAGTACAGCGCCCAGGACATCCTGGACGTAGGTGAGCGCGCGCAGCAACTCTGCCGCCTCTTCAACCTGCGCGAGGGCTTCACCGAGAAGGATGACCGGCTGCCCAAGCGGGTGATGCAAGCGTTCAAGTCCGGGCCGCTGACGGGGATCGAGATCACTGAGGAGGCGCTCCACCGCTCGCGCCAGACCTGGTACGGGCTGATGGGCTGGACCCCCGAAGGCGTTCCCACCCAGGAGCGACTGGCGAAGCTAGGATTGACGGAGTTGTTGGCAACGAAGTAGTAGGATGATGCGGATTCTGAACCAAGACGCGCTCAGATCACACGGCAACGTGGCCGGCCGTCAAGCCCTGGTTGAGATCCTCGAGGCCGGGCTGCAAGCCGCCGACCCATATAACAACACCCGCCGGCTTGTCCGCCGCGAGGGGGACAGGTTGATCGTCGGCTGTCCCGATTTCGAGCCGCGGGGCGATCCGCAGACGGGCGACGAGATCATTGACCTGAACCGGATCGGCCGCATCTACGTCTTCGGCGCGGGCAAGGGGGTGCAACGCCTGGCCAGGGCCATCGAGGATGTGCTGGGCGACCGCTTGACCGGCGGCCACGTCATCGCCAAGCACGGCGACGAGGTGATCTGCGAGCGGATCGGCGTGACCCACGGCGCGCATCCCGTCCCCGATGACGGGTGCGCGCTGGGCTGCCGGCGCATCCTGGAGATGTGCCGAAGTTTGACCGCCGACGACCTGGTCTTCACCATCGGCACGAACGGCTTCTCCGCGCTGCTGACCCTGCCGGCGGACGGGATCAGCATGGCGGAGATCCGCCAGCTTACCTACATGATGCAGATCGAGCGGGGCGTCCCCACCGGCGACCTGAACCCGATCCGCAACCACATTGACCAGATGAAGGGCGGCCGCTTCGCCCGCCATATCCAGCCGGCGCGGGCCATCCATATCGTCGGCATTGACCCCAGCTCCTATCAGCAGGTCATCTACCGCAACCTGTGGCTGCACAGCCTGCCCGATTGCACCACCTTCGCCGATGCGCAGGCCATGCTCCTGAAATGGGATGCCTGGGACGCCGCGCCGGCCTCGGTGCGGGCGCACATCGCGCGGGCCGACCCGGCCGACGAGACGGTGAAGGCCGACGAGTTCCTGAAGTGGCGCTTCCGCATCTTCGGGACGATGCCCTACAACCAGAGCATGATCCCGACCGCGCAGAAGAGGGCGGCCGAGCTGGGCTTCACGCCGTTGTGGCTGGCGCTCGATCTGCGCGCCGAGGCCAAAGACGCGGCGCACGTCATCGCGTCGGTCGCCAAGAGCATCGAGACGCTCGGCCAGCCGGTCGAGCCGCCAGCGGCGCTCTTCACCACCGGCGAGATCCTGGTGACGGTGGGACAGGAGCGAGGGATGGGCGGCCGCAACCAGGAGTACTGCGTCTCGGCCGCGCTGGACATCGCGGGCAGCCGCAACATCCTGATGGCCTCGGCCGACTCGGACGGGACGGATGGCCCTGGCATCCAGTTCAGCGATGAGCGGCTGGGCGCGTCCGGCGTCGCCTGTCTGGCCGGCGGCATCGTGGATGGCGAAACCGCGCGGGAGGCGAAAGAGCGCGGCGTGGACTTGGTCGAGGCGCTCAAACGTCACAACACCTCCCCGGCCCTCTACGCCCTCGACAGCGGCATCGTCGCCACGCAGAACATCAGCATCGGCGATTTCGGGGTGACGCTGGTGCTGGGGCGGAAGGATGGGGCGTGGTCGGTGCGGCAGGAGCGGGAGCCATCAGACGTCAAACCTGAATCAAGCAGAGCATCCTGAGCGAAGCACGGCGGGTTCTGCCGTGCGCAGTCGAAGGATGCGGAGCGGTCTTGGCATGAAGACCGCATCCTTCGACTGCGGGGCCAAACGACGGCCCCTCCGCTCAGGATGCTCCTCGGTTGTGGCATTGTCATTGCGAGCGGTTTGTCCCCCACCAGGGCCGGGATTGCTTCGTCGCATACACCGCTCCTCGCAATGACTATCTACGTTGAAGGACGAGGGACATCATCATGCGCAAGAACAAATTTCGTGAGCTGCTGAAAGCCGGGAAGCCAACGATCGGCGCCCGGACGATCAGCGTGTGGCCCGAACTGGTCGAGGTGGTCGGCCATTCGGGCATGTTCGACTATGTGGAATTCGTCGCGGAGTATGGCGACTACGACCTGCACGACCTGGAGAACTACGCGCGGGCGACCGAGTTGTTCGACATGTCGTGCATCATCAAGCCCGACCAGCAGAACCAGGGCTGGGTGGTGCAGCGGGCCATCGGCGCGGGGTTCCAGGGGGTCAACTTCGTGGATTGTCGCTCGGCAGCCGATGTGCGCGAGTGTGTGCGGATCGTCCGGCCTGAGACGCCGGCCGACGGCGGGATCAACGGCTCGGCCCCGCGGCGCTTTGCGCTGATGGGCTACGGCGGATCGCCGGCCTATGCCCAGGCCATGCGCGACGTGATCGTGATGATCATGATCGAGAAAAAGGGCGCGGTCGAAAACCTGGAGGAGATCCTCTCCGTGCCAGGCATAGACATGGTGCAGTGGGGGCCGTCCGACTACTCGATGAGCATCGGCCACGGCGGCGAGCGCAACCACCCCGATGTGAAGGCCGCCGAGAAGAAAGTCTTCGAGACCGCGCTCAAAATGGGCATCCAACCCCGCGCCGAGATCAGCTCGGTGGACGAGGCCAGGCGCTTCCTGGACATGGGTGTCCGCCACTTCAACCTGGGCATGGATATCTACATCCTGTTCAACTTCTGGAAGACGAATGGCGAGGCGCTGAGGAAAGTTGTAGAAAGCTAGGGGTGGAACCTGTCCGCGCCGAAATCGGGTTGACAAGCCTGCGTCTATGTGTTATGGTATGTTATATACTGCCAGGCGGCTTCTGCTGCCAAAACCCGGCTGCGTCGGGAAAGGAGGTCAGAACCGGCACATGACTCGCAACGGTCGTCCTGTTGGCTGCGTTCCATAACTGAGTTACCCATCTATCCAAGGAGGAAAGCCATGGCTACCAGCACCACGATGAGCCGCCGCAGATTCTTGCAGCGGCTGGCCGTTCTCGGCGCGGTTGGCGCCACTGCAGCGGCGTGCGCTCCGACGGCGCCGCCCGCAGCGCCCACGGCGCCTACTGCCGCTCCCAAGCCCGCAGAACCGACGAAGGCCGCAGCCGCACCCGCGCAACCAACGACAGCCCCGGCGGCCAAAGTTGAAGTCAAGGGCAACCTGCAGGTCGTCCAGAAGCAAGACTTCTTCCCCGCGATGAACGACTGGATCCAGGCAGAGGTCAAAGCCTTCTGTAAGGAGAAAAACTGGCCCGTCGAGGTCAGCTACGAGGCCGGTTACACCGGCGGCACTCCCTTTATCGAAAAGCTGGCAGCCGCGGCTTCCGCAGGCACGCCGGCCGATCTCCTCATGCACACGGACGCCCTGGTTGACCTGGTCCGCCTCAAGGTGGTTGACCCCGTCACCGACATCGTGAATGAAGTCGCTGCAAAATGGGGCAATCCCTCGGCCCGCCAAAAATTCGACTTCGTGAAGGATAGCCAGTGGTACTATGTGCCCTACTTCCAACGCAGCGACGGCGGCTGGTTCCAGCGGCCAGCCTTCAAAGACAAGGGCATTGACATCCAGAAGATCCGCAGCTACAAGGATCTCTGGGAGGCCTGCCTGACCATCTCCGATCCGGGCAAGCAACTCTACGGCTGGGGCGTGACGATCAACCGCTGCGGCGACGGCGATTGGTTCCGCAATCGCGTCATGCACGGCTGGGGCGCCTATGTCCAGGATGAGAGCGGCCAGTACGTCACGATCAACACGCCGCAGATGGTCGAGGCGATGACGGTGATGACCGACCTCTATCTGAAGGACAAGTGGAAGCCAATGCTGCCGCCCGGCGTGCTCGCCTGGACCGATACCTCCAACAACGAGAACTACCTGGCCGGCAAGCTGCTCTACACGCAGAACGGCGGCACGGTGTACGGCAAGGCGATCCTCGACAAGAACCCGATCAAGGACATCACGGGCTTCCATCCGCCGGCCGGCGGCCCGGTGAACCTGGAGTTCAACAGCCTGAGCGCCAACTACTTCGCGATGCTGAAAGGCGCCAAGAACGCGGCGGCGGCCAAGGAGTTGCTCCTCCACTTCCTGCTCCCGATCGAGAGCATGGATGCAATCTTCTCCAATGCGCCGGGCTTCGCGCTGCCCGCGTATGAGAAGCTGTGGGCTGAATCTAAGTACATCCCCACCAACCCGGTGGCGCTGGAACAGAAGGCCGTGGCGACCTCGCCGACCGGCAATGTCGTGGCCGGCACGTTCCCTGGGCCATCCATGAACGCGGCGATGGGGGCAGCCGGCTCGGCCGGGATCCAGAACGACATGGTGGCCGACATCCTGCGCGGCACACCCGTGGCCGAGGCGGTGAAGACCTGCCACGAGCGCTATGTAAAGGTCTTCAAGGAATTCAATCTGCCAGGTCAGAAGTGAGCCGGTGACAGACGCGCCGGGTGGGGCCGATGCGCCGCCCGGCGCGTCTGTTTTGGGCGACCCGCATACTTCGGCCACGTTCGCGGGCGCGGCGCGACACATCATTGCATAGGAGGACCCCGGTGGCTCAACTGGCGCAGACGACCGTTTCCCCACAAGATGTGCCGCTGAGACAGGTCATCAGCAAGCGTCTCCAGCAGGTATTGGGCCGCGATTGGGCCGAAGCCTATATCTTTATGGCGCCGGCCATGATATTGCTCGTAGGCATCATCGCTTACCCCTTCCTGCGCGCCGTCTATATTAGCTTCACCAACACCACAACCCTCGAAATCGGACCGTTCGTCGGACTGAAAAACTATGCCGAGCTGTGGAAGGACATCTTTTTCCGGCGTTCGGTGCTCATCACCGCGCAATTCACCGTCGCGTCGGTCGTGTTCAAGCTGCTGGTCGGCATCCTGGCGGCCGTGTTGCTGAATCGCCTGGGCAACCGGCTGGCGATCTTGACCGGGTTGGTGCTGCTGCCCTGGATCATGCCCGACATCGTGCGGGCCATCACCTGGAAAAGCCTGCTCGATCCGCTCTACGGCGGACTCAGCCGCCTGCTGCTCGACCTGGGCCTGGCGAAGCAGCCCACCGCCCTCCTGGCCGATGTCCATAGCGCGCTGCCGGCCGTGGTCTTAGTCAACCTGTGGCAAGGCATCCCCTTCTTCACCATCAACTTGTTGGCCGGCCTCAAAGCGATTGATCTGGAGCTTTACGAGGCAGCGGCGATTGATGGCGCCGGCGGCTGGCGACAGTTTCTCCATATCACGCTGCCAGGCCTGCGTTATGTCATCATCGTCGTCACACTCCTCTCCACCATCTGGACCTTCAACACCTTTACGCTGATCTTCCTGCTCACCGGCGGCGGGCCGATGGACACGACGAAGGTGTACTCCATCCTTTCCTATAATTACGCCATCGGCGGGCATCGCTATGGCCCTGGCATCGCGGTCTCCCTCTCCATGGCCCCGGTCCTGGGCATCTTCATCGTGATCCTCGGCCGCTACATGATGAGCGGTCGTCGGCTGTACGAAGAGCACACGACGCGCAAGCCGGGCGCGTTCGCCGCGCTGCTGAGCTTCCTGGCCTGGCCGTTTAAGGCGTTGGGGCGCCTGGCGTTCGCCATCTTCTGGCTCATCAACGACAGCGCCGAGCGGCTGATCGAGGGGATCCGCAGGCTCACGCGGGCCGCCATCGGTCGCGGGCGCCGCGCCGCGCACATGCAGAAAAGAGCGGAGTCAGGAGCCAGTCGCGGGCGTCGCGCCGCGCATATGCAGAAAAGAGCCAGGTGGCGGGAGCAGATCGCCCCAGCGCTTGCGTTGGCGCTGTTGCTGGCGTTCGAGTTGCTGCCGTTCTACTGGGTGATCATCACCGCGTTCAAGACCGAGCTGCAGATCACGCGCTTCGATAGCGTCTTCTGGCCGGCGCCGTGGTCGCTCGACCAATTCATCCGGCTGCTCGGCCCGACGCGCAATTTCCTGGTCTGGCTCAGAAACACGCTGACGATCTCGATCATCACGCCGCTGCTCTCCACGATGTTGGCCGCCGCCAGCGCCTATGCTCTGACGCGCCTGCGCTGGCGCGGGGCCGGCCAGGTCTCCAGTGGCGTATTGGTGGCCTACCTGATGCCAGGCATCATGATGCTCATCCCGATCTTTCAACTGTTCACCTGGCTCAGGCTCACCAACTCGCTCGGCGCGCTGATCCTCTCCTATCCAACCTTTAGCCTGCCTTTTGCCATCTGGCTGATGATGGGCTATTATGCATCCATCCCGGAAGAGTTGGAGGCGGCCGCGTTGATTGACGGCTGCAACCGCTTCCAGGCGTTTTTCCGGGTCATCCTGCCCCTGACCAAGCCGGCGCTGCTGGCCGTGGCGCTCTTTGGCATCACCCAGGCCTGGAGCGAGTTCCTCTTCGCCTACGTGATGATCCAAAGCGCCAGCAAGATGACCGTGCCCGTGGGCCTGGCGCAGATGATCATCGGCGACATCGTCCCGTGGGGCGAGCTGACCGCGGCCGCGCTGCTGATGTCGGTACCGGTGCTGATCCTGTACACGATCGGGCAGCGGTTCATGGTGGCGGGGCTGACGGCGGGCGCGGTGAAGGGGTAGTAGTCGCAATGCGAATCCAGCGCGTAATCTGGTTGCCCGAGATCGAGGACAAGCTATCTCGCAGACACCAGGTGGCGGTTGACGAGGTAGAGGCGGTCCTGTTCGACGGTCAGCCACGCATCAGATTTGTTGAAAAAGGGCATGTGCCAGGCGAAGACCTGTATTCGGCTTATGGGCAGACCCTGGCGGGCCGTTGGTTGATGGTGTTCTTCATCGTGCAAGGCGAAAACGAAGCGTTGGTGATCAGTGCGCGGGATATGGAGCGGAAGGAGCGACGATCGTATGCAAGAAAATAAGGTAAGTAGCATCTCGAGGTCGCGCACGATCGAAGAGATGGCGGACTTTTGGGACTCGCATAGCCTGGCGGACTATGACGAGCAGACCTGCGAAGTCGAAATGACCTTCGATCCGGCGGCGCGACGAACGGTCGTGCATATCGAGCCGGAACTGATGGCGGACATATTGAAGGTGGCGCAGAAACGTAAGGTCAGCAGTCAAACGCTCATCAATGTTTGGTTGCGCCAGCAGGTTGACCGGGCTGTGTCCACGATGGCGCCTTCCCCGGCGTGAGTAGAACCCGCCTGAATATACACAACGGCGTCTCACATCTTACATTCATGGGAGCACATACATGAAAGTCCTGTTTGGCCCCAACATGATGGGCCTGGAGAAGGGGATCCCTGCCCTCAAGCAGGCGTATCCCACCGTCGAGTTCGTCCACTGCGCAGACCAGAAGGCGCTGCCCGCAGCCATCGCCGACGCCGAGGTCTACATAGGCCATCTGAACCGGGAGATCTTCCTGGCCGCCAGGCAGCTCAAGTGGATCCAGTCCCCCAGTACCGGCGTGAACACCTACCTGGCCGTGCCGGAATTGAAAAATGGCGAGGTCATCCTGACGGGCGCGCGCGGCACCCATGCGGCGTGTGTGGCCGAGAGCGCCCTGGCGATGATCCTGGCCTTCACGCGCGGCATCCGCGAGAGCATCCAACTCCAGCCGCAGCACAAATGGGCCATGCGCGAGGTGCGCAGCCGGCTGCTCGAGCTATCGCGACTCACGATGGGCATCGTCGCTTTCGGCTCGATCGGTCGGGCGCTGGCGAAGCGCGCAAAGGCGTTCGACATGCGCGTGATCGTCACCGATATGTTCCCGCCGGCGAAGCCGGAGTTCGTGGATGAGATGTGGGGCATGGATCGGCTGGACGACCTGCTGCGCCAATCGGACTTCGTCGTCGTTGCTGCGCCGTGGTCGGCCGAGGCGCAGGGGATGATCGGCGCGGCGCAGATCGCTTTGATGAAGCCTACCGCGATGCTGGTCGGCATCTCGCGCGGAGGCATCATTGACCAGGTCGCGTTGGCGAAGGCTTTGCGCGAAAAGAAGATCGCCTGCGCCGCGCTGGATGTCTTCGAGCCGGAGCCGCTCCCCGCCGACAACGAGTTATGGGACATCGAGAACCTGCTGATCGCCTCGCACATTGCCGGCGGCACGCAGTACGAGGCGGAGTATCTGCTGGAGATCTTCAACGAGAACCTGGGCAAATACCTGCGCGGCGAGTTCCCGCTGCGGAACCAGGTCAATAAGCAGTTGGGATACTGAAGTCGCCTATCCGGATAGAGGTATCACCGATGCAATCATTAGTGCCATCCTCAGTCGAGGATCGTCTGACTCAACTATCTGCCATTTATCCCTATTGGGAAAAGACCAAAGACCTGATTGACAACCTGCTCGACATCACGCTGAACTACCGGCAGAGCGGGCATCCGGGCGGCTCCCGGTCGAAAGTCCATGCGCTGGTGACGTTGCTGCTGAGCGGCGCGATGCGGTGGGACATCCGTGCGCCAGAGAATCGCTTCGGCGACCGCTTCGTGCTCGTCGCCGGCCACACCATCCCGCTGATCTACTGCACGATGGTGGTGCTCGACGAGGCGCTGCGGGTCAAATTCGCGCAAACGGGCGATCCGAAGTACCGGCTGCGCCCGGAACGTGCGGTCTTCTGGGAGGATCTGCTGGGGTTCCGTCGCTGGCGCGGGCTGCCCGGCCACGCCGAGATGGCCGGTAAGACCCTCTTCCTGAAGTTCAACACCGGGCCATCGGGCCACGGCAGCCCGGCCGCGGCCGGCGAGGCGCTGGCGCTCAAGCGCGCCGGCGCGCCCGGCGTCAAGGTGTTCGCCATCGAAGGGGAGGGCGGCCTGAGCGCCGGCGCGGCGCACGAAGTGATGAACTCCGCCTGGGGCCTGGGGCTAGACAACCTGCACTACCTCCTGGATTGGAACGACTTCGGCATTGATGCGCACTCGGTCAGCGCGGTGACTTACGGGACGCCGGAGGAATGGTTCGGCAGCCACGGCTGGCGCGTCTATGGCGTGGCGCAGGGGAGCGAGTGGGAACCGATGGCGCGGGCGCTGCTCAGCATGACGACCGAGGCCGATCCCCAGAAGCGGCCGTCGGTGACGTGGTTCAAGACGCGCAAGGGCCGCGGCTACGGCAAATATGACTTCGGGTCGCATGGCGTGCCGCACCCGCTCAACAGCGCGGCGTTCTGGGAGACGAAGAAGCCGTTCGCCGAGAAATACGGCGTCCAGTTCGCCAATTTCGGCGGCCCGGCCCCGGCCGATCCCGCTGCGCTCCAGGCCGAGTGGCGTGCCAACCTCCAGGCGGTCGTAGACGTGCTGCGCCGCGATCAGACGTTGGTGGACTACCTGGCGGATACCCTGGTCAGCCTTGGCGACTCAGTCCCCGATGACCTGCCGACTTTCCGGCTTGGCAAGAAAGGCAACCCGTTCAAAGACGAGCGACTATTCGACTACCACAACTACCCGACTGACCTCTACCTGCCGCCCGGCAAGTCGGCCGCCAACCGCAACGCGCTGGCGAAGTGGAGCGCGTGGATCAATGCGTTCGGCGCACGGGAATATGGCCGGCCGATCTTCATCGCGTCGTCGGCCGACCTGGCCGGCTCGACCAACATCAGCGGCTTCGCGGAGGCGTTCGGCGATTTCAAGGGCTACGGCTGGTACGAGCGGGTGGGCGCCGATGAGGGCGCGCTGCTGCCGCAGGAGATCACCGAGTTCACCAACTCCGGCATCATGGCGGGCCTGGCGAGCGTCAACTTCGCGGCCGACCCGGAACGAGAATTCGACGGCTTCTGGGGCGCCAGCTCGACCTACGGCTCCTTCTCCTATCTGCTCTACGGCCCGATGCGCCTCTTCAGCCAACTCGCGCAGGATTGCGAGTTGAAGGTCGGCAAGGCGCTGTGGGTGGCGGGCCATTCCGGGCCGGAGACCGCCGAAGACAGCCGCACGCACTTCGGCATCTTTGCGCCGGGCGTCACGCAGCTCTTCCCCGAAGGGCAGATCATCAACCTGCACCCGTGGGAGTACAACGAGGTGCCGGTGCTGCTCGGCGCCGCGCTGGCGACCGACGCGCCGATCGTCGCCCTGCACTTGACCCGGCCGCCGATCACCATCCCCGATCGGACGAAGTTGGGCATCCCGTCGCACTTCGAGGCGGCCCGCGGCGCCTACGTGATGCGGGACTACCGGCCCGACCGACCCTGCGACGGCGCGTTCATCGTTCAGGGCACGAGCGCGGTGAACGGCATCGTCCAGATCTTGCCCAGGCTCGACGAGCTCGACCTGAACGTCAAGATCGTGTGCGCCACCAGCCACGAGCTATTCGCCCGCCAGCCGGAGTCGTATCGGGAGCAGGTGATCGGCCCGGCCGACCGGATGAACTCGACCGTGATCTGCACGCAGGCGCGGCTGACCATGCGCCAGTGGATCCTCAACAAGATGGCCGAGGAATACGCTATGACCGCGGACTGGGACAACCGCTGGCGGACGGGCGGCACGGTGGATGAGGTGATCGAGGAGGCGCGCCTTTCGCCCGCGTGGCTGCTGGCGGGGATCCAGCGCTTCGTGGCCGACAAGGAGCAGCGGATGGCGGCGATCCGGCGGGATGTGGACGCCGCGTGCTGACGAATGCCTCGGAGATAGATCAGATCGTGGTCGCGCAAGCCGCGGATGGTAGGCCATCGCGAGCGGATCGGGCAGTTGCAGGGCGTCTGGCGCGATGGGCTGCGACTAAGTGATGACTATGGATAACCGACATTCACCGACACCGTATTTTGCCGTTTGCCTCAATAATGAAGGCTACCCGGCTTCGCTGGAAGTCGACAAGCTCTATCGTGTTATTCCCGATGATGAGGCGGCGGTCCATGGCTATATCCGTGTGATTGATGAGAGTGGCGAAGACTATGGCTACTCCATCGAACTGACGGACAAGTTACATCTTTTCAATAACAGGAGTTACGCAGTAGATGTTCCCAGCCGGTCTGCGACCGGCGCCGTTGGCCTGGACGGGCCGCTTTCTCTGACCCGACGGCGGTCGCAGACCGCCTGAGAGCCAGGAGTGCGTAAGTCCTGTCAATAAAACGAGGCCGCCATCACGTGCCAGGCGTTTTCGCAAGCGCAATGATGACCATGTAGCGGATCGGCGCGTCGCCCGCGTTATAGATGCCGTGCGGCGTCGTCGCATCCAGGATGATCGCCTCGCCCGGCCCGATGATGTGACGCTCGGCGGCCCACTCGACCGTGGCCTGGCCTTCCAGCACGAAGAAGGCTTCGATACCGGCGTGCGTGTGTGCTGCGTGCAGCCGTCCGCCGGGCGCGGCCTCCGAGATGTGGATGCGCAGCTTTTCGGGATCGAGGCTGGCGTCGGCCAGACAGCGGGCCAGGCCCTTTGCGTTGCGCTCGATGAATGGCATGGTTCCCCCCGATTCCAATAAGTTGAGACCAGACAGGATTGACAGGATGAACAGGATGGAAACATCAAAATCATCCTGTCAATGCATCGGTCATTCCTTTGGCGCGGGCCGCTGCCGTGTGCGAGTGGATGCAGTGGGAATCCGTGTTTCCTTCTATCTGTGAGAAGTCTATCGCTGTTCAATCTCTGCCAGCAGCTTGAGTAACTGCCCCATGTGCTCGATCTGATGGTAGCCCGGCTGCCCGGCCGGCGGCGGCTCCACGACCTCGGGCGCCCAGGTCAGGGCATAGGGGACGTAGCCGGCGCGCCCGCCCAGCGCCAGCACCGGCAGAATGTCCGAGCGGAGCGAATTGCCGACCATCACGAAGCGTGCGGCCGCCACGCTCAGCCGCCCCAGCAGCGCCGCATAGCTGGCGCTCGTCTTCTCACTGACCACCTCCACGTGCTCGAAGTAGCGAGCCAAGCCAGAGCGCGCGACCTTGCCCTCCTGGTCAAACAGATCGCCCTTGGTGATGACGATCAGGCGATGGCGCGCGGCCAGTTGCGAGATGGTCTCGGCCACATGATCGAGCAGCACGACCTCCGCGCGCAGCATCCCCTTCACCACATCAATCAGCGCTTGAATGTCACAGCCCGAGACGCGGCCCTCGGTCAGCTCCACCGCCGTCTCGATCATCGAAAGCGCGAACGCCTTGATGCCATAGCCGAAGTGCTGCATGTTGCACATCTCGGTCTGGAACAGCCGCTCGCGAATCCACTCCGGCTCGTGGTAGTGCGTCAGAAGCTCGACGAAGCGATCCTGGGCGGCCGCGTAAAGCCGCTCGTTGTGCCAGAGGGTGTCGTCGGCATCGAAGGCGATGATATCCAGAGATGACATGGACAAACATCCTTTGTGCAGGGTCAACCGCGCTGCCGCGCGATCTCGTACAACAGAATCGAGGTCGCGCACGCCACATTCAGCGACGTGGCCGAGCCGGCCATCGGGATCGTGACCAGCGCATCGCAGAGCGCCCGGTAGCTCTCGCTCAGGCCGTGGTTCTCGTTCCCGATCAATAACACCGTCGGGGACGTGAAGTCGTGGTCACAGATGCGGATCGCCGCCTTTGCGCTCGTGCCGACGACCTGGAGCCGGGGCAGGCGGCGCCGCAGCGTGTCCAGCCAGGGGGTCAGCTCGTTGTGCGACGGCAGCCGGACGGCCGGCACGGCGAAGAAGGAGCCGGTCGTCGCCCGGATCGTCTCCGGGTCGTACAGATCCACCGCATGGCCGGTGAGGATCACCCCGTCCACCGCCAGCGCGTCGCACGAGCGGATCACCGCGCCAAGATTGCCGGGGCTGGCCGGCCGGTCAAAAACCACGGCCAGCAGCCGATCACCCACGGGGATGCGCGCCAGGTCGTCGGCCGGGATCGCGACGATGGCAAGCAGCTCCGACGGCGCCTCCTTCTGGCTGAGCTTCTCCATCAGGCTGGCGGACAACTCGTAGTGCGTCTTCGCCCGACCCGACGCCAGCACCCCCTCCGCCCAATCGGACAGCCGCTTGTCGCGCGAATAGACCAGGCCGTTAATCGTCCAGCCATGCGCCAACGCCTGGTTGATCGGCCGCACCCCCTCGACGAAGAACTCGCCCGACCGGCGGCGTTTCGTCCGATTGCGGCGCAGCGTCTCGATGTGCTGAAAGTCGGCGTTCTCGGAATAGATGCGGACGACGGCAGCTTTCATGCGGGACGCTTCATCCCCACCCAATCCACGTCAACCTGTGCGCGCGTCCCCAGCCGCTCCATCAGCTCGCCGGTGTGCTGTTGCAGATGGCGGATGTTGTAGAACTGCAACTCGAGCTTGCCGAAAGGCAGCCAGCCAAAGCCGGACGCGGCTTCCAGATCCAACCGGGGCACGCGTTCGACCACGTGCTGCTGACAGAAGGCCAGATATTCAAGCACGCTTTCCCTGTCGTATGGCTCGCCGATCTGCGGCGGCGCATGGGGCGGCCAGGGCGTCGGCCCCATGAATTGATATTCCTTCCGATGCTTCGGCCAGGGCGTGAAGTGCGCTTCGGTGTCTGCCAGATACAGGTGGGTGTAGAAGAGCGCATGATAGGCGATATGCCAGAACTTCGTCTTGTCGTCCGGGCTGTTCCAAAGCGCCTCAGGGCACTTGACGACCGCCTGTTTAAGCATTTCCAGGGCGGCCAGGTATTGAGATGCGATGACCGCTGCGTGATCCATATGCCGATCTCCTCTCTCGTTCTCACAGATACGTCTTGAAAAACTCAAACGCCTTGTTCCCCGCAAACGCGTGCGGGCCGGGGAAGATGTCCGCCCACAGCCTGTCCCCGGCGCCGGCCGCCGCGTAGATACGCTTGACCCCCTCGTACCCCTTCAACGCGTCCTGGATAAAGAAACAGTTGTCGTAGATGCCCATCTCCAGGAGCAGCGGCCGGGGCGCTATCAGCCCGGCGATGTCGTCGGTGTCGAAATAGCGATGGATCTCCGGCACGATCTGCGAGCCGCAGAAGTTGGCGCGGCGGATGCCGAAGCCGTCCCACGGGTTGACGTAGCCGCTGATGTCCGCCGCTTTGATGCGCGGCTCGACGGCCGCTGTGAAGGTCGTCATGGTGCCGCCCTGCGACAGCCCCATCATGCCGATCCGCCCTGGATCCACCTCTGGCCGCGTCTCCAGGTAATCCACGCAGCACTTCATGTCCCAGATGTTGAGGGTCAGCGTGTAGATGCCGAGCAGCGCGCCCTTGACGAAGTTGACGTTGCACGGATCGCGGCCGGGGAAGGGGTCGAGGCCGTCGCGCCGCTCGCCGAAGACCCGCAGGTCGGGGCAGATCGTCAGGAAGCCGGCGCGCGCCATCTGGACGCCGTAGTCGTAGTTGTGCTGGCTGATGTTGGCTTCGTGCTGGGGCGATGAGCGGACGCCCGCCACCGGATCCTTGCCATACGGCCCGTGCCCGTGCGAGCAGACGATGGCCGGATTACTCCCATCCGCCCGCATCCCGACCGGCCGGAGCACCTGGCACGGCACCGACATGAACGCTTCGCTGTCGAAGACCACGCGCTCCCGGATCAGGTCGCCATCCACGACCGAGGATTCGACCTCGGCGTTGAGCGGGACGCGCGGCGGGAAGTCGCCCAGCAGATCGAGCAGCTTCGGCAACGCCTCCGCGCGCCACGCCTGCCAATCGGCGGCCGTGCTGCCCTTGAAGTGCAGCCGCGGCGCGAAGTCGCGGACGACGTGCTCCCAGTAGGCTTGCATGGAGAAATTACGGTGAGAACTGGACATAGCAGACACCTCCAGTACCTGCGGTTGCCCGCCCTGGCCTGCGGCCAAGCGGGCCAGGGAAACCCGCAGGCTGGTACGCCAAACCTGCTGATGAGAGTCAAGAAAATAACCCGGTAACGCCGTCTGGTGCGCCCGCCGAGGGTTGAAACCCGTCGGCTCAGCAGGTGGAAACCGGCTCAAGCCGGTTGGGACGCCGCGCCGCCCCGTCAGCCGGTCGGCTTTAGCCACCGGCGGGCCTGGCTGTCGGCGCAGCGCCCGTTTGGGCTGGTTGCGGGATTAATTTCTTAACTTTCATAAGCAGGTTGCGCCGGCGACGGCCGCAGTGCGTTTCAACGCACTTGGCGTACCAGACACCGAATTCATTCGGTGGCCGGGCCGCCGCGCACCGTGGGGATTACGGGATTATTTTCTTAACCTTCATCAACCGCAGGCTTCATGCGCCCAGAAATAAGCGCGCCTGCCCGGCCGGAAGCATGAACCCAACCGTCGCGATCTGCTCGCCCGTGACGATATCGGTGATGACCGCATCCTCCGCGGACAGGGCCGCCGCGGCGATGCGAATCGGTTGGGGGCCGAAATTCGCCATCACGCGATAGGTCTGCCCATCCACACCCACCACCGCGACGCCACGCGCCAGCGGATGCCCCACCGCCAGCGGTCGGGTGCGTGCATCCGCGGCAACGTCGTGTGTAGCAGGCGCATCGGCCCCAGACAGGACCGCCCACCCCACATCCAGCAGGATCGCGCCCGCATCGGCCCAGGCCGGCGTCGCGCGACACGGCCAGCACAGCTCCTCCACGTACAGCGAGCGATACGCGCCCCCGCGCCGCTGCGCCGAGCGCGAAACGGCCAACGTCTCCGCGCCGTAGATGCCGATTACGCCCAGCCTGCCATCCACGTTCACCCACCGGCTGTCCAGGCCGACAACCTCGTCCTGTCGTAGGGGCGCACCCTTGCGGTCGCCCTGTGGGCAGGCGCAAGGCCCTGCCCCTACCAACGACACGGCCCCGGCCGCCATCGTCAGCGTCCGAGTGAAGCCGTTGTAGAGATCGTTCGGGATGTTGAGGTGCAGGCCCTTGACGCTGCGCACGAGCACACGGGCTTTCCCCAACCGGATCAGCTCCAGCCCCACGACCGTCCGCCCATCAGGGAGGGCGGCGAAGGCGATGTGATGCGTCGCCAGATCGCGGCCCGTCCAGCCCTCGGCCAGCTCGACCTCGGCGCCCTCGCTGAACGATCCGCAGGTGATGAAGCCGCCGGCGAAGGTTGCAGAGTGATAGCCGATCAGCCGGCGGCCCGGCGGCGGCTTGGGATGCGCCGGGTGTGGGTCGGCGGCGAACTCGACCACGCCGACCAGGTTGCTCTCCCACTCGGCCAGATGTCCATCGTCAGGAGGCAGACACATGCCCTGGGCCAGGCCGAACGCGCGCCAGGCGAAGGAGGCCAGCCGGGCGGGGCTGCGGTGCAGCAGCGCGCCGTGTTCGGGTTCGTGCCAGACGCCGGCGACGGAGGATTCGAAAGCATCTCGCGACACCTTCTCGGGAGCATCCTGAGCGGAGGCCACGTTGTTTGTGGCCGTAGTCGAAGGATGCGGTGTTGCACGGATCGCGCCCTTCGACTCCGCGCCGCCAAACGACGGCAGCGCTCCGCTCAGGGTGCTCGCGTGTTGGTCGAGCAGGGAGCTATAGACGACCCACTGGCTCAGCGCGCACGCCCGATCCGATTCCAGGCGGGTGTAATAGTACGGGCTGCGCGCCTCGATCTCGGCCAGGCGTTTGCCGAAGAACGTGCCATCGCCGTTGTAGCGCGCCTCCGCCTCGATCAGCGCCAACTGCGCATCGGCCAGGGCCAGCGCATGCTCGTCGCTGAGATGGTCGGCCGCGTAGAGGAGGGATGGCAGCAGGTACTCCTGGCAGTAGGCGTAGCGCACGCGGCTATCGCCGCCGATGCGGGCCAGCCGGCCATCGGAGAAGATCAATCGCCGCACCAGGCGCCAGAGGTCGGCCTGATGATGGTCGAGCGTCTCCGGGCGAGGCAGCCCGGCCAGCTTGCAGTCGAAGTGCAGCATGGCCGCGTTCGAGACGCAGATGACCATGTAGCCGACGTTGAGATAGCCGTGGTGATCGAGCGCGTAGTTCGGGAAGAAGTTCGCGCCGACATGCCGTTCGCGGATCGGCTTGCCAGCCAGCACCGTCTCATCTTTTGCGTCAGTCGCCACGCTGACCGAATTAATGAGGAAGCTGTGCGCCCGTTCCTGCCAGTCGGCCGCATGGGGATGGTCGGGGATCATCGCAGCCGTGCGCCACAGGAGCGCGCCGTTCCACAGATTCGATTCCGGCGCATTCTTGCCCGATGCGTTCCAGACATCGGCCACGACGCCCCCCACCTGCCCGCGGTGGAAGCCGGCCATGATCCACTCGCACTCGCTGACCAGCATCCGCCGCACGCCCGCGCGCTCCGCCTCGGTCAGCTCCGGCCAGAGCAGGTAGACGCCGTGCATCATCCGCTCGACGCCGAGCGCGCTGATCCAGGTGTGGCCCCATTGCGTGTCATCGGTGCATGCGCCCTCGCCGCTGACGTAGGAGGCCAGGCTGAAGCGCAGCGCGGCCCGCGCCCGGTCGAGCGCCCAGCCCCGATCGAGGCCGGCCACTCCATCCCCGCGCATCGCCAGCGTCGCCAACGCCGCCAGGTATTTCTGATTGGTCTGCACGCCCCAGGCGTTGTAGCCCGCGCCATAGCAGCCCAGGTCGGGCCGGTTGGGGATGGGGTACCAATGGCGATCGGCGGCTCGCGCCCAGGCAGACAGTAAATCGAAAGCTGGCGTTGCCATCTACTTGTCCATCACATACCAGGCCGCGACCAGCGGATCCTCGACCGAGCTGCGCGTGTGATGATCCTCGCCTGCCTCGACGACCACGACATCGCCCGTCTTGACCGGGTACTCCACGCCATCAATCGGGATCACCCCCTGGCCCTGGACGAAGATGAAGACCTCGGCCGTGTCGTGGACGTGGCGCGGCTCGGGGTGGGCGATCTCGCCGGGCTTGAAGATGTAGAGGCCGCCGCGCAGGATGGCGGCATCGCTCAACAGATCGGGCATCAGACGCGAAGCAGACGGCTTCAGATCAGAGACGGTGAGTTTTTTCACTGTGATTGTCCTTTGCTATGAACGTGGTGCAAGCTCGCAGCTCGTGTTACAGGCTCGCCGCCAGCTCGACCAGCTCTTGGGCCGAAGTCACCGTGTAGCATGGCGTTTCCTCGGCGGTGAGCGGCCGGGTGCGCCGGCGCTCGTTCCAGTGGAAGAAGACCGAGATCAGCCCCAACCGGTTCGCGCCGACGATGTCGCGCTCCAGGTTGTTGCCGACCATCACCACCTCGCTGTAGTCGCTTTCCCCGATGCCCAGCGCGTCGAGCGCGGCCCGAAAGATGCGGGGATCGGGCTTGTCAATGGACGCCACCCCGGCCGCCGGCCCGACGACCTCCGAGACTACCAGCATCTCGAACAGGTCGAGCAGGCCGTGCTGGCGCAGGACGTTCGACGGCGTGTCCGGCCGCGCATCGGCGACGAGCGCCAGCTGATGGCCGACCACCCGGAAGCCCCGCAGCGCGTCCGCCATGCCGGGGATCAGCTCGGCGGCCAGGGTCGTGCCCCCGGCATCCTTGACCTCGGTCACCTCGTCCATGATGGTGTCGCCGAGATCGAAGAGGAGCACAAGGGAATGGAGAACTTCAAGTTGCTCGGCGGGAATCTTGAGATCTTCAGCGACCCGATTGTTGATCTCGTCGTTAGTTCCTGATCCTCCCAGGGCGCGCAGGGCGGCCAAGACCGGATTCATCAACTCATCGTACCTGATTTTCAGATTGACCATCTGTTTGCTCCCCGCATCGCTGCAAAACTTGGCATTGGCCTGACTCATGCGATAGCGTCTCTGACTTCGTACTGGCCTTGTCCTTCGCGCACAATCTGGGAATCACGTAATGAACCAAAAGTACGCTCAAAGAAACCAGGAGGCCAACCCAGGCGCATTGTTGGATCGGGCTGTTTTCGGGTTTCCGATTGTACACACGTACCCGCAGTATTCTCGCAGGCACTCCCTGGCACACGAACTTCGACCCCGTCGTCACACTGAACAGCCGTCTTGACATGGGAGACTGCTTGCATGGCTTTCACTCCGGCAAAGTGGGCGGCGACACGACCGAGCCTTTGATATGCTGGTGGGATCGCGCGACCGAGGCTCGGTCGTAGTCTGTCGCCTGCTACAACTTCATCGGATACTTCATCGCGTCGCTGATCCGCTTCATCCCTTCCCAGTCCTCGATCTCCTTCACCTCCGGCAGGTTCAGCATCTCGTCGAGCATCTCAACCGCCTGGTCGTAGGACTTGGTCTGATGGTGCTCCAGCACACCGTAGAGCATGGCGGCCTGATCGCCGGTCTTGAAGGCCAGCAGCTCGCGCTCCATCTCCAGCCAGTCGGGGTAGATCCGCTCGATCATGATCTTGGCCGGGAGCTTGGGCACGCGCACGGGCTGGATCCCCTTCTGGTTGGCGATGGCGGGCACTTCGACCACCACATCGTCGGGGATGCCGGGCAGCGCGCCGTGGTTCGGGACGTTGACCTGGAAGTAGCCTTCGTTGTTGTTGACCAGCCCGTCAATGATCGGGATGATCTGCTCGCGGGTCTTCTGCGTGCCGATGGCTTTGACGAGATCCGCCTTCGGGTCGTCCGCCCACTGCTTGTATTCGGCGATCCGCTTTTCCAGGTTTGCCACGAAATAGGGTCGCGCCAGGTGCGTGTCCGGCCCGCCCCATGGCTCGCCGTACCAGCGTTTCTTCTGGGCGATGTCGGTATGATACCACCAGCCGCCGCGACGCACCGTGTCGCCGATGGGCATCAGCCCGTACATGTGATACTGATGGATCGCGCCGCGCGACATCTGCGCATCGTGCGTCTGCTTGGCGACGTGCGTCCGCCAGTACTCCTCGCCTTTGGTTTCCACCCATTCATCAATCAGCGGATACGCGTCCTTCCCCTCGTAGATGAAATGGGTCAGCCAGATGTTGTGATTGAAGCCGGGCGCCTGCCAGGTCACTTTAGCCGGGTCAATGCCGATGGTCTGCGCGACCTCCATGTAGTGGTAGTGGCCGTGGCACAGGCCGCACGTCTTGATGCTCGTCTCGCGCGTGATGAGCGTGGAGCCGTCGAAGACCGGGTTGCCCACCTGGATCAGCCACGCGTCGGGGCAAATCTTCTCCATGTCCTGCGCCACATCGAGCATCAGCCGGAGTTGATGGTACGCGCCGAAGAAGCCGCCCGCGTGGTAGTAGCCGTACTTGTCGGCCGCCAGCTTGCGCATCTGCGCCTCGACGATGTGGCCGAGGACGTAGGCGGTGTTGATGACGAAGTCGGCGCCTTCGAGCGCGGCGGCCCGGTCGGTCGTCTTGTCGAAGGTGAGCTTGGAGCCGATCTGCCGGCCGTAGCGCGAGCCAAGCTCGTAGATCATGTCCAGGCGTTCCTGGTCAATGTCCATGTAGGTAACATGGCTGCCGGAGAGACCCTCGGTCAGGCACAGGTCCTTGACCAGGCCGAGGGAGAACTGGGCGCTGCCCGCGCCGATGACGGCGATTTTCATGGGATCCTCATAAACGATTTTTGACTCTGCTTGGCGGGGGCGCTGGCGTCATTCGATTCGCGCACGCGCCCGCTGCGCTGGCGGGGCGCATCTTTACAAAACGCGGGAATGGTGGCACCGAAATTCCGGATCCTGAAGCTGTTCTTGAAGATACGCGTCGAAGCTGCTTACGTCACTCATTACAGGACGCCTTCGTCTTGCAGAATCTGCTGCGCTTCTACAAGAAACTGCGAGAATGTGACCGCACGCGCCCCGTCCGGGCTGATATCATGGTCATCGGGAGCGCCGTGCGGATGCCGATGCCATTGCCCACCTTCACAGTCTCGGCCAAAGACGCGCGCTCTATTGAGCGCCAATGCGTAGCCCACAACTGTTTCTGAATATTGGCATAGACCTGGATGAAGCAGTCCCTCGTGGCGTGGAGCCGCATCTTGAGCGAATGATCGGTTTTGTCCTCGGTGGATATCCAACGGATGAACACCCAGGCGGCGGCCGTTTGCCGGATATCTCGTTCTAAATCATCGATAGTCACAGGCTTGCTCGCAGTTCATTGAGGCGTCGTTGCATGGTTTGGATGCCATCCACAGCCAGGTCCCAGTCCTGATGGTCACTCTCCACCTCAAATGAATAGTCGAGCTTCTTGACCATGTCCCGCGCCTCGAACTGCGCCAAGGACATGCCGTATTTATGTGTGAACAGGCGATCGGCAAGTTGATACCGGGCCAATCGGCGCCGGATCTCATACTCAGCCAGGCGCGCCAGCTTGGCCTCCAGCGTTTCCCCTGCTCCAGTTCGTTGATAACACCAAACACCCGATCCGATATAGTTGCCATGTGCATAGGCCGGTCAAAGGTCACGACGCTGATGGTCATAGGCCTTCTCCGTATGGACCCACCATTCCCCAACATGCAGAAACAGGATATACCCAGCGGCCTACATTGTCAATTCTGACCTGCCGTTGGCACAGGGGGCGCGATTCTTGCACCTCTGTGGCCTCTTCTATCTTTCCATCCCCAGATTTGACAGCCGTCACAGATAGTGTACAATGTGGACGAATTTAGTCCATTCTAAACCTATTCTTTGGAATACCAAATGACGACATCGGCGGCTGAGGATTATCTGAAAACGATCTATGATATGGAGCAGGTCGGGGAGCGCGCTACGACTTCGGCGCTGGCCGCGCGGTTGGGGGTGCAGCCGGCGTCGGTGACCGGCATGGTGAAACGGCTGGCCGAGTCGGAGCTTGTCTCCTACACCCCATATGAGGGGGCCGATCTGACTTCCGCGGGCCGCCGAACTGCGCTGTCGGTGGCGCGCCACCATCGGGTGGTCGAGCGGTTTCTGGTGGATACGTTGGGTGTGCCCTGGGATGAGGCGCACGTGGAGGCGCATCGCCTGGAACACGCCCTTTCGGATGCGCTGGTGGATCGCCTGGACGCGCTGCTCGGCCACCCCGCCACCTGTCCCCACGGCAGCCCGATCCCTGCCGCCGACGGTCAGATCGCGACGACGCGCACCGTCCCCCTGGCGGAGTTGCCGGCGGGATACCGCGGGATCATCGCGGAGGTGGATGATGAGGATGCGGCCTTCCTGCGCTATGTGGGCGAGCTGGGGCTGATCCCCGGCGCGGCGGTCGAGGTTGTGGCTGTCGCGCCCTTCGACGGCCCGCTCACGCTGCGGATCGCGGGGCAGGAGCAGGTGATCGGCAGTCGAGCGGCCGGGCAGGTGTGGATGCATGGGTAGTTTGTTTGTAGATAGGAGTAAAGCCAATGCCTGATCCCTTATTGTCACTCTCGGTCGCCGCGGTGATTGGCGGCCTCGGCCTGTTCATCTTTTGGCCCGAGCGCGGCGCGTTCTGGCGCTGGCAGCGGGCGCGGCAAATGACCGAGCGCGTGCTGATCGAGGACGCGCTCAAACTGATCTATCAGGAGCAGAGCGATGGCCGTTGTCCCAACCTGGAGGGGCTGGCCGCGATGCTCCACATCTCGGAGGGCCAGGCGACCGACCTGTTGGCGAAGATGGCCGAGCGGGAGCTGCTGATGACCGGCCCGGACACGATCTGCCTGACCGCGCAAGGGGTCGAGCACGCGCTGCACATCATTCGCGCGCACCGCCTGTGGGAGCGCCACCTGGCCGAAGAGACCGGCTACCGGGCGGATGAATGGCACCGCCGCGCCCACCAGGCGGAGCACCGGCTGACCGCAACCGATCTCGATGCGCTGGCCGCGCGGTTGAACAACCCGACGCACGATCCGCACGGCGACCCGATCCCGACCTCAGCCGGGGATATCACACATCATGCCCCCCGCTTCCTCGCCGACCTGGCCGCCGGCGAGGCGGCGCGCATTGTGCACCTGGAGGACGAGCCGGCGGCCGTCTATGCGCAGCTGGTGGCCGAAGGGCTGGCGCCAGGGGTAACCGTACGTGTCCTGGAAGCCACGCCCCAACGCATCCGCTTTTGGGCCGAAGAGGATGAACACGTGCTGGCGCCGCTCCTGGCCGGCAATGTCAGCGTTGAGCCGCTCGCCATGCCTGAACCGGCCACCCAGGCCAACCCACGGCAACGCCTGACTGCCCTGCGGCCCGGCCAGCAGGCGATCGTCGCGGCCATCGCGCCGGCCTGCCGGGGCGCTGAGCGGCGCCGCTTCCTGGATCTGGGCATCTTGCCCGGCACGCAGATCGAGGCCGCACTGGCCAGCCCCAGCGGCAACCCGATCGCCTATCGGATACGCGGCAGCCTCATTGCTCTGCGCCACGACCAGGCCGATCACATTCAGATTATAAGCATATCACAATAGCGGAACATGCGGTAAGATGTCAAATCGGTGAGGTTCCCATATGAGCGTTCGCATTGACCCACCCCCCGCCACGGCCGCGGGGTGCGCATCGTGCTCGGTCGCCAACCTGGCGAATCTGCGCCAGCTTGGCATCAGCATGGCTGACGTGGACTACGCGGTGGCCCTGGCCGGCAACCCGAACGTCGGCAAGAGCACCGTCTTCAACGCCCTCACCGGGCTGCGCCAGCACACCGGCAATTGGCCCGGCAAGACCGTGGCGCGGGCCGAGGGCGGCTTCGAGTACGGCGGCCGCCGCTACAAGTTGGTGGATCTGCCCGGCACCTATTCCCTCCTCTCCACCAGTTTGGACGAAGAAATCGCCCGCAACTTCATCCTTTTCGGCCGACCCGATGTCACCGTCGTGGTCGTGGACGCCACCCGCTTGGAGCGCAACCTGAACCTGGTGTTGCAAGTGTTGGAGATCACCGACCGGGCCGTGGTGTGCCTGAACCTGGTGGATGAGGCGCGGCGGCTCAAGCTGAGCGTGGACGAGCGCCGGCTGGCGCGCGATCTGGGTGTGCCGGTCGTGCCCACCGCGGCCCGGCAGGGTGAGGGGCTGCCGCTCCTCCTCCAGATGATAGACGAAGTGGCGACGGGCAAAACCATCTGCCGGCCGCGCCGCCTCCAGAACGAACCGGCGCCCCTCAAGGCCGCGGTGGCCGAACTGGCCGAGCGGATCCGCCAGGCGTTCCCGACGCTCCCGAACGCGCGCTGGGTGGCGCTGCGCCTGCTGGACGGCGATGAGCGCATGGCGCAGGCGCTCCGCACCGGCGAACTGGCCGAGTTGGGCGTGCAGACTGTCAACCTACCCCCCAACCCCCTCCCCTTCGACAGGCTCAGGGCAGGCCTTGCGAGTGAAGGGGCGCCGCACCTCCCCTCGCCTGACAGGAGAGGGGGGTGAGGCTCTCGCCGACCCCGGCATGGACTATCGCGGAGATCACTCGATGAGTACAACTGCTACCGCAACCGTTGACGAGATCTTGAAGACCGCAGAGGGGCTGCGCTGGCACGCCTCGCAGGGCGGCGCGTTCCACGAAGCCCTGATGGAGGCGCTCTACACCGAGGCCGCGCAGATCGCCGACCGGGCCGTCACGCGGGCCGGCGCGCCGCCGCGCTTCGACCTCGACCGCACCCTCGACCGCATCCTGACCAGCCGGCGCTGGGGCTTCCCGCTGATGGTCGCGCTGCTGGCCGTGGTGTTCTGGATCACCATCACCGGAGCCAACGTCCCGTCGGGCTGGCTGGCAGATCTGCTCCTCGGCATCGTGCATCCCTTCCTGAAGGGGGCAGCCGCCAGCCTCGGCCTGCCGTGGTGGCTGAGCGGCTTCTTGTTTGATGGCGTCTACCTGGCGACCGCCTGGGTCATCAGCGTGATGCTGCCGCCCATGGCGATCTTCTTCCCGCTCTTCACGCTGCTGGAGGACTTCGGCTATCTGCCGCGGGTCGCGTTCAACCTGGACAACGTTTTCCGCCGGGCGGGCGCGCATGGCAAGCAGGCGCTCACAATGTCCATGGGTTTTGGCTGCAACGCGGCCGGCGTGGTCGCCACGCGCATCATTGACAGTCCGCGCGAGCGGCTGATCGCGATCATCACCAATAACTTCTCGCTCTGCAATGGCCGCTGGCCCACCCAGATCCTCATCGCCAGCATCTTCATTGGCGCGCTGGCGCCGCCGTTCCTGGCCGGCGCGATCTCGGCGCTGGGGGTGGTGGTGATCGCGTTGCTGGGGGTGTTGCTGGCGCTGGTGGTCTCCTGGCTGCTCTCGCGCACCGTGTTGCGGGGGCAGGTCTCGACCTTCCACCTGGAGCTGCCGCCCTACCGGCCGCCGCGTATCCTGCAAACGATCACGACTTCGGTGATTGACCGCACGTTGATCGTCTTGTGGCGCGCGGTGACTTTCGCGGCCCCGGCCGGCGCGGTGATCTGGCTCTCGGCCAACATCACCATCGGCGGGGTCAGCCTGGCCGAGCATTTGATCCGCTTCCTCAACCCCTTCGGCTTGCTGATCGGGTTGAACGGCGTCATCCTGGTGGCCTACATCGTCGCGATCCCGGCCAACGAGATCGTGATCCCGACCGTGTTGATGCTGACCGTGCTGGCGGCGAAGCTGACCGGGGTGGGCGCGGGGGCCGGGGTGATGTTCGATCTGGAATCGGGCGCCGATGTACTCAACGTGCTGCAGGCCGGTGGCTGGACCCTCCTGACGGCGGTGAATCTGATGCTCTTCAGCCTGATCCACAATCCATGCAGCACGACGATCTATACGATCTATAAAGAAACGGGGAGCAAACGATGGACGGCGGTCGCGGCCCTGCTGCCGGTGACGTTGGGGTTCGTCGTCACCTTCCTGGTGGCCCAAGTCTGGCGGCTGGTCGCGGGGATATAGTATTACCCCCCAACAATGGTGGAGATTGCTTCGGCCCACACGACGGGCCTCGCAATGACAGCGCCTCGGTTGCGGCACGCTTCGCGGGGCCGCGCTATGAGTGGCCGCGAAAACAATTCTGGGCGCGGATTGCACGGATGAACACGGATTCTCGCCTGCGGCTTACATTCAACTCAATGGATCTCCCAGACGCAGATGTTCTCGAAGAAACGGCAGCGCACGTCGGGGAAGGCCTGAGCCAGCATGTCCGTGAAGCGATGCAGCCCGTCGTTCTCGCTCAGTTCGTGGCTCGTCTCGATCATCGGGATGCCGCACTCGGCGGCGAAGCGGAAGCCGTAGTTGTCCGACTCGCCCGCGATGAAAACATCGCACCCCTGCTCGATCAACCGCTGCTGGTAGCCGACGTTGACGAAGAGGCCCAGCCCGCCCCATGGCAGGCCGACGCGGCGCACGACCTGATCCATGCCGCGGGCCGGGCTGACGCGCAGCGCCGGCATCCCCATTCGCGCCTTGACACGCTTGACCAACTCGCCCAGCGGGCATGGCGCGATCTCGTAGACCTTGACCAGCCCATCGGCAAACACTGGCGCGTTCAGCCCCAGCCGCGCGCCGAAATCCTCGAAGATGCAGATCTCGTCCAGCGAGCCGTGCGCCCGGAGGAAGGTCAAGTCGAACTCGGTCAGGAGGTCCCGCCGTTGGCGGTTGACCTGCCACCCCTCCCAGCCGGCCGGCGGGTTGGGGTTGTGGATCACATCATAGGGGTAGTAGAGGCTCTCGTGGCCGATCAGCAGCCCGGTCGCGGGTGCCCCCGTGACGGGGGTACCCGCGGCGCGGATCGCTTCGGGCGACGCCATCCAGCACACGGTTACACCGGTGATCGGCCGGTCGGCGCCGTGCTGGATCCCCTCATCGCGGTTCAGCGGGTGGCCGGCCAGACGCTCGATGTAGGTGATGATGTCGTTGACGGTGGTGGGCATCGGATCGCTCCTCGGCGCCATGATGGGGCTTCGGCGCACGGATCGTAGTGTAGCGCAAATCGGCCCGCGGCACAAAAAAGATACGTTTATGACATCGCGCAGTGCATCATTCGGCATCTTCTGGTAGAATGATAGTGGTTGCAGGAGCCCAGTCAGAAACGAGGAGGGAGACAGCATGACAAGCATCGTGGGTATGGGCGTCGTCGGGGCCGGGGCCATCGGCATCCGCGGCGCGCTGAAGCATCTGAGCCTGGCGGATGTGCAGGATCGCGTGCGGCTGGCCGCGGTGTGCGATCCGGTACCGGGTCGGGCGGCGGCCGCGGCGAAGCAGTACGGCGTGGCCGCGCATTATCTGACCTTCGAGGAGTTGTTGGCCGATCCGAACGTGGACGCGGTGACGATCTGCTCGCCCATCGGGCTACACTTCGCGCAGGGGATGGCGGCAGTGGCGGCCGGCAAGCACATCCACTTCAACAAGACGATGACCACCACCGTCGCGGAGGCGGATGCGCTGATCGCGGCCGCGGCGGCGAAGGGGGTGCGCGTCGTCGCGTCGCCGGGGCAAATGCTCCACCCCCACAACCGGCGCATCCGCGACAAGATCCTGGCGGGCGCGCTGGGCCGGCTCACCTGGGCCATCACCGGGACGGCCGGCGTAGGCGAGTATCATATGCGCGAGGAATTTCGCACCGGCGCCGACATCCTGACCGATGTCAACCCGGCATGGTATTTCCGCAAGCCGGGCGGCGGCCCACAGTACGACGTGACGGTCTATTGCCTGCACACCCTCACCGGCATCCTCGGCCCGGCCAAACGCGTGACGGCTGTCTCCGGCCTGGTGATCCCCGAACGTGAGTACCGCGGGGAGAAGCTCGTCTGCGATATAGATGACAACACGATGCTGTTGGTGGATTTCGGCGATGCGCTCTTCGGGTTCGTCTACGCGGCTGCGGCCGGACGCATCACCACGGGCTTCCAGCCCACCATCTACGGCACAAAGGGGGCCATCGTCGGCACAAAGCTCGGCGACGACGACCTGAAGCTGCCGGAGGATCATGAACCGCATGTTGTCGGCCCGCACGCGGGGATGCTGGAATCACACGTCTTCGAGGATATGATGCAGCTCGTGGACTGGGTGGCTGACGGCACACCCTCCATCGCGAACGCCGAGCACGCCCGCCACGTGATTGACATCATCGAAGCCGGCTACCGCGCAGTGGAAACGGGGCAGACCCAGGCGTTACGGACGACATTTGCGCCGCTGGCGGGGGAAGAGCTATAGAAAAATGGATCTATCCATGTTCAGCCTGGCCGGCAAAACCGCGCTCGTGACGGGCGGCAACAGCGGCATCGGCCTGGGGATCGCGACGGGACTGGTGAAGGCGGGCGCACGGGTCGCCATCAGCGGCCGCAGCGAGGCCAGGTGCGCGGACGCGCTGGCCTCGCTGCGCGCGATCGGCGGCGAAGACGCGGCGCTGGCGTTCATGGCCGACCTGGCCGACACCGACGCCATCCCCGCGCTCTTCGACCGGGCGGCGACCGCGCTCGGCGGGGTAGAGATCCTGGTGAACAGCGCGGGCATCACCACCCGCAGCCGGGCCGACCTGACCCCGCTCGACCAATACGAGCGCGTTTTGCGCGTCAACCTGACCGCGCCCTATGTCCTCTCGCAGTGCTACGCGCGGGCGCGCATCGCGGCCGGGCTGGGGGGCAGCATCATCATGCTCGCCTCGCTGATGAGTGAGGCGTCGCGGCCGACGACCTCAGCCTACACTGCCAGCAAGGGGGGCATCCGTCAGCTCGTGCGCGCGCTGGCCGTGGATTGGGCGCCGTTCGGCATCCGCGTCAATGGCATCGGGCCGGGCTTCATCCGCACGCCGATGAACCAGGCGCTGTTGGACAACCCGGAGTTCGACGCCTGGGTGAAGAAGCGCGCGCCGCTCGGTCGCTGGGGCGCGCCGGAGGATTTCCAGGGGCCGGCGGTCTTCCTGGCGTCCGATGCGTCGCGCTTTATGACGGGGCAGATCGTGTATGTGGATGGGGGGTGGCTGGCGACGTTTTGATGATCGCCCCAGCCATCAGCCCAAAATATAATTTCTCAGATTGAAAGGAATGCACAATGGAAGCGAAAACGACACCGTATGATGGCTATCTGGACACGCCGTTCATCCCCGGCTCGCCGTGGCGCGTGCATGACAAGACGCGGCCGCAGCCCCCGATCGTGACGCCCGGCGCGACGGCCGGCGCACCCCCCTCGGATGCCATCGTGCTCTTCAACGGGCAGGACATGGCAGGCTGGGTCAGCGTGAAGACGGGCAACCCGGCCGCGTGGAAGGCGGAGGGCGGCTATATGGAGGTTGTGCGGGGAACCGGCAACATTCAGACGACCGCGGAGTTCGGCGATTGCCAGCTCCACCTCGAATTCGCACCCCCCGCCGAGGTGGTGGGCAACGGCCAGGGGCGCGGCAACAGCGGCGTCTTCCTGATGGGCCGCTACGAAGTGCAAGTGCTGGACAACTACGACAACCCGACCTATGCCGACGGGACGGTCGGCGCGATCTACGGTCAGCACCCGCCGCTGGCGAACGCCAGCCGTAAGCCGGGCGAATGGTCGGCCTACGACATCGTCTTCATCGCGCCGCGCTGGGGCGCCGACGGCAAGCTCATATCCCCGGCCAGACTGACCGTGTTCCTGAATGGCATCCTGGTGCAGCACGACCGCGCGGCGCAAGGCCCCACCGGCCACAGGACCGTCTCGAACTACGACACGCCGCATCCCGCCGAAGGCCCACTGATGCTGCAGGATCATACCAACCCGACGCGTTTCCGTAACATCTGGGTGCGGCGGATCACCGAAGAGGCGGCGTGAGCCTGCGGTTGACGCTTGCGCCCGCATGAGCCGCGGGCGCAAGTGCGATGGCGCTGGTGGGTTCCGCCGGTGTGGCGCAACCGAACGGCTGGCGCATCTGCTCACGGTGCGCCAGCCGCACCCTTCAATTGCGTGGGGTCTAAATGTACAAAAGCAAACTTCACCAAATGGCGCTCACCACGCCGACCGACTACTGGAACGACTCGTGCTCCGTCCAGGAGTTGACCTACGCCATCGAGCACGGCGCGGTGGGTGCGACGACAAACCCCACGATCGTGCTGGGCGTGCTGAAGAAGGAGATGCACCTCTGGCGCGACCGCATCAAGGCGATCATCGCCGAGAACCCGACCTGGAGCGAGGAGCAGATCACGTGGCAATTGATCGAGGAGATGGCGGTCAAGGGCGCGGGGCTGCTGCGGCCGGTATTTGAGCGACAGCGCGAGCTGAAGGGTCGCATCTCGATCCAGACCAACCCGACCTTTTATCGGGACGCCGAGCGCATCGTCACCCAAGCCGTGCACTTCCACGGCCTGGCGCCCAACATACAGGTCAAGATCCCGGTCACGGCTGCGGGCATCACCGCCATCGAAGAGGCCACCTGCCGGGGGGTGAACGTCAACGCCACCGTCTCCTTCTGCGTGCCGCAGGCGCTGGCCGTGGCCGAGGCCATCGAGCGCGGGCTGAACCGCCGCGCGGCCGCCGGCCTGCCCGTGGCCGCCATGTCACCCGTCTGTACGATCATGGCCGGCCGGCTGGATGACTGGCTGCACATCCTGGAAAAACGAGACAGCATCATCGAGACCCCCGGCTATCCCGACTGGGCGGGCATCGCCTGCGTCAAGCGCGCCTACGCCATCTACCAGGCGCGCGGCTATCGCGCGCGGCTGCTGGTGGCGGCCTACCGGCATCACCTGCACTGGTCGGAGCACATCGGCGGCGACCTGATCCTCTCGATGCCCTACGAGTGGCAGCTTCTTTACAACGCCTCCGATGTGGAGGTGAAGGATCGCTTTTCCAACCCGGCGCCGCCGGAGATCATCGCGGGGCTGGCGCGCCACTTCCCCGACTTCCGTCGCGCCTATGAGCCGGACGGCCTGACCGTGACGGAATTCGACACCTTCGGGCCGACCGTGCGCACCCTGCGGCAGTTCATCGGCTCATATCAGGAGTTGGTGGCGCTGGTGCGCGACTTCATGCTGCCGGATCCTGATAAGCCTGCGGCCAAATGAGAGACCGCGTTCACCTGCTCAACCGCGCCCGGCGCATTCGTTCCTATCCGCGGTCGGGCAGATCGTACATCGCCATGAAGTACGGGTGAGCGGGATCGTACCGGGTTAGCGGTTTCGGGTTGTCCACGCGACCGGCGGGCCGGCAGTTGCGGCCCGGCGCGCCCGTCGCGACGTCGCCGATGTCCTGACGCATCGCCTCAGCCTTGGCTTCGAGATCGCGGACGATGTCGCAATGGTCGGCCGCTATGTTGCGCGTTTCGCCCAGGTCATCTATCAGATGGTACAGCTCGCGCAGCGCCGCGCCGTCGCGCCAGACGTGGAGCTTCCACGGCCCCCGGCGCACGGCTTGCAGACGATCCCCCAGGTAGTAGAAGAACGCATCGTGCGGGCTGGTCGCGCCTGACGCCCCGAGCATGAGCGGCCGGATATCCTTCCCATCAATGATCCGGTCGGCCGGCGGCTCAGCGCCCGCCAGTCGCGCCAGCGTGGGCAGGAAGTCCAGCGAAGTGACGATCTCGCGGCTGACCGCCCCCGCCGGGATCGCGCCGGGCCAGCGCATGATGCACGGCACGCGCAGCCCGCCCTCCCACGTGGTGAACTTACCGCCCTTGAGCGGCTGATTGCTGCCTCCTCGGTCGCCCCGCGCGCCGTTGTCCGACGTGAAAATCACGAGCGTCCGCTCATCCAGCCCCAACCGTTGCAACTCGTGCAACAGCACGCCGACGCTCCAATCAATGCATTCGACCGCCGCGCCATACGGCCCGTTGATCGCGGTCTTGAGGAAGCGCCAGGCGACATAATGCGGCAGGTGCACGTGCATGTGGGCGAAGTAGAGGAAGAAGGGGCTTTCCCGGTGTTCTCGGATGAAACGCACCGATTCCTCGACGTAGCGCGAGGTCAGCGAGGCTTGATCCGGCTGCTCCTCGATCACCTCTTCATCGCGCAAGAGGGGCAACGGCGGCATCGGTCCCCGGTGAGCCAGCGTGCTCGCCTGGATACCCATGTCGTTGCTGTAGGGCAGGCCGTAGTAGCTGTCGAAGCCGTGGCGGGTGGGCAGGAATTCCGGTTGATCGCCGCAGTGCCACTTGCCGACGATCTTCGTGGCGTAGCCTTGCCCCTTCAGGAGCCTGGCCACAGTGATCTCGGCGGGGTTGAGGCCGATCCCCTGGCCGGGGAAGAGGACCCCCAGGCCATCGAACGTCCCGAAGCTGATCCGCCGCGGGTAGCAGCCGGTCATCATCGCGCCGCGCGAGGGGGAGCAGAGCGGCGATCCCATGTAGAAGTCGCTGAAGCGGATTCCCTCCGCGGCCATGCGATCCAGGTGAGGGGTCTTGTTGACTTGCGAGCCGTAACAGCCCAGGTCGCCGTAGCCCAGATCGTCGCAGTTGATGAGGATGATGTTAGGTGGTGGCATGGGAGGTCCTGACCCGGCAAAGCCGGAACCAAAATTCATCGGAGCACGTAGCCGCCATCAACGCGCAGCGTGGCGCCCGTGATGTAGTCGGCCTCATCGCTGGCCAGGAATGCGACCGCCGCGGCAATGTCGTCCGGTGTGCCGAGGCGTCCCCACGGGATGGTCTTGCCGCCGGCGATGATCTCTTCTTCGGTGGCGAAGGCGCGCTCGCCGGGGGTGTCAATCCAGCCGGGGTTGATCATGTTGACGTTGATATGGCGCCCGGCCAGTTCGGCCGCCATCGTGCGCCCCAGGTGATTGATGGCCGCCTTCGCCATGTTGTAGGGCGCGCTGTTCACCGGGGCCAGCTCTTGATGCACCGAGCTGATGATGACGATCTTGCCCCCGCGGCCCTGGCGCGCCATCTGTTGCGCGGCCATCTGGCAGGTGTGGAAGACACCAAACTGGCTGACTTGCAGCGTGCGCAGCACGTGCTCCCACTGCGCCTCGATCACCGGTTCGCGGATCGAGAAGGCGGCGTTGGCGACCGCGATGTCAATCCCGCCGAATTGCGCGACCGCGGCCGCGAACATGCCCGTCATCGCGTCGCGGTCGGCCACGTCCGTCTGCCAGGCCAGCGCCCGCCGGCCCTGCTGCTGGATCTCCCCGACCACCTCCGCCGCCTCATCAGGATGAGTGCGATAATTCACGACCACATCCGCGCCCTCCGCGGCCAGGCGCAGTGCGATGCCCCGGCCGATCCCGCGGCTGGCGCCGGTGACGAGAGCGATTTTTCCAGCGAGACGTGATGATCGTTGCACAAGCCCACTCACTATGACTCCTCCGCGTTCATAGATACTGATTCATATGCCGTCAACGAACGCCTCCACCACCGCGGCGGCGTTCGCCGTTGGCGTTTCCGGCTGCAACGCCTTGGCCGGCGCGAGGATGTAGCCGCCGCTCGCGCCCAGCTCCCGCTTCAGCCGGCGCACCTCGGCCCGGATTTCGTCCGGTGTGCCGAACGGGATGGTGCTCTGGCTGCCCAGGCCGCCCCAAAAGCTGATCTTGTCGCCCCACTTGCGCTTCAGTTCGTAGGGATTCATCCCCACGGCCTCCGGCTGGACGCTTTCCAGCACGTCCATGCCGATCTCGATGATGTCGGGCATGATCTCGGCGACCGAACCGCAGGAGTGGTGCATGACGAGCATCCCGTGGCGGTGAACGGTCGCGTAGATCTCGGCCCAGCGCGGCTTGAGGAAGTGGCGCCACCGCTTCGGCCCGATGATGACCCCACGCTGGTCGCCCCAGTCATCGCCGAAAAGGATGGCGTCGGCCTTCAACTCGGCGGTGTACTCGACGAATTGCAGGTAGAGCCGGGTCAGCCGGTCGAGCGCCTCCGCGAAGAAGTCGGGCGCGGCGACGACATCGGTCAGTAAGTTCTCAAAGCCGCGCAGGTTCCAACTCCGCTCGAACAGACCCCAGCCCAGGTGCGCCAGGATGAAGCGATCGCGGCTCTCGGCGATGATCTGTTGGCCCTGCGCCCGCCAGGCCGGCCGGAAGAAAGTCTCGGCGGCCGGAAAGGCGTAGCCGTCGAACGAAGGCTGCGCCAGCGGCGGCTGCGCCAGATGCCACGGCCGCCGATCGTGCCGCCAGATGCCGCCGTAGGCGTCGCGGAAGCGCGCCTCGTCGAGTTGCGCTTTGTAATCGGTGTCTACGGCGCGCACGTGCGCCATGAACGGCGTCAGCCGCTCCCGCCATGCCGGGCTGCCGTAGTGGGCGTCCAGGCGCTCGGCCACGTCTCCTTCGAAGGAGAGGGTGTAGGGGACGATGGGCGGCTGGCGGTGATGGAGCGATTCCAGGATAATGTCACGTGGTTGCATGGCCGATCTCCGAAAAGGCGCGTCATCCGCCCAATTCGACGCAGCGTTTGCGATAGTAGAGGTAATCCTGGTATGGTACCTCTTCGGGCACGCCGTGGTCGCTGGTGGGGATGTAGCCCCCGCGGGCGCGCATGGCGGGCAGGATATACTCCAGGTGCGCATCAATGGCCGCGCGGCCCGCGGCCAGCACGCGCTTGTCAATCCCGCCGAACAGCGCCAGCCCCGGATATTGGCGGCCGATCGCCACGACATCGCAGCCGGAGGCGACCTCGAACGGGCTCATCACGTCCATGCCGATCGCTTCGATGTAGAGCGGGATCGTCGGCACGGCGTAGCCGTCAGTGTCAATCTGGATATAGAGGTGGCGCGCTTTGTCAATCTGCCGCGCTCTGACGTTGGCGATGAGCTGCTGATAGTAGGGGAAGAGGAACTCCTGCATCATGGCCGGGGAGATGAGCGGGCCGTGGTTGTAGCAGATGTCCTCGGCCAGGAAAAGCTCGTCGAAGGTGACGTACTCCTGGTGGCGGGCCGTCACCGCGTCGGCCAGCTTCAGCCAGGCTTCCATGCAGCGGTGGATCAGCTCCGGCTGGTCGTAAAAGGCATACAACAGGTCGGCCGGGCCGATCAGGCTGCGCAGATACATGTAGCCGCCGATGAGGTTCTGCGAAATCATCAGCCCCACGGCGGCCGCGGCCCGCGCGACGGCCATGCGCTGCGGCAGGTCGGCAAAGCGGCCGGGCGCATCCACCGCCAGCCGCCAGGCGATCTGCTCCTCCCAGGTTCGCAGGTCTTTGACCGGGTGATCCACGTACTCCGGCATGAAGCCGTTGCGCCGGCCCTTGAAGTAGAGCACGTGCCGGCCGGCGAAATCCTGCACCAACTCGTAGTCCCCGCGGTCTTCTAGGATCACTGTATCGAAGACCGGTACGAGCGCGGCCTCGCACCAGCCGAGCTGGCCCAGGCGGTGATGGCCGGGCGGGTCGTAGTCGAACAGCTCGGCCAGCGGGACGTCTTGGGGCATCCCCTGCTCTCGCCAGCGATCCAGACAGTAGTAGCCGAACTCGCGCTTGACGAAGGGGATGCCGGGCGTGCGCGCATAGATGTCGCGCAGATGGCGCGCGGCCGGGGTCATGCGGTCGCGCGGCAGTAAGACATGGATGCCGTCGAGGGCAACAGTGGATTCTTGTAGGTTCATGACGCCTCCTTGCAGCGCCGATTGTAGCCGCAAAGCCGGTACATGGCAAGACGGAGGCGGTTGTTACGACCGGGGCGATTCACCCCCTGCTCCCCACCACATCGTCCGGCGTGAGCAGCAGGAGATGCGAATCGGCTGCGGCGCGCTCAGATAGGGCGGGACTGAATCCGCTGCGGCTGAAGAGCGCCAGCCAGAGATCCCAACCCTTTTCGGCCTCTAGCCAGAGCCGGGCTTTCGCTTGCAGCGCATCGAGATCGGCCACGGTCATCGGCTCACGCCGCCAGCGCGCTTCGCCTAGCAGCGCGCAGCGCCGATCGCGCTGGACGGCAACCACGTCAATCTGGCCAGTCGCCGACCACCATGAGCCGACTTCCTCCGGCCAGAACGGGATGATCTGTCGGGCAGATAAATGCTGCACGTGCCGGCGCGCCAACTCCTCCCAACTGAACCCGACAAAGCGGTCCCAGCCCGGCCGGATCACGTCCTGGATCAAACGCTCTGCTTCGCCGAATTCAATTTGGCTCGTGTAGGGCAAAACCCAGTTGCCCCAGAAACGGAGATAGGGATCGCGCAGATGCCAGGCGCCCCAACTGCGTTGTTTGCGGCGCGGTGTCACCGGCTGGCGATTCTCGACCAGACCGAGCGACCGCAGGGTGTCAAGATAGCGGGCCGCCGTGGCCCGGTCGCTGAATCCAGCGGCCTGCGCAATCTGGCCCACCTGGTGATAGCCCTGAGCCATCGCGCGTAACAACGCGGCGTAGAGTCTCGGCTCGCGCAACTCTTCTCGCAGCAGGAGGTCCGGCTCCTGATAGAGGAAGGTATCCAGGTTGAACACCGCCCGCCGCAGGTTGGCCCAGAGGTTCTGGTTGTCGGAGAATTGTAACAGATACCCCGGCATCCCGCCTGCTACGGCGTATAATTCAACCATTTCATCGGGAGAGTAGGCGGGCAGAAATTGTGCGGCATCGCTGATCTCGAGCGGCTGGATGATGAGTTGCCCGGTGCGGCGACCATAGAGCGGCGCCTGCCGACCCAGGATATCGCGCTCCATGACCGACAGATAGGAGCCGCTCAGGGCCAGCATCAGCCCGGTGTGTTGCAGCGTTTCATCCCACACATGCTGCAGCACCGAAGCCAGACGTTGACTGGCGCCGGCCAGGTAGGGCCATTCGTCCAGGATTACGAGCAGGCGCTCGCCGCGCGCCAGCACCCCAATGGTCTGAAAGAGCGCTTCCCAGGAGCCATAAGAGAAATCGGGCGGAGCAGGCGCTTCCGGGCGTTCCAACTGACGCACAGCCGCGGATAGGCGGCGCAGTTGCCCCTCTTCCGAATCCAGAAAGGCCGTGAAACGCAAAGCCCGTTTGTCGTTGGCGAAGGCGGCCAGCAGGGCCGTCTTACCAACCCGGCGCCGGCCTGTCAACACCACGAATTCGGCCCGCCCCGAAACAAAGCGGGCGGTCAAGGCAGCCAATTCGCGCTGACGGTTGATGAACATGGCGCGCTCCGAATGGTAGTTTACGATTAGTATAATCCAGGACTACCATTTTCGCAAACAAATCTGCGGATGACTCCTAATCGAAATAGGTGTCGCCGTGCCACAGCAGCGACTTCGCCACCCGATCGTTCAACTCCACGCCGATGCCGGGGCGCTCCGACAGGTGCATCCAGCCGTCCCGGATGAAGGGCTGGTCGCCGTCGCACAGATCGCTCCACCAGGGAATCTCGCGGCCGTGGAATTCCAGCACCAGGAAGTTGGGGACGGCCGCGCAGACGTGGCACGCGGCCATCATCCCCAGCGGCGATGAGACGTTGTGCGGCGCGATGGGGATGTAGAAGGCGTCGGCGATGTCGGCGATGCGCTTGGCTTCCATGATGCCGCCAGCTTTGGACAGGTCGGGCATGATCACGTCGCAGGCGTGCTTTTGGAGCAGCTCCAGGAACTCCCAGCGCGTGTACTGGTTTTCGCCGGTGCAGATGACGGTGCTGGTGGAGGCTTTGACTTGGGCCAGCGCATCAATGTTCTCGGCCGGCACCGGCTCTTCGAGCCAGAGCAGGCGCAGCGGCTCCACCGCCTTCGCCAGTGTGATGGCCGAGCCAACGTCGAACTGGCCGTGACAATCAATCGCTAGGTCAACTTCGAAGCCGATCGCCTCGCGGGTGGCCGTGATGAGGTTGATGATGTGGCCCATCTCCTTTGCGCCGACTGTCCAGTTCCAGGGATCGAGCTTCCCCACGCCGGTGTGATCCACGTCGAATTTGACGGCGCTGTAGCCTTCCTCCCCGATCACCTCGGCGGCTTTTTCGGCGTAGGCGGCGGGCGTCTCCGCGTCGCCGGCATGCAGATCGGCATAGAGGCGAATCTTGTCGCGGAACTTGCCGCCCAAGAGCTTGTAGATCGGCGCACCTAACGCCTTCCCCGCGATGTCGTAAAGCGCGTTCTCGATGCCGGTCAGCGCGAAGATCAGCGGCGCGTTCGTGGTACCGCCATAGCGCCCACGCCGGCGCAACTGCTCCCAGAGCGGGCCGATGTCCAGCGGGTCTTTGCCGATCAGCGCGTGTTTCATCGTCGCGACGGCGTGCTTGACCGCGAAGCCGGACGCGCCCGCCGCCGCCGAGTTGCACTCCCCTGTGCCCACGAGGCCCGCATCGGTGTACACTCGCACAAAGGTCCACACGCAGCCGCCGCTGTGCGGCTCTTCCTTGCCGATGACGCAGGCTTGAACGTCGGTGATTTTCATCTGTCCTGAGTCTCCCGCCTTCAAGTCCTGGATTTCGGCTCTTGCGTATACGAGTGGCCTGCGAAAATCGCCCGCACTTCTGCCGCGCCTTTGGCATGGCGCAACGCGCCCATCCGCGCGGCTTCTTCATCGCGCAGCTTGCGCACGTTAGTCAAGACCGCTTCCAGTTTGTTGGCCGGGAACTTGACGGCGCCGTTTTCATCCATGTGGATGATGTCGCCGGGCGCGACGTCCATGCCGGCCACCGTCACCGGGACATTGACCGCATGGACAGCGGTGGGGCCGTGGCCGGGCGCGATGCCGCTGAGCAGGTATTGGAAGCGCATCGGCCGGATTTCATCAATGTCGCGCGATGGGCCGTTGGAAATGGCGCCGACGCAGCCCACCGCTTTCATCGCGGTGGTCATGTTGCCGCCGGAGAGACCCACTTTGCCGGCAAGCTCCGGCGGGAAACGCTGCTCAAACACGAAGATGGTGGGCTTGGGCGAGGCATCGAGGGCGTCAATGACATCCATAAACGAGAGGCGCTTGAAGGTGGGATCGGGCAGGCCGTAGACGCACGTGACGGCATAGCCGACCACCGGGCCCATCTCCGGGTACATGCAGCGGATGGATTGATCCGTGTACCAGTTCTGCGACCAGGGGTTGTATAGTCCCAGGCACAACGGACTGTCTGGGTACGTGGCGACAACGTTGGTGATCGAAGGGGTATCGAATTCCTTCAAGGCTGCGAGCATTTCCTGGATGGTGGACATCGTTCACTCCTTATTGGAAGAGTTTGCAAGGCGCGAGAGGCGCTGATTTCACCGATCAGTCAGCGCCGGCGGTCGCGGCGCTGGGCGGCCGCCCACCGGCGCAGGATGATGGCAGCCCCGATCACGGTGACGAGGTTCGCCGCCACCGCCAGCGCCGCGGGCACGAGTCCAGGCGAATCGCGCGGCGCGAAAATCAACGCCAAGAGGCTGAGGACCAGCAGGGTCAACCCCAGGCTGAAGACCGCCTTTACGACTGAGGCGCCCATTCCCACCTCGGTATCCGCTCGGCCAGGTGGCAGGCCACCAGGTGGCCGTCGGACGCTCGCAGGGGCGGCTCGTCGTGCTCGCAGACCGTCTCGGCGAAGGGGCAGCGCGGGTGGAAGCGGCAGCCGGGCGGCGGGTTGGCCGGATCGGGCATCTCCAGGCTCTTCAGCGGCAGCTCGCGCATGTGGCGTGCGACCCGGGGATCGGGGATGGGTACCGCCGCCAGCAGCGCCTGCAGATAGGGGTGGCGCGGCGTCGCCATCACCTGCGACAGGTTGCCCGTCTCCACCACCTTGCCCGGATACATCACCGCGATACGGCCGTGTGACGCGATGTAGCGCGCGGTCGCCAGGTCGTGCGTGATGTAGATGAAGGCGATATTGAAGCGCCGGTTCATCTCGCCCATCAGGTCGAGCAACGAGATGCGCAGCGAGACGTCCACCATCGAGACCGGCTCATCGGCCACGATCAGGTCGGGATGGAGGGAGAGCGCACGCGCCAGCAGCAGGCGTTGGCGCTGGCCGCCGCTGAGCTGGTGCGGATATTTATCAAGGAATTGCTGGGGCGGCGCCAGGCCGACCAGGGTGAGCAACTCCGCCAGCCGTTCGCGGGCCTGCCCCGGGTTGCGAGCCAGCCGGTAGTGCAAGATGGGATCGCCCAATGACTGGAAGATCGTCCGGGCCGGGTTGAGGGCCGCGTACGAATCCTGGTGCACCATCTGCACCCCTTTGCGATAAGTCGCAAAGGCCTCGCCCTTCAACGTATGGATGTCAGCGCCCTTGTAGAGGATGCGCCCGCCCGTCGGCTTGTACAGCCCGGTGATCATCTTCCCGACGGTCGTCTTGCCGCAGCCGCTCTCGCCCACCACGGCCAGGATTTCGCCTTGTTCGAGTTGGAGGCTGACGCCGGCCACCGCGCCCACGCGGCGGGCGCCGCGGCGCAGCAGCCCGCCCCCGCCCCGAAACACCATTTCCAGATGGTCTAGCTCAAGTAAGGGTGGCATCGGCTATCTCCCCACCTTCTTCCATTGATAGCAAGCCGTATAGTGGCCGCGTTCGACCTCCATCAACTCCCCCTTTTCATCGCCGGGGCAGCCGCCTTCCGCGTAGATCCGGCAGCGGGGGGCGAAGCGACAACCCGCCGGCAGGTCGGTCAGGTCGGGCGGCGAGCCGGGGATGGCCCGGCGCAGGCGCACATCGTCCGTCAGCGATGGGGCCGCGTTGATCAGTCCACGCGTATAGGCGTGGAAGGGCCGGTAGAAGATGTCATCCACACTGCCCAGCTCGACCATTTGGCCGGCGTACATCACTGCGATGCGGTCGGCGATCTTCGCCATGATGCACACGTCATGGGTCAGGAAGACCATCGTAATGCCCAGGTCGTCGTGCGCCTTACGCATGATATTCATCACGTAGGCCTGGGTGATCACGTCCAGCGCGGTCGTCGGCTCGTCGAGGATCAAGATCTCTGGGTCGAGGAGCAGGCTCAGCGCCATGATCGTGCGCTGCTTCATCCCGCCGCTCAACTGGTGGGGGTACGAATCGAGCACCTGATCCGGCTCCAGGCGCACATAGCGCAACAGCTCGCGCGCCTTGCTGAGCACTTGATCTTTGGGCCGGTTGCCATGCGCCGACGCGGTGTCCAGGAATTGCTCGCGAATCTTCAGGACGGGGTTGAGCGAGTTCTGCGCGGCCTGGAAGACCATGGCGACCTCGCGCCAGCGGAAATCCCGCAGGTCTTCCTCTGAAAAGGTCAGCACGTTTTGCCCTTTGAAGAGCACCTGGCCGGCGCTGATCCGTCCGGGCACCGACACCACGTTCAACATGGCTGAGGCCAGGGTGGATTTGCCGCTGCCGCTCTCCCCGACCACGCCCAGGATTTCCCCCCGCTGCACGTCGAGCGAAACGTCGTCCACGGCGCGCAGCATGCGGCTGGGCAGCCGGAAGTCCACGGTGACGTTACGCGCCTGCATGATAGGCTCTTTTGTGTTATCCATATCACTGCGTCCTGAGCCGGGGGTTGAACGCTTCTTCCATGCCGCTGGCGAAGAAAAGACAGCCCATCTGGAAGAGCATGATGCCGATCACGGGGGTGAGGAAATAGTAGATGGCGGTCGAGCCGTACATCGCGCCGGTGCTGCCCATCGCCAGTTGCAGCATCATCCCCCAGTGGGTGGTGGAGAAGGGCACCAGACCCAGCACCATTAGGCCGACGCTGGCGGTCACCGCGTTGCGCATGATCATGATGAAGTGGTAGGCCACGTAGGAGGCCATGTTGGGCAGCATCTCTTTGAAGACGATGTGCGGCAGCCCCAGGCCCATGATATGCGCGGCCTCGACGAAATCGCGGCGCTTCAACGAGAGGATCTGCGCCCGAATCGCGCGCGCCAGCCCGGCCCACGACCAGATGCTCAGCACCAGGGCGAAGCTGAGGGGGTCCGAGATGGTGACAATCATCGAGAGCACCATCATAATCGGGAAGCTGGGCACGGTGAGGATGATGTCGGTGATGAACATCAGCACGGCGTCGAGCGAGCCGCCGGCCACGCCCGCCGCGCCGCCCATCACGAAGGCGATCAGCAGCGTGAAGACGGCGGTGGCGAAGGAGAGCAGGATCACGCCCGCGGCGCCATGCACGAACTGCGCCATCGTGTCGCGACCCGCGTAGTCGGTGCCGAAGGGATGGGCCAACGAGGGGGCCTGCAAGCGTGCGCCCGGCATGTAGTTGGGCTTCGTGTCCAGCGTGATCAGGCTCGGGCCGGCGAGGGCCACGAACAGGAACGCCACGAGGATGATCAGTCCCAGGAAGGCCCGGTGATTGCGAACGATCATGCCGAAGAAGGAGCGGCGACCGGGCTGCAATCGCCTGCCCCCGCCGAACCACGCGGTGAATGACTGAATTGCGCTCATGCGTTAGCCCTCCGCCCGCAGCCGGGGATCCAAGACCGCGTTCAGTAACTCGGCCACCAGGTTGGCGGTGACCACGGCGACGGTGATGATCAGGAACATACCCTGCATCATCGGGTAGTCGCGGCGGCCCAGCGACACGTTCAGATAGTAGCCGACCCCCGGATAGAGGAACAGGTTTTCGATCAGCGGCGACCCGCCGAACACGAACGCAAAGGAGATCGCCAACTGGGTCACGAGCGGCAGCATCGCGTTGCGCCCCACATAGCCGGTGATGATGCGGCTGTTGGTGAGGCCCCGGATGCGGGCGGCGGTGATGTAATCTTCGCCCAGGATGCCGACCGCGTTGGCCTTCATGCTGAGCGCCCAGAACCCGATAGAGGCCGCTACATAAGAGGCGATCGGCAGCACGGCGTGGTAGAGCACGCTGCCGATGTATGCCGAGGTCCAGCCCACCGGGATGGCCGAATCCCACGCGCCGCGCGAGGGGAACCACCGCAACTGCACCGAGAAGATCATAATGAAGATGAAAGCCACGATGTAGTTGGGGATCGAATTGGACACCGAGGTGTAGAAAGAGAGGATCGGGTCGAGCAGCGTTTTGCGCCGCCAAGCCACAAACATGCCCAGCAGCACCCCCAGCGCAAAGCTCAGCAGCAGCGCCGAGGAGAAAACGAACAGGGTCCACGGCAGCGCCGCGGCGACAATCGCGCCCGTCGGCTTTTTGTAGACCAATGATGTCCCCAACTGACCTTGCAGCAAGTTGCCGATATACATGCCGTACTGGGTGATCAAGGGGATATCGGGATCGTAGCTCAGCTCGGCCTTGGCGCGCGCAATCGCCTGAATATAGTCCATCCCTTCGTCGCGCACGAACTGCATCGCCATGGTTTCCACCGGATTACCGGGCATCACCCGGATCACGACAAAGGTGATGGTGGTGGCGAAAAAGATCGTGGCGATCAGGAGCAGAATCCGTTTGACCCACTCCATGTTGCTTCTCCTTGCACCATTACCTATCCCCCCATCCCCCTTCCCTGGGAGGGAAGGGGGCGCAGAGGGGGTTAGGTAGTTACGTAGTTACTTCGTCGGCGAGATCTTGCCCAGCTTCATCATGCGAGAGTACGAGTTAAGCCCCTGGAACCAGTACGGCTCATCGTCGCCTGGGAAGTTGAAAATCTTCTTGTTGGGCGCATAGATCTTGATCGGCTCGGCCTTCTCGCCGATCGCCACATACGAGACCAATTCATTGGTGGCGAGGGCCAGCTTCTCGATGATACCCTTGGCTTCCGTCTCGCTGGCATAGAAAAGCGCATCGGTCAGCGCCAATACGTCAACCGTCTCGCCGGTGGACGGGATCTTGACCTTGACTTCGTAGTTGGTGCCGGCCGGGGCCTTGGCATCCACCAGGCCGGTGCGGACCGGGTTGTCGCGATAGAGGTTCTTGTAGGCGCCCCACGGATGGCCGTAACCGCCGATATTGGCGCGGAAGTCCATGCCGATCATGTGCTCGCCGTTGTCAATGTACGTCCAATAGGCCGCCAGCTCCATCGGCTTGAAGACCGTCTTCAGGCCGAAGGCGGTGAGCTGCTGCGCGTAGGCGTCGCCGCCCAGGAAGAAGATCGGCCAGCTATTCATCGAGGCGATTTCGAGCGTGACCGGCTTGCCGTCTTTGTCCTGCCACATCTTGTCCGGGCCGCGCTTCCAACCGGCCTGGGTCAACAACTCTTCGGCCTTGGCCTTGTTGAAAGAGTAGTCCTGCATCTTGGCCAACGTCTCTTTGCTGATCCAGCGGTCGCGGAAGGAGGGCACCAGACCGGTCATCTTGGTGTCGGGATCGAGCGTGCCCGGCTCCAGGATCGGCAGCACCGACTTGAAGTCAATCGCCATGATGATGGCCTTGCGTACCAGCGGGTTATCCACCGGGTAGCGCTTCATGTTGAAGTCCCACCCCGGCTGGCTGCCCGACTTCGACCAGTTGATGTACATGTCGGGCTGGGCCTTCTTGAGTTGCTCGAGCACATCCGGCGGCATACCGTGCTGCTCGCCGTCGTACTTGCCAGCCACTGCGTTGGTGATGTAGGCTTCTTGCGCCACATAGCGCATGATCACGATCTCGTCGAACTTGTTATTCTTGCTCGACCAGGCGTTTTCCTTGCGCTGCAACATCATGTCGGAGGTAGTGACGCCGCCGACCTTGAACGGGCCAGTGCCGAGGATCTCAGTGACGGCGGGCTTAAAGGCATACAGCTCCTCGCGCACCGCGTTGCGTTCCTTGTTTGCAGCGTCATCCAGGTTGCCACTGGCGTCACGCTTGGCGAGCAGCGCGGGCACTTTGTCGGCCCACTTACCGTAGATGTGGTATGGCCCGTTGATGTAGATCTCGAAGGCGATGGCCTTGAGGATGGGGCTGGCCTTTTTCCAGGTGAAGACAACCGTGTAATCATCCGGCGCCTCGATCTTGTCGAGATAGCGCCAGACGGTGTGGTTGTTGATGAAGTAGAGGTTGTAGGTGCTGATAACGTCCTTGCTGGTGAACGGCTTGTCGTCCGTCCACTTAGCGTCTTTCCGCAACGAAACAGTCAGCTTGTTGCCTTCTTCCTTGAAGCTCTCACCCAGCATGGGGTGATAAGTCTCCTTCGGAATAGGCACGAAATCAATCAGGCGATCCCACACGTAGGACGTGGCTGCGTCAATACCGGGCGGCGCATATGGGTTGCCGTGCAGCGCTTCCGGCGGCTGGAGGTTAGCGCTGGTGGTAAAGCGCGCCTTGGCGCCGGCGGCCGGCGCCGGGGCTTTGGCAGCGGCGGGCGCCGCGGTGGCGGCCGCCGGCGCAGTCGTAGCGGCGGCCTTGGGGGCGGCCGGGGCGGGCGCCGGCGCGGGGGACGCGCAGGAAACTACAAGCAGCGCCACGATCATGAGGACGGCTAGAACGACATGCCTGGACAGTTTCATGGGTCTCTCCTTGGGAGCAATGCTCAGACGACAGAATACGAGGGGAAAACGGAATGCATCTGATGAGTATCGAAGACCGGCGCCTCCTTTCCTGGCAGCGGCGTCAAGTGTGGCGCAACCGCTGCATGTTGATCCTGAACAACCGCAGAGACGAACTACCCTGACCCAGAGTACCCGTCAAGCCCAGGCCAGACAGTGGGCTTCCAGGTGTGCACGCCAAGCATCGCGCGACACCCTATGACTGATTGAGCGTTTCACCGTGGGGATGCCAATCAGGACTTTTCGTTCAGAACGGGAGTCGTTTCTGACACGCGGACTACCAGGCCGTCAAGGCTCAAATGATGGGTTCGTAGTGGCGACTTCAGTCGCTTGTCTGCACGAACACGACTGAAGTCGTTACTACTACCCATCAAATTATGGTTGACAGACCACTACCTTCGACTCGGGGTAGCTGGACTCTGGCAAATCGAGCCTACTAAACCATATCTGTGCCGAAATGTCAAATCGGTGTTAGCGCGGGGCGAACGCGGTATTTGACAGAATCCCCGTCTTGGGATATGCTTGACGCAGTAGACGTGGGAAGTTGGTTCCGGATGACGAAAGTGCACCGCCCAGACGTACCTGGTCTGGGTGGTGTTTTTGTTGCCCCAAGCCATACCCGCGGCAACAGCATATGTTTCCAGTAGGAGGATTTTCAGTCTATGGCTACTCGTGAGATCGGCACCGTCAAGTGGTTCAGCAATCAAAAGGGTTACGGGTTCATCGCCCGTGAGTCCGGTGACGACGTGTTCGTTCACTTCTCCGCCATCCAGGCTGAGGGCTACAAAAGCCTGGCCGAAGGCGACAAGGTCGAATTCGCGGTCGAACAGGGCAAGAAGGGGCTTGCCGCGGCCGAGGTTCGCAAGGTCTAATCCGCCACCCGGCGCAAGCCCGCTGATCGCAGGTCGGATCAACGGGCCACCCACAGCATCGTGACCTCGCCTGCCGGCGCTCAATTGAGCGCCGGCAGGTTGTTTTTTGGCAGTTTGATGTTTTCCCCGATGGTGCTACAATCAGCTCCGCAGCAGGCGACCGATCTCATCTTCCAGCGCGGAGCAACTCCCATGCAATCCACTTCAACCCAGGCGCCTCGACAAGTCGAGGACTCTGGAGCATTTCCTCCACAAGTTGCAGATTCTGGAGCGCCGAACTTGTTCGGCAGGTTCTCGGCGCAACCCGCCCGCGCCATCCGCCTGCGCCGCAGTATGCTCTATGTCCCCGGCGACCGCGAAGCAATGATCGCCAAAGCCAGCCAGCGCGGGGCCGATAGCCTGATCCTGAACCTCGAAGATGCCGTGGCCGCGGCGAACAAGGAGATGGCCCGGCAGGTTGTCGTGCAGGCGTTGCAGAGCCACGATTTCGGCCGCGCCGAGGTGGTCGTGCGGGTCAACTCGTTGACGACCGCTACCGGCTACCGCGATCTGCTCGTCGTGACGCCCGCCCGGCCGGCGGCGATCCTGCTGCCGAAAGTGGGATCGGTCGAAATGGTGCGCTTCGCGGCCTGGACTATCGCCCGGATCGAGGAGTTGCACGGCCTGCCCGCTGGCGAGATCAAGCTCATGTGCATGATCGAGAGCGCGGCCGGGGTGCTGGCCGCGCGCGAGATCGCCGCCTGTCACGCGCGGGTGGCCGCGCTGATCTTCGGCGCGACCGATTACAGCGTCGAGGTCGGCTGCGCGACCATGGCCGATGGCCGGCATCTGCTCCACGCGCAACACCAGACCGTGCTGGCGTGCCGGGCCGCGGGCATCGCCGCGATTGACACGCCGCACATGAACCTCCAGGACACGGTCGGACTGGCTCAGGCCGCCCAGCGCGCAGCCGAGCTGGGCTTCGACGGCAAGTCCGCCATCCATCCGAGCCAGATCGGGCCGATCCACGCGGCGTTCGCACCCACGGCCGAGCAGGTCGCCTGGGCCGAACGGGTGCTGGCGTTGTTGGGCGACCGGGGCGACACCCAATTAGGCGCGGAACTGCTCGACGGCCAACTGATCGAAGCGCCGCACCTGGCGCGCGTTCGGCGCATCCTTGCGGCAGCGGGCAGGGGTCAGGAATCAGGGAGATGACTGCGCGGAGCGCGCCGGCGAGGTGGAGACCGTGCCTGTCCGCCCTATCGCGTTACTCTACGCCCTCCTCTGCGTCCTGACAATGGAGACCATCATTCTGGATCATCGCGGGCAACTCACCGGCCCGCATGGAGGCGCAAATGCGAATGGCCCATCATCGAGGCGCGTCTTTCATCGTCCTATCGGTTGTGTTGACACTGCACCTGGCCGCGCTCCCGGCCAGCGCCGGGGCCGGCGCGCCACAGGTGATGCCGCCATCCTTTGGGCCGGCCCTCTACCTGCTCCGCCCAACCGCGGCACAAATCTCTCTGCTGCCCCGCCTGCCCGTGGTGATTCACGCCGAGATCCTCCAGGAGGCCATTCCCAGCTACATCGCCAGCGGCGACGCCGCCGAACTGGCGGTTGCGGCCGCGGGCATCGCCATTCAGGTGATTGACGCGGATACGACGGGGAAGGTCTACTACTTCGTGGACGCCAGCGCGCCCCGAGCGCGGCAACTTGCCGCTTCCTTCGGGACCATCGCCTACAGCGACGACCGGCAATTACTGCTGGCCGCGGTCCAGGCGCGAGAGGCCGGGCTGGTGGCTGCGCTTCCGGCCAGCGGCGTTCCCATCGCGCTGCTCAGCTCCGATCGGTTGGTGTTGGACGATCCGGGGAAAGTGCGCGTGACGGCGGTCACCCCGGCTGACGCCATCCCGGCGGTGACGACCCTCCTGCCGCGAGTCAGCGAGGCGCGGCTGAACGAGATCATCGCCGACCTGAGCGGCGCGCGGCCCGCGATCATCGGCGGCGCGCCGGCCACCATCGCCACGCGCTACACCTTTGCCGCCGATATCTACCGCGCCGAGGCTTATGTCCGCCAACATTTCACCGGATTGGGCCTGACGCCGGTGACTCTCCCCTGGAGCTACTCAAGCTACAGTGGCCGCAACATCGCCGCCGACATCCGGGGCCTGATCCATCCCGAACGCATCTGGCTGGTGGGCGGCCACCTGGATAGCATCTCCGAGGCGCCCTACAGCACGGCCCCCGGCGCGGATGACAACGCGACCGGCTCGGCCGCCGCTCTGCTCCTGGCCGAAATCCTGGCCGGCCAACGCTTCGCCGACACGATCCGCTTCGTGCATTTCACCGGCGAGGAGCAAGGGATGTGGGGCAGCAAAGCCTACGTGCGCGACCTGCAGGCCGCGGGCGCGCAGGTGATGGGCTACGTTGACCTGGACATGATCGGCTGGGACGGCGACGGCGACCGCACCGTCGAGCTGCATTCCGGGACGGCGAGCGCCTCGATCAGCCTGGCGAACGCGTTCATCTCAGCCAACGACCGCTACGGCCAGGGGTTACACGTCGAGCTTAAGCAGAACACCGCCAGCCGCTTCTCGGATCATTCGTCGTTCTGGGACTACGGCTACGGCGCCTTCCTGACCATCGAGAACTTCTACGATGACGCCATCCCGCGCGACCGCAACCCCTGGTACCATTCCAGCGGCGACATGCTGGCGCGGGTAGATCTCAACTACGTGGCGCGCTCGGCGCGCACCGCGCTGGCGACGATGGCCGAGTTGGCCGGCATCGTCACCGGCCCATTGCCCACCGCCACTACAACCGCTACCGCGACGCGCACGCCGACGGCCACCGCCACGGTGACGCCGGGCGCGTGTCAGGAGCTTCTCGCGAACGGCGGCTTCGAGACGAACACCGCCTGGGTGCTGCCCAACACGGCGTATCCGGCGGCCTACACGACCGCGCGCGCCCGCACCGGCAGCCGCAGCCTGCGCGCCGGCATGGACGCCCCACCCGACCGCTACGCCTACTCCGACGCCTATCAGCTCGTCGCCATCCCCGCCAACGCCGCCGCCGTCACCCTGCGCGCCTGGTGGCTGCCCCGCTCCGCCGAGGGCAACCTCGCACCCGCCGCGGATGATGAGCTGGCTCGGTCAGAGATAGCACGTCCCGTCGTTCCGGGCGCCGGCCAGAGCCAAAGCGAAACGCTGCCGCCGGCCGCCCTCCTGCAGGCCCTCGCCGATGGCGCGCTGCCCCAGGGCCTCCTGGCCGGCGACCGCCAGTACCTCCTCCTGCTCAACGCCAGTAGCACGATCATCGCCGTCCCGCTCTGGACCCGCCGCGACGCCGCGACCTGGCAGTCGCTCACCTTCGACCTGACCCCCTACCGCGGCCAGACCATCCAGATCCGCTTCGGCGTCTACAACGATGGCAACGGCCAGTCCACTGTCATGTATCTCGACGACGCAACCCTCGCCGCCTGCCCGCCCAACGCCGCGACGGCCACACCGACTGCCAGCCGCACGGCCACGGCCTCTCCGACACGGACGGCGACCGCCACGCCGACTGCGACGATAGCCCCCAGCCGCACAGCGACAGCATCACCGACGGCGACCCGCACGCCGACCAGGACGGTCTCGCCCACCGCGACCAGGACTCCGACGCCGACCGGGCCCGCAAGCCCAACGCTGACCCGGACGCCTTCGGCCACCGTGACCGCAACGGCCACGCGCACGCCGACGCCAACTCCGACGCGCACGCCGACGGCCACCGCCACGGTGACGCCGGGCGCGTGTCAGGAGCTTCTCGCGAACGGCGGCTTCGAGACGAACACCGCCTGGGTGCTGC
>Ga0233425_10000526_pt1 | contig 97845 bp, 98 predicted proteins | sample Watercolumn_Towu_2_FD_181712 | JGI IMG/M metagenome (GOLD analysis project Ga0233425, IMG submission 181712) | Freshwater microbial communities from Lake Towuti, South Sulawesi, Indonesia - Watercolumn_Towuti2014_140_MG | ecosystem: Environmental > Aquatic > Freshwater > Lake | place...
CGATCAACATCCCGTTCTCGCCAACTGATCAAAACCAGTCGGCCGACTAAATCCCCGGGATGAAGGGGTCCTTTTTGCACGCCGATCACCCCACGAAGGGGGTGCCTATTGCACGCTGATCCTCAGCCAAGGATGCGACACAGGTTGCAACTTAGCGCCTTGCACAAATGTTCTTTATATGTTCTTATTGCAAGATGGCGATTTTGAATGGCCGCGGCGCGACCCAGAACCAATCCAGCACGCGTTTCAACCTCACTCAGAGTGAGGCCGATGGCGATTGGCTCGACGCCATGGAGCAGATTGACGGCCCGGCCCCGAAGCTGCGAACGACCGTTACGCCGCTGAAATCCAAAACGATCATTACCCGCAACAACTCGCCCGACATTGGCTTCTCTCAATCCGTGGTCGGATATGTCGGCTGCGAGCATGGCTGCATCTATTGTTTCGCCCGGCCCTCCCACGCCTATCATGACCTGTCGCCTGGCCTCGACTTTGAAACAAAACTGTTCGCCAAGCCCGACGCCGCGACACTGCTGCGGGCCGAATTGTCGAAGAAAAGCTATCGGGTCGCGACGATCGCCATGGGCACCAATACCGATCCCTACCAGCCGATCGAGAAGGATTGGCGCATCACCCGGTCGATCCTGGAGGTGCTGGTCGAAACCCGGCATCCGACCTTCATCACCACCAAGTCCGACCGCATCCTGCACGACATAGACCTGATCGCCGATCTGGCGCGCGACGGCCTTGCCGGCGTGATGATCTCCGTCACCAGCCTCGACCCCGCCGTCGCCCGCACGCTGGAGCCGCGCGCGCCGCATCCGCTGCGCCGGTTGGACGCGATCGCGAAACTCGCCGCCGCCGGCGTGCCCGTCACCGCCAGCATCTCTCCGGTAATTCCCGCGATCACCGATCATGAGATAGAGGCACTGGTCGCCCGGGCGGCGCAGGCCGGGGCGCGCGAGGTCACCTTCATCCCCGTCCGCCTGCCGTATGAAGTCGCACCGCTCTTCCGCGCCTGGCTCGACGCGCACTATCCCGACCGGGCGGGCAAGGTGATGGCGATCATCCGCGACATGCGCGGCGGGCGCGACAATGATCCGGGCTTCGGCACGCGGATGAGAGGGCAAGGGGTCTGGGCCGACCTCATCCGCACCCGTTTCCTCAAGGCCCGCAAGCGCGCCGGCCTTGGCGGCGACCGGCTGGTTCTGCGCACCGACCTGTTCCGCCCACCGCAGGGCGCACAGATGCAATTATTGTAGCCATGCCATTGTGCGCTATCATGAGAGCGCAAGCACGCTAGAACAGGCGGCGCGCCATGAAGAATCCCTTTTCCGCCATGCAAAAGGCCACGCGCCTCGCCCGCAGGGGTCGCCCGCTATCGGCCGCGCTGCTGCTCCAGAAGGCGCTGCTGCCGTCCGCGCCCGCTTCCCCGAAACGGAAAGCGGCGCCCAGGAAGTCGGGGACCAGCCGCCCTCCCCGCCCGCAGCCGGGCAGCGTCGTCGAGGATCAGTATAGCTGCGCGCAGGGCAGGGTGCGCTATCGCCTCTACACCCCGGTCGGGTCGGCGCGGCGGCGGATGCCACTGATCGTCATGCTGCATGGCTGCACCCAGAACGCGTTCGATTTCGCGACCGGCACCGCCATGGACCGCGTCGCCGACGAACTGGGCTTCTGCGTCCTCTATCCCGAACAGTCGCCCGCCGCCAATCCCAACCGCTGCTGGAACTGGCACCGCCCGGCCAATCAGAAGCGCGGGGGCGGCGAAGCGGCGGTGATCGCCGGGCTGACGCGCCACGCCGCCGACCTGTGCCGGGCCAATCCCGATCGCATCTACATCGCCGGCCTGTCAGCGGGGGGCGCGGCGGCCGCGATCATCGGCGCGGCCTATCCCACCCTTTATGCCGCGGTCGGCGTCCATTCCGGCGTGCCGCTCGGCACCATTTCGAGCGTCAGCGACGCGCTCGCTGCGATGCGGGGCCAGGCGACGCCGCCCGTCGGCCGCACCCCTGCGCCGCCGCCGATGATCCTGTTCCATGGCGACCAGGACCGCGTCGTACACCCTTCCAACGCCGCCGCCTTCGTCACGCGGCTGCGCCAGTCGAGCCGGTTGCCGCTGATCGCGGTGTCCCGCCCCGGCGAAGCGCCTGGCGGACGCGCCTATACTCGCACGCTCTATCATCGCGCGGGCGGGCCGGTGCTGCTGGAAGAATGGACGGTCCATGGCAGCGGCCATGCCTGGTCGGGCGGCCACGCGCCGGGCAGCCATGTCGACCCCAAGGGGCCGGACGCCTCGCGCGCGATGGCGGACTTCTTCCTCGCCCGGCGACGCCAAAGCCCGCCGCGCTGAGTACCGCGTCAGGCGTGCATCCCGGTCCAGATGAACACCAGGATCGCGCCGATCACAAAGGCGAAGAACAGGTAGAGCGCGAGGCGTGGCGCCGCCTTGCGGGCCGGGTCGGCGGGTTTCCGGGGCATGATCGTCCTTTGCGTCGAATATCTCGTCCTCCAACGCGCCGACCGTCCCTAAAGTGCCGCATCAATCCGGCGCGATGTCGCTGCCCACCACCTCGCCGCTCGCCCGGTCGATCGACCAGAGGCGTCCGGGCGTCACGGGATCCCAGTCGATCGCCTGCCCCGGCGAGGCGATGCCCAAGGTACGCCGCAGCTCCAGCCGCGATCCTGCGTCCGGCAGCGCGAGTTCGTAGACTTCCGGCCGGTCGTGCCCGGTGGCGTAGAGCCGCCCGTCCTTGCTCCAGCTGAGACCCGAGCAGCTGAACGGCGCGAAGCGGTTCAGCACTGCGTCGGGGAAAACCCACGCCGCTTCCTGCCGGAATGCATCGTCCAGACGCGCGAGCAGGGTGTAGCGATAATCGCGGTTCGGTTCGCCCCCGCGCCCCGCATAATTGGCATAGACCGCCCACCATTTCCCGCCGTGCCGGTCGAGCGCAGTAAGCGATCCCGGCCCAAATCCCAGGCTGATGGTGCGCAGGTGGCGCAGGCTGGCGGTGTCGAAAATCTCGACCGCGCTGGTCTGCGGCACCTGCGGATAGTTGGACGCGGCGCAGACCAGCTCCCGCCCCGCGACGGTGCAGCTGTTCATATGCGGGAACAGGCGGCGGTCCCCCTGCCAGCTGGCGACCCGCCTGCCGCTGGCGATCAGATATTTGCCGATCCGGTCATTGTCGATGACGTAGAGATGGCGGCCGTCCGACGCGACGCCCTGCTTCGCCTCCTGTGCCTTCAGGCGGAAGGCGACCGGCGCAGGCGGCGGGCTGTCCTGCGCCATGCCGGCCGGCGCAAGGGCGATTGACAGCGCGGCGAGAAGGGCGCGCGCGGGGCGATGGGCGTGGACCACGGGAGCATGTCCTGTCGATGGCAGTCTGTGACCCGCCCTTGCCCGCGCCGCGCGACGATCGCGTGTCGTTTCGATGACGCTATGGCGACACTCACCAGTCGAGCCGCGCCGTCGCCAGCAGCGCCCGGGCCTGATCGGCGGGGCGCAGCGACAGGGCGGCCTCGTCGCTGGCGAAGCGGCTGGACGCCATCGGATCGGGATCGGCAAGGCGCAGCCCCAAACGCAGCGGCCGTCCCGCGAGCGCAAGACCCGCATAGTCGAGCGACGCCTCCACCCGCATCGGCCGATAGGCAAGCCGGACGAGCGCGGGCGCGCTGCCGCGCGAGACGGTCGCTGACGCGCGCAACGGGCCGTCCAGCCATTCGCCGCCGAGCGAGAGGCTCCGCTCGCTCTCTTTGCCGCCGGCGTCGGGCCGCAGCCGCGCCGCGCCATAGCGCAGCGTCAGGCCGAACTGCGGCGTGACCTGTTGCCGCGCCAGCATGACCGCGCCCACGACCCCCGCGCTGCCGCCATTCACCGGCAGGCGCGTGTCCGGCGCGAAGCCCAGCCGGTCATTCAGCCGCCCGCTCAACAGGGACACCGACAATGCGGTGCCCGGCGTGACCGTCCAGTCCGCCGTCGCGCGCGCGCGGCCCTGCGTCTCTGGCCCAAGCGTCCGGCGCAAGTCGCGCCAGGCAGCGTCGGTCAACCCCAGCGGCCCATCGAAGCCCGCGCCGCCATAGGCCCGCATCGCTTCGGCATAGTCGATCGTCAGCGTGATGCCGCTGCCCGGCGCGATGCGGAGCGCGGCGGCGGGCAGGAAGAAGTCGCGCGCGCGCAGCCGGTCGCCGCCCGCCCCTGCGGTGACGTTTGCATGGCGGTTGCTGAGCTTCATGCCGCGCCAGCCGAACGTCGCTATCACCTGCTCCGCCACGGGCACATGACTGGTCACCGCATAGCGGGTGAAGCGGCTTTGCGCGGCAAGCGGCAAGACGCCGGGCAGCGGGAGCGCGTCGTTGACGAAGCGGCGAGTCTGGCGCTGTACCCCAATCGCGATCCTCTGGTCGCGATCGTCCATGTCGACCCAGGGCACCGGCACGATCCGCGAAGGCGACCGCGCCGCCGGGGCGGATGCGCGCGCATCGGCGGTCAGGCTGCTGCGCGGCTTCAGGGAAAATCCGATGCCGTGCTCCAGCAGGAGCTGCTGCCCCTGCGCGGGGGCGCTGCCCGCCGCCAGCAGCAGGCCAGCGGCGACCGGCCATGCGCGGCTCACAGCGCCGCTCCCGTTTCGCGCCGTCCAGCGAAGCGTGCCGGCCGGGGTCCATGGGTTCCGGGTCCATAGTCGATCATGTAGCCGGCATGATCCGACAGCGCCGCGCCCGCCGCCATGCCGAACGGCACGCTCGCGCCCGCGACCGCCAGCGGCGCCCGATCCGCGCCGCGCGCGAACAGCCAGTCCTTGGCCCGCTCGGTCGATCGCGCCAGCTCCATGCGGTCTGCCCCCGCGCAGGATGGCTGCCCCATCGCAAGCCGCGCGCCTCCCAGCTTCGGTTGCACGAAATCCAGTCTCGCCTGCGCGAAGCCGCCGAAGAAGGCCCCCGCCCGCTCCGGGTCGCCGCCGATATTCATGTCGCCGCCGACAACCACCGCCTGCCGCTCGCTCACCTGCGCGCGCACGAAGCCGGCCATCAGCGCGACCTGCCGCGCGAAGGCGTGATTGCTGCGCGCCACCGCGACGCCCGCCGCCTTGCGTGCATTGAGATGGGTGTTCACCACCGCCACCGGACGCGCGAAGCCGGGCACGCGCAGATGGGCGATCAGCACGCCCTTGTTGGCGAGGCAGTCGAAGCCGGCGCAGGCGAAATCAGGATAGTCCATGCGGTCGATCCGCACGATCGGGTAGTCGGACAGGATGATGAGGCCGCTGCCGAGTTGCTTGCCTACCCCCTCGCCCCGGTCCCAGCGCGCCTGGGCGACATGGCGGCGGTCGCTCGCGCCGCCGCTCGCCGCCGACGCCTCTGTCGCCGCCGGACCATAGGCGGCGTGAGCGTAGCCGGCGCGCGCGGCGATCGACGTCGCGTCCTGCGTGAAGGCTTCCTGTAGCAGCAGGATATGTGGCTGCCGCCCGTCGCGGCGCAACGCAGCGAGGCGCGTGCCGATCGCGGCGATCGCCTCCGCCCGGCCGCTTGCCACCGGCCATGGCAGCCCCTTGATATTGTAGGTCATGACGGTCAGCCGGCCGTCCGCTGGCGCGATGACGGGCGGCGGCGGCAGGTCCGCCCCGCCTACGCTCGTGCCGGCAGCCCCCATCGCCGCCAGGCCGGACAGGATCAACGCGCCGATTGGCTTCAACATCCCGATACCCCCCTCGGTTGTCGATGCCTCTAGAGGATCAATGGGTCGTCCCGGTTGCGCACGGAAGGCGGGACGATGAAATTTTCGCGGCAGCGCCGTAACGGAACAGACGCGCCCCTGTCATGCGGCGAGGGCGCGGTCATGCGTCTCGTACAGCGCGAAGAGGTCGGCGAAATGCGCGTCCATCGTGCGCGTGCCGCCCGCCGCCGCCAGCGCCGCCGCGCGATGCAAGGCGGGTCCCTCATCGATGAAACGGTGCACCTGCTCTGCAAGGCTGGCGCCGCTGGCGGCGGCATAATGATGGCCGGCGCCCGGCACCAGATGGTCGGCCGCCGCGCCGCTGTCGGGCAGGAACATCGGCAGGCCGCTCGCCCGCGCCTCCGCCGCGACCATGCAGAAGGTTTCCGATTCGCTGCCATGGACCAACGCGTCGCCGCTGGCGAGGAGGCGCGCGAACCCGGCCCGGTCGCGGATCGGGGCGATCAGTCGCACATGCGGATTGCCCGCGGCCGCCCGCTCGACGCTGGCGCGCGCGCGCCCGTCCCCCGCGATCACCAGTCCCACCGGCCGGTCGAAGCCGCAGGCCGTGACCGCCTCGATAATCATCGGCCAGCGCTTTTCGGGCGCATGGCGGCCCGCGCCGATCAGCAGCAGCGCGTCCTCGTCCAGGTCGCAGGCGGCGAGCAGGCTGCGCCGCAGCGCCTCGTCCCGATGCACGGGCGAAAAGATGCCGGGCTGCACGCCCATGCGGTTGGTCACGATGTTGCGCAGCCCGCCGGCGCGCAACCGGGCGCTGAGGTCGTCGCTGGCGCAGACGATATGGTCGAAACGGGCGTCCATGCGGCGCAGGTGCCGCCAGAACCAGTCGAACCCCCGGTCGATCACCGGCCGGGGCGCGATGCCGCGAAACCAGCGATAGGCGTAATTGCCCAGCGGATCGGCATGCATGATGAGGCTGCGTGCCGCATCGCCGCGCCAGTTGGCCACCATCGTGGCGCTGCCCCAGGGGCTGGACGCCTCCACCAAGTCGGGACGCAGCGCGTCGAGCCGCCCATGCAGCGCCGCCTCGTCATGGAAATAATGATAGGCGCCGTCCAGCGGGAAGCGGCGGCCCGGCACATATTCGATCCGCGCCCGGTCGCTGACGACCTCCACGCCAGGCGTCGCCGACGGCGCGAGGATGATGACCTCATGCCCGGCGCGCGGGCCGGCCAGCATCTTGTGCCGCACATAGGTCTTCACCCCGCCACCATGGTCGGAATAGAAGGCGCAGACATCCACGATCCGCATGGGCCTCACCGCCTTCCGATCGGACCGAAGGACAAAAGCCCCTGGCGGTAGTTCATGACGATCCTTTCGCGCGTGATGCGGTTGCCGGCGGAGATCGACGCCGCGCTTGCCCTGGGCTTCCCCATGCCGAGCTTCGGATTGCCGCCGAACCCCACCCCGTCGACCGACAGGCCGAACTTGCGGTTGCCGTCCCGGTCGTGCAGCACGCTCACGGCATAACGGCCCGGTCCGGGCAGGCGCACGCACAGCGTCACCGGATCGCCCGTCGGCACAGGCACCTCGACACGGCGGAAGGTCTTGCCCTGCGAAATCAGGATATTGTCGTCCGCCAGGAAGTCGGCGTCATTGGCCGGATAGACCTCGAGCTTCAGATTACCCTTCCGGTCCTTCAGGCCCACAATGTCGATCAGGAAGGCCGGCCCATCTTCACTGGCGCGGCACTTCGCCTCCGCCTTGCCCAGCGACGGGGTGGAGGGCATCAGTGCGCCGGTCAGGAGCAGCAGCGGAAAGATCATGCCGTGGCCCTCCGCCTGAGCACGCCGCTCAGCCCGAAAGCGAGGCCGGTGGCCAGGTGGGTGGCGAGCATCAGGCTGGCCAGCACTGCGAGGATGCCGGCAATCTCGCCCTCCCGCCCCACCAGAAAGGTCGCGACACCGGCGAAGAGCACATCCTTGTTCGGCATGAGGGGCAGCCGCGACAGCACCAGACGCACGGTCGACAGCATGATCCACCAGCTCAGCGCCACGTCGGGCAGCATGAGATGCCAGAGCCAGGCCGACAGCAGCAGGCTGAGCAGAACGCGGGCGAGGTGGATGGCCGACACGAAGCGTCGGGCGGCGGGCGGCAGGCTGAAGATGCGCCGCGCCAGCAGCATCGGCACGATGGAGGTCAACACCAGCACGCCCAGCGACATGGCCAACGTCCGGCCGTCGATCGCGAGGCGCAGCGAGGAGAGCAGCGGAAAGGTCAGCGCCAGCATCGCCAGCGTCACGAGGTTGCCGACCACTCCCGACAGGATCGCGGAATCCTTCACCGCGCCGAAGGGCGACCCCGCCATCTTCACATGGCCGCGCGCCCAGGCGTAGAAATAGACGTCGCCGACATAGCCGAGCAGCAGTTCGTTGCTGAGCCGCTTGCGGAACAACGCGGCAAGGCCGCCGGCGGGGATCGACCAGAGCCGGTTGAAGATGATCCAGTCGAAGGCCGGCGTCAGGCAATAGGTCGCGGCGAACAGCAGCCAGAAGAGCGGCGAGCCGGGCACCATCGCCAGCAGATCGTCGAAATCGAACCGGCCGAGCTGGAGGAAGATCGCAATCAGCAGCGACAGCGAGATGAGCGGGCCGAACCACGCCACCCAGTTGCGCCCGGTGCGCGCAAGCGGCGCGGCGATCGGCGGCAGGGCGACGTCCATGGGCATGGCGGCCGCATTCGGCGCGGCGATGTCGATGCTGGTCATGCGGACCTCGTGATTGGCGGGGCGACGGGGGAGAGGGCCGGCGCAGGGTCGGCGCGTCCGGCAAGCACCGCGTCGAACAGCGCGGCATAGGCGGGAACGGCGGCCTCGATCGTGCAGCCGCGCGCCTTCGCCAGCGCCCGGACGCGATCCTGCGCGCCCGGCCGGGCGGCGGCGACGGCGCGCGCGAAACCGGCCTCGTCGCCGGCCGTCACCAATGCGCCAAGCGCGCCGTCGTCCAGCAATCCGTCGATCCCGACGCAGCAGCGGGTGGCGACGATGGTCAGGCCGGCGGCAAGCGCCTCCACCACCGCGGCGGGCTGCCCTTCATAGCGGGAGGAGAGAAGCAGGATGTCCTGCGCCGCCAGCCGCCGGGCGGCGTCCGGGCAGTGGCCGGCCAGATGCACCCGGTCCGCCAGGTCCAGGCGCGCGACCAGCCGTTCCAGCGCCGGCCGCATCGATCCCTCGCCATAGATGGTCAGCCGGTCGTCCGCGCCCGCCCCGGCCGCGAAGGCGCGCAGCATCGCGGGATAATCCTTCTGCGGCTCCAGCCGCCCGATCGCGACGAAGCGCCGCCCCGGCCCGCGCTCCCGCACCGGGACAGGCGACACAAGATCCGCTTCCGCCAGCGCCGGGTTGGGCACCACATGCACCCGCCCCCGCGCGACGCCCATGCGCGCCGCCACTTCGTCGCGCATGGCGGGAGACAAAGCGGCGAAGGCGTCGATCAGCCGCCCCTGCATGTGCAGCCAGAGGGCATAAAGCGGGCGCAGCGGCGCGGACATGTCCCGGCGGGTCAGGTCGTTGCTGACCTTCGCCACAACAGGCGGGCAGCGTCGCCCCAGCAGCAGCTTCAACGCCACGGCGACGACCGTATAGGCATTGCCGGGACACAGGATCAGCGCCGGTGGATCGCGGCGGACCGCGCGCCAGAGACTGACGCCCAGCCGCAGCATCGGCATCCGGGCGCCGATCAGCGGCCAGCGCGGCGCGATCAGGCAGGCTGCGGGCAGCGCGTCGTCAAAGGTCGCGCTGAGGAGCGTCACCGGCACGCCCGCGGCGCGCAGCCCCGCGACCAGCCGCAACGCGACCCGCTCGACCCCGCCCGGGCCCGATCCTTTGACGAACAAAACCACCCGGCCCGGCGCACCCGCATAGGGTAGGGGTCTGTGGGGGATGGACCGGCGGATCATCGCGCCGTCCCTGGCCCATCAATATAACAGGCTCATGCCGGTTCGATGACCGGCATATGAAAAGGCGACGGAAAGTTGCCCACGGTTCGTCACAAAGGCCGGGGGGGCGCGACCCGATCGCCAGCCCCTCCCCCGCAATCAGCCCGGTGCCCGCGCAGTCAGGGCGCGGCGCTTGCCGCCGCCGCCTTCCCCGCCTCGGCCGCCGCCAGCACGCGCAGCACGTTGCCGGACCAGATTTTCTGCACGTCCGCCTCGCTATAACCCGCCTTGAGCAGGGCGGCGGTGATCTTGGGCAGGTCGACCACATCCTCCATGCCCACGACGCCGCCGCCGCCATCCCAGTCCGCGCCGATGCCGACATGGTCCGGCCCCACGACTTTCAGCGCATGGAGCATATGCGCCATGAAATCGTCGAAGGTCGCCCGGTCGGTTTCGGGATAGAGCCGGTCGATCTCCTGCCGCTTCGCCAGCAGCGCCGCGCGGGCTTCCGCCGAAACCTTCGCGCCCTCCCGCATCTGGCCGAACAGCGCGGCCATCGCCTTCTGCCGCTCCGGGTTGGGCTTCGATGCTTTCAGATAGGCGCCATAGGCGTTCATCTGGATGACGCCGCCCTTGGCCGCGAGCGCTTTCAGGTGGTCGTCGTCGATGTTGCGGGGGTGGTCATAGACCGCCTTGCAGCCCGAATGGGTGAGCAGCACCGGCGTGGTGGAGAGCGCCAGCAGATCGTCGAGCACCTGGTCGGAGCTGTGCGAGGCGTCGGGCACGATGCCCAGGCGGTTCATTTCCTTGAGCAATTCCTTGCCCAGCGGCGACAGGCCGCCATAGCGCGGCTTCTTCGACGGGTCGGTGGAACTGTCGGCGAACTGGTTGTGCGCGAAATGGGCGAAGCCCGACACGCGCACGCCCATGTCGTAGAAGGTCTTGAGCAGCGACACGTCCTCGCCCAGCGGATAGGCGTTCTCGATCGACATATAGACGACCCGCTTGCCCGCCGCCGCGATCGGCGCGGCGTCCTTCGCCTCCAGCGCGAGCGCGAAGTTCGCCGGGTCCGCCGCCACCATCGAGCGGATCGACAGGCCGCGCAGCAGCGCGAAATCGCGCGCCTTGCGGAACCCCTCGATCGTCAGCGGCCCCTGCCCCGTATAGATCGCCCAGAAGCCACCATCGAGGCCGCCCTTCTTCATGCGCGGCAGATCGACCTGGGTATAGTCGCTGTGGACCCCATGCTCCTCGTCGATCGACCAGCCCGGCAGGTCGAGCGAGGCCGGCGTGTCGAGATGGCTGTCGAGCGTCAATAGGCGCTGATGCAGCTGATAGTCCTTCTTCGTGACGACCGGCCCCTGCGCCAGCGCCGCCACCGGGAGCAGCGCGACCAGCGCCGCCCCCGCCATCCTCATCGGCCGCATCAGAAATCGGCTCGCAGCGACAATTGCATCGTGCGGTCCGGCCCCGGCCGGAAGGTAGCGAGGCCGGTCGTGCCGGTCGTGATCGTGCCGAGATAATCCTTGTTGAACAGGTTATCGACGTTGAACCGCAGCTTCACGCCCTTGAGCGGCCCGAAGGTCAGGCCGTCGCCGATATCGACATAGGCGTTGACGACCGTGTAGCCGGGGATGCTTTCGCTGTTCACGAAGTTGGTGAAGCGGCGCGACAGATAGCGGGCTGAAATGTTGGCGACCAGCCAATCGACCGGCTCGACGGTGACGCCGCCCTGCAGCAGCCATTTGGCGTTGTCGGGAACCCGGTTGCCCTTGATCGTCAGGGTCGAATAATTGTCCTCGAATTCGGCGATGTTGAAAGTCGCGTTGGTGGTGAAGTAGATGAATTGCGCCGGCTTGATGATGCCCGATAGCTCAAAGCCGTAGGACTTCACGCCGCCGACATTCTGGAAGAAGGTTTCGGTGGTCGTCGATCCTGGCACGATCGCGCCGAACGATTGCAGCCGGTTGTCGAACTGGGTGTAGAAGGCCGCGATGGAGGCGTTGAACACAGGCCGGTTGGTGCGCAGGCCGATTTCGTAATTCTTGGCCGTTTCCGCCTTAGGACCCGGCACAATCGGGCTGGCGGCAGAGAAGATGTCGTCGGCACCGCGCGGCAGCGCCATGTTTTCAGAATAAGACGCGAAAATCTGTTCGCGGTCGGTCACGTTGAACACCGCGCCGATCTGCGGCAGGAACCAGTCGGTCCAACTATCGCGCAAAACCGGGGTCCGGCGGTTGATATAGTCGGCGGGGTTACGATAGCCGTTGATGCGATAGGCGATGCCCAGCGTCTTGAAGCCCAGGTCGAACTTCAGCCGATCCTCCAAGAAGGCGAGTTGCAGCTTCGCGAAGTTCGAGATGGTCTGGCGGTTCGACCGGTAGTCGCGCTGCAGGTGGACCGGTTCGCTCAGCAGCGGTTGGCCGTCAGGATTTCCGTTCGCATGGTTGTAGCGCGCTTGGGTGCGGTGATAATCGTCATTTTCGCCCCAGAAACCGGCCGACAGACTGTGCGGGCCGAAGCTGTAAGTTAGCGATCCGAGCACGCCGTAGCGGGTGCCTTCGATCGTGGAGAGGCCATATTGCAGCCCCTTGGGCGCGAACAGGCCCGGCACGATCAGACGTTCAGCATTATAAGAGGCGAGCGAGGTCGCATAGGCTTCCGGTGACACGCCATAGCCCTTCTTGTCCTCATAATAGCCGGTCAGGTTCAGCTGAAGATTGTCCGTAACCGCGAAGTCGCCGTGCAGGCTGTAGAGATAGTCGGTGCGCGAATTGATCGCCTGCTTATAATATTGATTGTAGCCGGTGTTCGAATATTGGACTCCAGGAGTGGTGACGGGAAACACCGGAACCGTGGCGAGGTAGGCATAGTAGCGACCCGAGCGATTGATCCCGACGCTGCTGAGAGGATCCGCGCCGGGAACGCCATCATACTGCGCCTTTGTTATGGCTGGCGAGTCGTAATCGAAATAGTCGTTATAGAGGAAGCGAAACGCGATGGAGGAGCCGGGCGCTATGTCATATTTGACTTTCGCCTCGACATGTTCGCGATCGATCGTGCCTGGCCCGCGCCACACATCCGCGCTCAGCTTCGAATAGCTGGCGTAAGCGGAAAAGCCCCCGAGATCGCCGGTATCGAGCCGGGCGAACAGCCGGCGGAAATCGTCGCTGCCAATGGTGCCCTGAACCGTGCCGCCCAGTTCCTTTTCAGGATCGGTCGTGGCGTATCGGACGATGGGACCGAGCGAGGCGTAGCTGGGCAGCGACACGTCGCCTGCGCCTTGGCTGGCGGTGACGCTCGCCAGATTTTCATTTTCGACGTAGCGGAAAATGGGGCTGCCGCCGAACTGGTCGGACCGGCCCATCGGCACGCCGTCCAGGGTGAAGCCAATCTGCTGAAAGTTGAACGCGCGCACGAAGACGGAGTTACCGAATTCATAGAGACCAAGTGCGTCATTCGCCTGGACGTTGAAGCCCGGCAGGCTCTCCAGCATCTTGAGGCCCGATATGCCCGCCGGCGCCGAGAGCAGCGCCTCCCGCGTAATCGCGATCGTTGCCGTAGCCTGGTCCGTGCCGATAGCCTTGGTTGCATCGGACACGCGACGCCCCGTCACGGTGATGGTCTGTTCATCGTCGCCAGCCGGCTCCTGCGCATGGGCGGCGCTCAGCGCTCCGGCGGCGCAGGCCACCAGCAACGCGGCGCGCGCGGGGAAACGGACGGTCGAGGATACGGACATGCAAAGGCTCCCTGTTTTCACAACGCGCCTCTCAGGGGAACGCGCGCGCGTCCCGCCTCCCCCGGTCCCCTTGTTACCGGGCAGCATGGCCCGATCATTTCTAGGTTTTCTTGTGAAACGAGACTGGCGGGGAAGTCCGCTACCGACCAATGAGATTTTCTCGCCAGCTATTGAATTGCCAATAGCTTAGGGGCAGGCGCGCTTCAGGATTCGGCGTCGCGCCCGAGATGCATGAAGTCCCGGTCGTAGCTGCGCAGGTGCGCGCCGCCATCGACATAGAGCGTCTGCCCGGTCGTCGCGCGCGCCTGCGTCAGATAGACGACCGCCTGCGCGATCTGCTCCGCCTGCGGCAGGCAGGCGAGCGGCATCATGGCGGTCAGCCGCTGCATCTGCGCCGCGTCATAATCGGGCGTTGCGATCGTCAGCCCAGGCGCGACGGCGTTCACGCGCACGGCTGGCGCCAGGGACGCAGCGGCGGTGCGGGTCAGGCCGGCGAGCGCCAGCTTGGACAGGGTATAGGCGAACTGGTCGCCATGGGGATGGTCGATCCGCTGGTCGAGGATATTGACGATGCAGCGGTCGCCGGGGCCGGCCGGCACGGTCGCGAACGCCTTCGTCAGCAATGCGGGCGCGGCGCAATTGACGGCATAATGGCGCATCAGATCGTCGGCCGTTACCGTCTCGATCCGGTCCTGCCCGAACATGGCGGCGCTGTTGACCAGGATGTCGGGCGGACGGCCGAAGCGCGCGGCGACGTTTGCGACCAGCTCCTCGGCGCTCTCCGGGTCGGCGAAGTCGACGACGAACCCCTCCCACTCGGTCCCCTGCTCCTCCAGCGTGAGGGCGAGGGGCGAATCGAGGCGCGTGTCGTGGCTGCCGTGCAGGGCGAGCGAGTGGCCTTCCCGCGCCAGCGCAGCGGCGATGATCCCGCCCAGCCGCCGGTGGCCGCCGGTGACGAGCGCCAGCCGCTTCTGCGCCAGCGGCGCGCCGACCGGATCGCCCGCGGCCCGGGCCGCCCCGATCGGACGATAGGCAGGCTCCGCGTCGGACGTCATGAAGCGATGAGCTTGAGCACTTCCTCGCGCGACTTTTCATCGTCGCGGAACACGCCCAGCATCCGGCTGGTCTTCATGACGACATTGGGCGTGCGCACGCCCCGGCCGGTCATGCATCCATGCGTCGCCTCGATCACCACGGCGACGCCTTGGGGTTTCAAATGCTCCCAAATGCAATTGGCGACTTCCGACGTCAGCCGTTCCTGCACCTGGAGCCGGTTGGCGAAGGCGTGCAGCACGCGGGCCAGCTTCGAGATGCCCACGACATAGGCGCCGGGCAGATAGGCGATGTGCGCCTTCCCGACGATCGGCGCCATATGATGTTCGCAATGCGACTGAAACGGAATGCCCTTCAGCAGCACGACATCGTCATAGCCGCCCACTTCATGGAAGATGCGGGAGAGGTGATAGGCCGGATCGTCGGCATAGCCGCGGCAATATTCGCGCCACGCCCGCGCCACCCGTTCGGGTGTCTCGATCAGGCCTTCGCGCTCCGGCGCGTCGCCCGCCCAGCGGATCAGCGTGCGGATCGCATCGCTGACTTCGGCCGGCACCGGCTCCTTGCCCTCGCCAACGGTTTCGGCATTGTCGTCATAGGCCATGCGCGCAGCGGCTCCCTCTGTCTCGGACCCGCATATGGCGACTGGGGACGGGGATGGCCACCCCCTTTAGGCACGGCTGGACAGGAGCGCGCGCCAGTGGCACAGCGCTCGATTGCGGATCGGCCACCATGATGATGTCTCCTTCTTTCCATGCGTACTGAACGGATCGCCGCCGTGCTGCTGGCGGCGGGCACGTCGTCACGCTTCGGCGAGGCGGACAAGCTGATGGCCGACCTGCGGGGCAAGCCGGTCGCGGCGCATACGCTGGAAACGGTGGCGTCGATGGCCTTTGCCGAACTGGTCGCCGTCGCCCGGCCAATCGGCCTTGCGCCCGTCATCCATCGCAAGCTGGAACGACGCGGCTACACCATCCTCGTCAACGACCAGCCGGAGGACGGCATTTCGGGCAGCATCGTCCGCGCGGTCGAGCATGTGATGCCGATCAACCGGGTGCGCGGCATCCTCATCTGCCTCGCCGACATGCCCAATGTGCCGCCCAGCCACTATAACCGCATCTGCCTCGCGGCGGAGGACATCCGCTCGGTCGTCGCCAGCACCGACGGCTTCTATCCCTCGCCCCCCGCTTTCATCGGCCGCAAGCATTTTCCCGAACTGCTGGCGCTGCGCGGCGATCAGGGCGCGCGGGCGCTGCTGAGCCACGCGCTTCAGATCGAGACGACAGGCGCGGTGCTGCACGACATCGACACGCCCGAGGATCTGGCCGGCACGGGCAAGGTCACGCCGGTCTGAACGCGCGGATCAGCTGAGGCGCGTGGGGTCGGCGAGGCCGTCGCCCATCTCCCGCGCATCGGGCGCGCGGCTGATCGGCAGCGATGCGGTCTGCCGCTCCAGCCGGCGATGGACGACCGGCCCGTCCGGCCCGGCATGAAGCGCGTGGATGGCGTCGCTGTTGGCGATGTCGGCTACCGTCCGGCGCTGATTGTGACGCACATAGTCGAGCCAGGTCGCGACATGATAGCGCTCGACCCACAGGTCCGCCTCGCCCAGGTCGCGCAGCAGTTGCCAGCCATGCGCGCCGTCGCGGCGGCGGATGCGGCGGCGCTCGCTCATGGCGGCGAGGAAAGGCACCACCGATCCCGCCGGGATGCGATATTCGATGGTGATGACCACGGGGCCGCTGCGCGGTTCCACTGGCACGGCGGTGTCCGGCTCGTGCCAGTCGTCGCGCGGGTCGAGATTGTCGTCGCCGATCTGCGGCAAGGGCCGCCGCAGGCCGAGCATTGCGGCGAAGAACTGCACCGATGCCGCGGCATAGAGGGCGACGACGATGCCGTGATGCTCCGCCACCCAGCCGAACAGCCACGCGCCGCCCGCCATGCCGCCGAACGCGATCATCTGATAGAGAGCGACCGCGCGGGCGACGACCCAGCGCGGCGCCGCCATCTGAACCGACACGTTGAAGGTCGAGAGCGCCAGCACCCATCCCGCGCCCGCCAGCATGTAGCCCCCCAGCGCCAGCGCCAGCCAGGGACTTGCAGCCGTCAGCGCCGTGCCCAGCGCCAGCGCCAGCGCGGCGCAGCGCACGATCGTCTCCACCGACCAGCGCGCCCGCAGCCTGCGGGAAAACAGCGCGCCCAGCACTGCGCCGAGGCCGAACGCGCCGCTGGTGACGCCGAACGTCAGCGCGCCGCCGCCCAGCAGATCGCGCGCGACCAGCGGCATCAGCGCCGACACGGCGCTGGCACCGATGCCGAACGCCCCGGCGCGCAGCAGCACGCGCTTGATCTTTGGCGACGCGGCGACATAGCCTATGCCGTCCAGCATCGCGACGCCCAGCCGCTCGCGCGGCAGCAGCTTGGGCGGCAGGGTCGGCCGCCAGCGCGCCAGCACCGCCAGCAGCCCGACATAGGTGACCGCGTTGATGACAAAGGCCGCCGCCGCGCCCGCCGCCGCGACGATGATGCCGCCCAGCGCCGGGCCAAGGCTGCGCGCCAGGTTGAACCCCATGGAGTTCATCGCCACGGCGCTTGGCAAGATGGCGCGCGGCACCATGTCGCCGACCGACGCCTGCCACGCCGGACCGTTGATCGCCGTCGCGCACCCTATGGCGAAGGTGAAGCCGAGCAGCAGCCATGGCGTCATCACGCCCGCAAAGGCCGTGGCGGCAAGGCCGGCGGAGGTGAGCAGCATCGCCGCCTGGCAGACGATCATCACCTTGCGCCGGTCCAGATTGTCGGCGACCGCCCCGGCCCACAGCGAGAGCAGCATGACCGGCAAGGTCGTCGCCGCCGGCACCAGCGCGATCAGCAAGGGCGAGGCGGAGAGCGAGGTCATCATCCACGCCGCGGCGACCGACTGGATCAACCCGCCGAAATTGGAGGCGAGGCTGGCGATCCAGATGGCGCGGAAGATGGGGACGGAGAAGGGAGACGGCGACTTCACGGTCGAACTTTGAGTCACGCTGTCCATGGAGCGGGATATAGGCGGACGGGGCGCGGGCGCAACATTCTTGCAGCGGTCAGACGGCAAACCCCGTCCGCAGCGCCTTCGCCCAGTCCGGCCGGTGGCGCGCCTCCGCCACGCGGGCGGCGCTTTCCCAGTCATAGGCTATGGCGACAAGGTCGGCTGCCCACTCCCCGTCGCGCCGCTCGGCAATGGCGTAGCGGGCATGGGGCGATTCTGTCTCGACCCTGTGGGGCGACGGATGCTCGTCGGCATAGGCGGGCAGTCCGACGCTGCCGGGATTGACGATCAGCCCGCCGCTCGCGCGGCGATGGATGCGCGGCACATGGGTGTGGCCGCACAGGATCAGCGGCGCGTCCACGCCCCGCGCCCGCGCCTCCACCTCGTCATCACGGGCCGGGCGGGTGCGCTCGCCCTCCACGCTTTCCAGCCAGTAGCACAGGTCGTCGCCCGGCGCGCCATGGACCATCAGCACGTCGCGCTCCGGCCACAGCGCCGCCGGCAGTCCGGCGATCCAGTCGCGATGCCCCCTGTCCAGCACGGCATCGGCATAGCGGTCGGACGGCCCCATGCGGTCGCGCGGCAGGGTCAGCAACTGCCGCTCGTGATTGCCCCTGATGGTGGGAAGGTCCATCGCGATGAGGCGCTCTGCGGTTTCGCGCGGGAAGAGCGGGCCGGACAGGATGTCGCCGAGGTTGACGATCCGGTCGATGCCCCGCCGCTCCACATCCGCCAGCACCGCGTCGAGCGCCGCTATATTGCCATGGATATCGGAGAGGATGGCGATGCGCATGACGCTGAATGGCATGGAGAATCGCTCCAGAAAAGACGGCAAGTGCGACAGCGACGTGGACAGTTGAAACGCATTTCGCCCGATGCCGTTACGGCAAGGGCTTGGCGACGCGAACAGGGCGAAAGACACTTGCACTTTACGTAAACGTAAATACATTATTGTCCAACAGCAGACGCCCCCACGGAGAGGGAAACATCATGGAAGCCTATATCTACGACGCTGTCCGAACGCCCCGCGGCCGGGGCAAGGCCGACGGGTCGCTGCACGAGATCACGCCGATTCAACTGGCGACGCAGGTGCTGGAAGCGGTGCGGGACCGCAACGCGATCGATACGGCGGACGTCGACGACGTCATCCTCGGCTGCGTCAGCCCGGTGGGCGAACAGGGCGCGGACATCGCCCGCGTCGCGGTGCTGAACGCCGACTATGCGCAAACCGTGCCGGGCGTGCAGATCAACCGCTTCTGCGCGTCGGGGCTGGAGGCCGTGAACATGGCCGCCGCTAAGGTCCATTCGGGCGAGGCTATGTTCGCGATCGGCGGCGGGGTCGAATCAATGAGCCGCGTGCCGATGGCGTCGGACGGCGGCGCATGGGCGATGGACCCGGCGGTTGCCTACAAGACCTACTTCGCGCCTCAAGGCATCGGCGCGGACGTGATCGCGACCAAGTTCGGCATCAGCCGCGACGATGCCGACGCCTATGCCGTGGAAAGCCAGAAGCGGGCGAAGCAGGCGTGGGACGAAGGCCGCTTCGCCAGGTCGATCGTGCCGGTGAAGGACGTGATCGGCCGCGTGGTGCTCGACCATGACGAACATATGCGGCCTGATGCCACGATGCAGTCGCTCGGCGCGCTGAAGCCGAGCTTCGCCGCCCTGGGCGAGGAGATGCCGGGCTTCGACACCGTTGCCCTCCTGCGCTACCCGGAACTGGAGAAGGTCAACCATGTCCACCATGCCGGCAACAGCAGCGGCATCGTCGATGGCGCGGCGGCGGTGCTGGTCGGCAACAAGGCGATGGGCGAGAAATACGGGTTGAAGCCGCGCGCGAAGATCAAGGCGATGGCCTCGATCGGGTCGGAGCCGCTGATCATGCTGACCGGGCCGGAGTTCGTCGCGGGCAAGCTGCTCTCCCGCGCTGGGATGAGCAAGGACGACATCGACCTGTGGGAACTCAACGAGGCGTTCGCCTCGGTGGTGCTGCGCTATATGCAGGCGATGGAGCTGGATCACAGCAAGATCAACGTCAATGGCGGCGCGATCGCGATGGGCCATCCGCTGGGCGCGACCGGCGCGATGGTGCTGGGGACGGCGCTCGATGAGCTGGAACGGTCCGGCAAGGGCACGGCGCTCATCAACCTGTGCGTCGGTGCGGGCATGGGCACCGGGATCATCATCGAGCGGGTGTAAATCGCGGCAGCCGTTCGGGCTGAGCGAAGTCGAAGCCCTCCATCGAATATAGTGAGATGCCTTCGCTCCGCTCAGGCGAGCCCTTCGACAGGCTCAGGGCGAACGGGGGAGAGGAGATAGAAATGAACAGCATCACTTTCACCATCGACGGCGACGGCATCGCCACCCTCACCATTGACGTGCCGGGCCAGTCGATGAACGTCATCGGCCCCGATCTGCTCGCCGACCTGGACGAGGCGATCACGCGGATCGCGTCGGACGAGGCGATCAAGGGCGCCGTCATCGCGTCGGGCAAGGACAGCGGCTTCATGGCCGGGATGGACCTTAAATATTTCGGGTCGATGCTGGCGAGCGGATCGGGCGAGCGCCCTGCCCCGGCCGCGATCTTCGACAAGGTATTCGTCCTCAACCAGCTGTTCCGCCGGCTGGAAACCTGCGGCAAGCCGGTGGCCTGCGCGATCGAGGGCACCTGCGTGGGCGGCGGTTTCGAGCTGGCGCTCGCCTGCCACCGCCGCTTCGTGGGCGACAGCCCCAAAACGCAGCTGGGCCTGCCCGAAATCCTGATCGGCCTCTTCCCCGGCGGCGGCGGGTCGCAGCGGTTGCCGCGCCTGATCGGCGTACAGGCGTCGCTGATGTACATGCTCCAGGGCAAGCTGTTCCGTCCGGCGGAAGCCGCGATGCTGAAGGTCGTCGACGCGGTGGTGCCGCAGGGCACGGCGCTCGACGCCGCGCGCGAATGGGTGAAGGCGAACCCGACCGCCAGCACCCAGCCCTGGGACATCAAGGGCTATAAGGTGCCCGGCGGTGCAGGCGGCTTCAACCCCGCTTTCGTGCAGACGATGGCGGGCGCGCTGCCGATGACGTTGAAGCAGACGCAGCGGAACATGAACGCGCCCATCGCCCTGCTGTCCGCCGTCTATGAAGGCATCACCCTGCCGATGGACCGCGCGATCCAGATCGAAAGCAAATATTTCGCCAAGGTCGCCGCCGATCCGCAGGCGAGCAACATGATCCGCACCCTCTTCGTCAACAAGCAGGCGGCCGAGCGCGGCGCGCGGCGGCCGAAGGACGAGGCGAAGGCTCCCACGAAGAAGCTCGCGATGCTGGGCGCGGGCATGATGGGGGCAGGCATCGCCACCGTCGCGGCGCAGGCGGGCATGGAGGTCGTGCTGTTCGACCGCGACCTCGCCTATGCGCAGAAGGGCAAGGCGCATGTCGAGGAGGTGCTCAAGAAGCGTCTCGGCAAGGGCATGACGCCCGAGAAGATGGCGGAAACGCTTAGCCGAGTGACGCCGACCACCGACTATGCCGCGCTCGCCGGCAGCGACTTCGTGATCGAGGCGGTGTTCGAGGATGTGAGCATCAAGGCGGAAGTCACGAAGAAGGTTGAGGAAGTTCTGGGCGCGGACACGATCTTCGGGTCCAACACCTCGACCCTGCCGATCACGAAACTGGCGCAGGCGTGGAGCAGGCCCGAGAATTTCATCGGCGTCCATTTCTTCTCGCCGGTGGAAAAGATGCCGCTGGTGGAGATCATCCTGGGCGAAAAGACCGGCCCCGCCGCCATCGCCAAGGCGCTGGATTTCGTGGCGCAGATCAGGAAGACGCCGATCGTCGTCCATGACAGCCGCGGCTTCTACACCTCGCGCAGCTTCGGCACCTATGTGCAGGAAGGCGCGGAGCTGATCGGCGAAGGCGTCAATCCGGCGCTGATCGAGAATGCGGGCAAGCAGCTGGGTATGCCGACCGGCCCGCTGGCGGTGAGCGACGAAGTGTCGATCGAGCTGGGCGTCAAGATCATGACCGCCGCGAAGAAGGAGCTGGGCGATGCCTATGTTCCCCAGGCGTCGGATGACGTGGCGGTGAAGATGGTCGAGGCCGGGCGGCTGGGCCGCAAGAACGGCAAGGGCTGGTACGACTATCCCGAGGGCGGCAAGAAGCATCTGTCGCCGGTCATCGGCGAGATGTTCCCGCGCGCGATCCATCAGCCCGACGTCGATGCGGTGAAGGAAAGGCTGCTCTATCGCCAGCTGATCGAGTGCGCCCGCTGTTTCGAGGAAGGCGTGCTGGAAACGCCCGAGGACGGCGACATCGGCGCGATCTTCGGCTGGGGCTTCGCGCCCTACACCGGCGGACCGTTCAGCCACATGGACACGGTCGGCATCGCGCAGGTGGTCGAGACGCTGGATCGACTGGCGGCGGCGCACGGCCCGCGCTTCGCCCCGACGCAGCAGCTGCGCGACATGGCGGCGAGCGGCGCGACCTTCTATGGCAAGGCCAGTGCGAAAGCGGCCTGATCGCCCCTGTAAATCGTCATGATACTAGGCTAGGTCTCCCCGGCATCTGCTGGGGAGACTTTTGTTTATGAGCGACAAGCCTACGGTTCTGGTGACGGGCGGGGCCGGTTATATCGGCAGCCATGCCGTGCTGGCACTGAAGGACGCCGGCTACGGCGTCGTCGTGATCGACAATCTGGTGACGGGGTTCGACTGGGCGGTGCCGCAGGGCGTGCCGCTGGTGCGCGGCGACATCGCCGACCAGCCGCTGGTGGAAGCCACGCTGCGCGAGCATGGCGTGCGGGCGATCATGCATTTCGCAGGGTCGGTCGTCGTGCCGGAATCGGTTGAGAATCCGCTGAAATATTATCACAACAACAGCGCCAAGACCCGCGACCTGATCGAGAGCGCGGTGCGCGTGGGCGTGCCGCATTTCATCTTCTCTTCGACTGCCGCCACCTACGGCATACCGGAGGAAAGCCCGGTCAGGGAAACCACGCCGCAGCGGCCGATCAATCCCTACGGCATGTCGAAGCTGATGACCGAATATATGCTGCGCGACGTGGCGGCGGCGCATCCCATGAACTTCTGCGCCCTGCGCTATTTCAATGTCGCCGGCGCGGACCCGCAGGGGCGCAGCGGCCAGTCGACGGCGGGCGCGACCCACCTCATCAAGGTGGCGGTGGAGGCGGCGCTGGGCAAGCGGCCCCATGTGAGCGTGTTCGGCACCGATTTCGACACGCCCGACGGCACCGGCGTGCGCGACTATATCCATGTCAGCGACCTCGCCGCCGCGCATGTGCTGGCGCTGGAGGCGCTGATGGCCGCGCCGGAGCGCAACTATATGCTGAACTGCGGCTATGGCCGGGGCTTCTCCGTGCTGGAGGTGCTGGACGCGGTGGACCGCGTGACCAACATGACGATCGCGCGCAAGCTGGAAGGCCGCCGCGCCGGCGACCCGGATTCGCTGATCTCGGACAATCGCGCGATCATGGCGGAATTTCCCTGGCAGCCGCGCCATGCCGACCTGACCGAGATCGTCACCCATGCGCTCGCCTGGGAACGCAAGCTGAGCGAGCGGCAGGGGGCGTGAGCGAGGCGAGCGTCCGCGCCTTCTTCGCGGAGCACGCGCCCGACATCGCGATCATCGACCAGGGGGTGAGCACGGCGACCGTGGCCGAAGCCGCCGCTGCTCTGGGCGTCGAGCCGGGGCGGATCGCCAAGACGCTGTCGCTGCGGGTCGGGGACGCGGTCGTGCTGGTCTGCGCGCGCGGCGACGCGCGTCTCTCCAACGGTAAGGCCAAGGCGGCGCTCGGCGCAAAGCCGCGGATGCTGGGCGGGCATGAGGTGGAAGAGATCACCGGCCATCCGGTCGGCGGCGTCTGCCCCTTCGGCCTCCCCGCGCCCCTGCCCGTCTATTGCGACATGTCGCTGAAGGACTTCGCGACCGTCTTTCCCGCCGCCGGATCGCGCACCGCGTCGGTCGAACTGACGCCCGACCGGCTGGCGGCCTTGACCGGCGCGACATGGGTGGACATCTGCACCCTTCCCTCGCACCCGGAGTAAGCGCCATGCCCATCGAACATCATTTCGCGACCGGCGCGCAGGGCGCCGCCGACATCGCCGACCGCATCGCCACCCTCCTGTCACAGGCGATCGCCGAACGCGGCGTCGCGACCATCGCCGTATCGGGCGGACGGTCGCCGCGCCCCGTGCTGGAGGCGCTGTCGACCGCGCCGCTCGACTGGACGAAGCTGATCGTCACGCTGGTCGACGAGCGATGGGTGGAGCCGATCAGCGCCGACAGCAACGAACGGCTGGTGCGCGAGGCGCTGTTGCAGGGACCGGCCGCGCACGCGCGCTTCGTGCCGATGAAAAACCACGCCAGCGACGCCTATGCCGGGCAGCCGGCGGCGGAGGAAACGCTGGCGGCGCTGCCCTGGCCGCTCGACATCATCCTGCTCGGCATGGGGGACGACGGCCATACCGCCTCGCTGTTCCCGGCGGCCAAGGATCTGGCCGAGGGCCTGGCCAGCGACGCGCTCACCATCGCGGCCACCCCGCCCGCCGCGCCGCACCAGCGCCTGTCGCTGACCGCCAGCGCGATCCTGAAAAGCCGGCACATCTTCCTCCAGATCGGCGGAGCGGCGAAGAAGGCGGTGTACGACCAGGCGCTCGCCGGAGGGCCGGTGGAGGCGTTGCCGATCCGGCTGGCGCTGTTGCAGGACAAGGTGCCGGTCGAGGTGTGGATCAGCGAGACCTGACTTTATCCTCCCCTGTAAGGGGAGGATGAGATTAGTTGCTTATCCCATGCCCCGAAATCAGATAGCGCCACACACCGGTCAGATTGATGAACAGCAGCGCGACATTCTGCCAGCCGATCCCTTCGCTATTCTCGTCCAGAAAGCCCCAGCCGATCAGCGCCAGTGACGAGGTGACGAACAGCACGAACGCCCAACCGGTGATCCGGCGGCCCAGGTTCAGCGAAACGGTCAGCGCGGCGAGCGTGGCGGCCCCGGCGCCATAATATTGCAGGACAGTCAGCATCGTCTGGTTCATAGCGTCCCGAACGTCACCGCCCGGCGTTCGTTGCTGAAACTCACATAGGTTACAGGTCGCTTCATGGTCGCGCAGATTGATCCGTTCCACGCCATCGCCATCAGCCGGGAAGCCCATGCGCTGGAAAGCGCCGGCCGATCGATCCTGCACATGGAATTCGGCCAGCCATCGACCGGCGCGCCGGCCGACGCCATCGCCGAAGCGCACCGGGTGCTCGACAGCGAGGCGATGGGCTATTGGGAAAGCGATGCGCTCAAGGCGCGGATCGCGCGCCTCTATGCCGACCGGCATGGGGTGGCGGTGGAGCCTGAGCAGGTGCTGCTGACCTGCGGCGCGTCGCCCGGGCTGGTGCTGGCGCTGACCAGCCTGTTCCGGCCGGGCGCGCGGGTGGCGACGGCGCGGCCGGGCTATGTCGCCTATCGCAACACCTTGAAATCGCTCTATCTGGAGCCGGTCGAGGTGGCGTGCGGCCCGGCCGAGCGCTATCAGATCAGCGCCGACGCGCTCGCCGGACTCGACCCTGCGCCCGACGGCCTGATCCTCGCCAGCCCCGCCAATCCCACCGGCACGATCATCCCGCCCGAGGAGCTGGCCCGGATCGCGGCTGTATGCGCGGCCCGCGGCATCCGCATCGTGTCCGACGAAATCTATCATGGATTGAGCTTCGGCGAGCCGGCGCATTCGATGCTGGAATTCGCCCCCGACGCGATCGTGGTGAACAGCTTCTCCAAATATTTCAGTATGGCCGGCTGGCGGCTGGGCTGGATCGTCGTCCCGCCCGGCCTGATCGACGTGGCGCGGGCGCGGATGGGCAATCTGTTCCTGACGCCGCCGGTGCTGGCGCAGCGCGCGGGGCTGGTCGCTTTCGATTGCGCCGGAGAACTGGAGGGGCATGTCGAAAGCTATCGCCGCAACCGGGCGCTGCTGCTCGACGCGCTGCCTGCGATGGGCCTTGCGCGCATCGCGCCGCCTGACGGCGCCTTCTACATCTATGCCGACATCGGCCACCTGACCAACGACAGCCTGTCCTTCTGCCGCCGGCTGCTGCACGACACCGGCGTCGCGACCGCGCCGGGCGTCGATTTCGATCCGGTGGACGGCCACCGCTTCATCCGCTTCAGCTTCGCGGTATCGACCGATCGGGTGGAGGACGCGATCGCGCGGATGGTGCCATGGTTCGCGATGCAGGGGAGCCGCGCCCCCGGCGCATGAAGCCGGACAGGATGGTGCGGGTGGTCGGGCTCGAACCGACACTCCTTGCGGAACCGGATTTTGAGTCCGGCGCGTCTACCAATTTCACCACACCCGCATGGCTGGTGACGTGCAGATGGCAAAATCCGGGCGCAGCGTCCAGCGGAAAAGCTAGCCCCGCCCTGCCTCCACCTCGCGACGCGGCGGCACGAAGGCGATCTGCGCCAGCCGCCACAGCCGCTCCTCCCCGGCAGGCCACAGGTCCGGCGCGTCGATCGGCTCCTGCGGACCGGCCGCGCCATGCACCTCGGCATGGATGCGCCGCCCGGTTTCGCGCAACCGGATGTCTGCGGCCGGATAGCGCGCCTGCAGCCGCGCCTTCAACGCCTGCGCGTCATCGGACAGGTCCGGGCTGGAGAGCGCGCGCGGCGCGCTGTCGATCAGTTCGGCGGTGGAGGAGCGCAGCGCCTTCACCCCGTCGTTGATGATGTCGAGCGAAATGACGGCCGCCGCGACCGAATCGGCCCACCACCAGCCAAGGCCGAGGCCGACGACGCCCGCGATTCCCGCCGCCCCGGTCATCCAGTTCGCCTTGTTCATCAGCGCGTCGGTGTGCACCAGCTTGTCGGATAATGTCTCGGCGAGCGGCAATTCCTTGCGCCCGATGATGAGCGGCGGGACCAGCGCGTAGAGTTGCGCCGCCAGCATCAGCCAGCCGAGCCAGATGTCATGGCCCAGCAGGCGCACCGATCCCACCGTCGCATGTTCGACATGCACCAGCGTCATCACCGAATCGTAGAGCAGCAGCGCGCCGGTCGCCGCCAGCGCCACGGCGGCCAGGAAGAAGCCGAGGCCGTTCGCCCGCTCGAACCCGAAGGGAAAGCGTTTCGACCGCGCGCCCCTGCGCTCCATCCGCGCGGCGACGAGGAAGGCGACCGACGGCACAAGGCTGACCAAATCCTCGACCCAGGCGGTCTTCATCGTCTGGCTCTGCCCCATGGTGAGGCCCATCACGGCGACGATGCTGACGGTCCAGCCGATCTTCCACCATTGCAGCCGCTCTGCCCCGCGCATGGCGTCGCGGATGTCGGGCGGGAATTCGTCGGCAATCGTGGTCATGGCTCCACTCCGGCGTCGGCGGCGCGGCGCGCGGCCTTCTCCACCGTCATGATCCAGCGGTTCTCGCCGTTGCGCATCACGGCATGATAGGTGACGCGCCGCTCGTCCATGCCCCGCGCGGCGAGCGGCGGGCTGAGCGACACGCGCGTCATCCAGGGGCTTTCGGGGTCGAGCGGCGTCAGCACCAGGTCGAGGTCGCCCCGTTCCAGCGCCATCAGCAACGGCTCGGTCGATCCGGCGCTGAGGCGCGGACGCGCGCCCGTCTCGCGCGCCAACCGCCCCAGCAGACGCGCCGAGGCCGCCCGGCCGAAATCCGGCTCGCCCTGCGCCACGCCGACGCGCAGCATCTTCGTTGCGCGGATGCGCACGCTGCTGCCGGCGGGATCGCGGGGAAGCGCGTCGCAGGCAGCGAGCAGGAGGAGCGGCAGGCAGGCGAGAGCGGCTTTCATTTCGCGAGGAAAACGGTTCGCCGGGCCGACCGGTTCCCTTTCAGTCCTGCGGCTGTCCCGGATAGGGAGCGGACCGGAGCGCGGCCGCCAGATGCGCCGCGTTGCCCGCCACCATTCTGGCGGTTTCCAACACCTTGTCAGGTGTCTTTTCCAAATCCTTGAAGTCGGTCGAGCCCATCGCCTCCCCCACCCAATAGCAGGCGGCGACGGCGGGAATGGTCCAGCCGACATCGTTCAGCGACTGGAATATCTGGGCCGACGCGGCGTGTGCGCCATCCTCGTTGCCGACGATCGCGGCGACCGCGACCTTGGACCAGCTCGGCATCCGCCCCTTGTCGTCCGTTTCGGAGATGAAGGCGTCCATGCGCTCCAGCACCCGCTTGGCGACGCTGCCCGCCTGACCCATCCAGATCGGCGTGCCCAGGATGAGGATGTCGGCGGCGAGCACCTTGTCGCGGATGGCGGGCCAGTCGTCGCCGTCGCCCTCATCAGAAGTGACGCCGGGCAGGACATTGTGGGCCGCGATGCGGATGGTCGGCCGCATCTCCACGCCCAGCGCCTCGAACTCTTCGCCCAGGACAGCGATCATCGCGTCGGTCGAACTGGGTTCCCCGCTGCCGCGCTTGAGCGTGCAGTTGAGCGGCTGGACGGTTAGCGCCATGTGTCCCGCATCCTTCTGTTTTGCATGGGAGGAAAATCGATCGTGCATACGCGCGCCGCCCATGGGCATGGTTCGCGCGCATGGCAGGAAGCGTCCGGGCGGCAAGGAAGTTCCGTGCGTGCCGCGCGCCCGCTACGCATACGAATATCGCGCAACAGCATCCTTGCGTAACGATCGACCCGCGTTATAAGGGCGGCATCGTGCAGACATAATAGTCAACTACCGGAGAAGGACCATCCTTTGACCGATCCGTCTGCTACGTTCCTGTTATTCGGCGCGACCGGCGACCTCGCCCGCCGGATGATCTTCCCCTCGCTCTACAATCTTCATGCCGATGGCCTTTTGCCGGACGACTTCCTGATCGTCGCATCGGGCAGGACGGACCTGGACGATGCCGCGTTCCGCAAGGATGTCGATGCGGCGCTGCGCAAGTTCCTGGCGGCGGATCGCTATGACGAAGCGACAGCGGCCGTTTTTCTCCCGATGATCCAGTATCAGCCGGTCGAGGCCGGCAATGCGGCGCAGTTCGCGGCGCTGGCCGACCGGCTGGACGGACGCGCCGAGCGGGGGCTTTCGGTCTATCTCTCCACCCCGCCCTCGCTGTTCGCCCCGACCGCGCAAGGGTTGGCCGAGGCCGGCCTCATCCGTCCCGACACGCGCATCGCGATGGAAAAGCCGATCGGCAAGGATCTCGCGTCCTCCAGGGACGTGAACGACGGCATCGGCGCGCTGTTCGCCGAGAGCCAGATCTTCCGCGTCGATCATTATCTGGGCAAGGAAACGGTGCAGAACCTGCTCGCCCTGCGCTTTGGCAACGTCATGTTCGAGCCGCTGTGGAACGCCACCGCGATCGACCATGTGCAGATCACCGTCGGGGAGACGGTGGGGCTGGAAGGCCGCGTCTCCTATTATGACGGGGTCGGCGCGCTGCGCGACATGGTGCAGAACCATGTGCTCCAGATACTATCGATCATCGCGATGGAGCCGCCCGCCCGCATGGACCCGACCGCCGTGCGCGACGAGAAGGTGAAGGCGCTCCGCTCGCTGCGCCCGATGACCGACGAGACGGTCAAGACGCATAGCGTGCGCGGCCAATATACGCCGGGCGCGGTCGCGGGGCAGATCGTCACCGGTTACGCCGACGAACTCGGCCAGCCGTCCGACACCGAGACCTTCGTGGCGCTGAAAGCGCATATCGACAACTGGCGCTGGCAGGGCGTGCCCTTCTACCTGCGCACCGGCAAGCGGATGCCCGCGCGCCAGTCCGAAATCGTGATCCAGTTCAAGCCGGTGCGCCACAGCATCTTCGGCCGTGACGGGCATGGCAGCGGCCTTGAACCCAACACCATGGTCATCCGCCTCCAGCCGGAGGAATATATCCGGCTTCAGATCATGTCGAAGCGCCCCGGCCTCGAACGGCAGGTGCGGCTGGAGGAAGTGACGCTCGACGTGTCGCTGACCGCCGCCTTTGCCGGGCAGCGCCGCCGGATCGCCTATGAACGCCTTATCCTCGACCTGCTGGCAGGCGACCAGACCCTCTTCGTCCGCCGCGACGAGGTTGAGGCGCAATGGACCTGGATCGACAGCATCATCGACGGGTGGAAGGACGCCAATATGAAGCCCGCCCCCTATAGTTCGGGGAACTGGGGGCCATCCTCGGCCATTGCCCTGATCGAACGCGACGGAGCAAGCTGGCATGACTGATCTTCACCCCACCATCGCCAAGGTGACGGAGCGCATCGCCGCGCGCAGCGCCGCCAGCCGCCTCAAATATCTCGACCTGATCGAGCGCGGCCGGGACGCCGGCACCAATCGCGCGCAACTGTCCTGCGGCAATCTCGCCCATGGCTTTGCCGCGAGCGGCGAGGACAAGGCCGTTATCCGCACCGGCCAGGCCATGAACATCGGCATCGTCACCGCCTATAACGACATGCTTTCGGCGCATCAGCCCTATGGCCGCTACCCCGAGCAGATCAAGATCGCCGCGCGTGAGGTCGGCGCGACGGCGCAGGTCGCGGGCGGCGTGCCCGCCATGTGCGACGGCGTGACCCAGGGACAGGCGGGCATGGACCTCTCGCTCTTTTCCCGCGACACGATCGCGCTGGGCACGGCGGTGGCGCTGTCCCACGCGATGTTCGAGGGCGTGGCGATGCTCGGCATCTGCGACAAGATCGTGCCGGGCCTCCTCATCGGCGCGCTGCGCTTCGGCCACCTCCCCACCATCCTGATCCCCGCCGGACCGATGCCGACGGGCCTCGCCAACAAGGAAAAGGTGCGCATCCGCCAGCTCTATGCGGAAGGGAAAGTCGGGCGCGAGGAATTGCTGGAATCCGAAAGCGCCTCCTACCATGGCTCGGGCACCTGCACCTTCTACGGCACGGCGAACAGCAACCAGATGATGATGGAGATGATGGGCCTCCACATGCCCGCCGCCTCCTTCGTCAATCCCGGCACGAAGCTGCGCACCGAACTCACCCGCGCCGCCGTCCATCGGCTGGCGAGCATCGGCTGGGACGGCGACGATTACCGGCCGCTCGGCCACTGCGTCGATGAAAAGGCGATCGTCAACGCGATGATCGGCCTGATGGCGACGGGCGGATCGACCAACCACGCCATCCACCTGCCCGCCATCGCGCGCGCGGCCGGCATCCATATCGACTGGACCGACTTTGCGGAGATTTCGGACGTGGTGCCGCTGCTGGCGCGCGTCTACCCCAACGGATCGGGCGACGTGAACCATTTCCACGCGGCGGGCGGCATCGGCTTCGTCATCCGCGAACTGCTGGGCGCCGGCCTGCTCCACCGCGACATCATGACGGTCGCGCGCGCCGACCTCACCGACTATGGCAAGGAGCCGGTGCTGGAGAATGAGGCGCTGGTGTGGAAGGACGTGCCGGAAACGCGCGACGAGACCATCCTTCGCCCCGCCGCCAACCCGTTCCAGCCCGATGGCGGCATGAAGCTGCTCCAGGGCAATCTCGGCCGTTGCGTCATGAAGGTGAGCGCGGTGGACAAGGAGCGCTGGACCATCGAGGCTCCGGCCGCCGTGTTCCACGATCAGGACGATGCGCTGCGCGCCTTCAAGGCGGGCGAACTGGAGCGCGACGTGGTGGTGGTCGTCCGCTTCCAGGGGCCGCGCGCCAACGGGATGCCGGAATTGCACAAGCTGACCCCTGCACTTGGCGTGTTGCAGGATCGCGGCTTCAAGGTCGCGCTGCTGACCGACGGCCGCATGTCCGGCGCGAGCGGAAAGGTGCCCGCCGCCATCCACCTGTCGCCCGAGTCGCTGGGCGGCGGCCCGATCGGCAAGCTGCGCGACGGCGACCTGGTGCGGGTCTGCGCACAAACCGGCACGGTCGAGGCGCTGGTGGATGCGGCGACATGGAACGCGCGCGAGCATCCCGCCGCTCCGCCCCCGCCCTATGATACCGGCCGCGAACTCTTCGCCCTCTTCCGCCACCACAGCGACCTCGCCGAACAGGGCGCGTCGCCGATTCTTGCGGCGATGGAAAGCGAGCTTCAATAATCACCGTCATGCCAGCGAAAGCTGGCATCTCAGGCCGCGACGCGCCGCCCGGCCTCCCGAGATCCCGGCCTTCGCCGGGATGACGAAAAAAGAATGGATGCCCTGATGACCGACATCATCGCCGCCGACATCGGCGGCACCAATGCCCGCTTCGCCCGCGCCAGCCTAGACGAACATGGCGTGCCGACGCTGGGCACCGTGCGCAAATATAAGGTGGAGGATTATCCGAGCCTCACCGCCTGCTGGGCCGCCTTCGCCGCCGACGAAAAGGAGGACGGCGCGGGCGACCTGCCCGACGCAGCCTCCATCGCCTTCGCCACCGCGATCGGACGGGAAGTCATCAAGCTGACCAACAGCAACTGGGTGATCCGCGCCGACACGCTGGCCGGCGACCTTGGCGTGCGCACCGTCCGCCTCGTCAATGATTTCGAGGCGGTCGCCTTCGCCGTGTCGCGCCTGCCCAGTGAAAACCTGCCGCTGCTGTTTGGCGAGGACCGCCCCTTCCCGCAGGATGGCGGCGTGACCGTCATGGGGCCGGGCACCGGCCTTGGCGTCGCGATGATCGCGTTCGACAACGGGGAGCCGCATGTGGTCGCGACCGAGGGCGGGCATCTGGATTTCGCCCCGCTCGACCATCTCGAGGAGAAGATCCTCGCCTATCTGCGCGACAAGTTCCTGCGCGTATCGACGGAGCGGATCGTGTCCGGGCCGGGCCTCAACAATCTCTACAAGGCGATGGCGACGATCGGCCATGATCGCGTCGTGCTGATGGAAGACCCCGAACTCTGGCAGGCGGCGCTGGACGGCACCGACGACTATGCCCGCCGCGCGCTGGAGCGCTTCTGCCTGTGCTACGGATCGGTGGCGGGCGACCTCGCGCTGGCGCATGGCCCGCACACCGTCGTGCTGGCCGGTGGCCTCACCCAGCGGATGAAGGATTTTCTGACAACCAGCGGCTTTCACACCCGCTTCAAGGCGAAGGGGCGGTTCGAAAGCCTGATGGCGACCGTGCCGATCCGCTGCGCCATTCACGACGAAATCGGGCTGTTCGGCGCCGCCGCGGCCTTCAGGGAGAAATGAGACGATGAGCCTTACGGTCGAACAGGTGATGGACCTCGCCCCGGTGATCCCGGTGCTGGTGGTGGAGCGGGTCGAGGACGCGCTGCCGATCGCGCGGGCGCTGGTGGCGGGTGGCCTTCCCGCGCTCGAAGTGACGCTGCGCACCCCCGCCGCGCTGGACGTGATCCGCGAAATGGCGCAGGTGGAGGGCGCGGTCGTGGGCGCGGGCACCGTCCTCAACCCCGCGCAGCTCGACGCGGCGATGGAGGCGGGCGCGCGCTTCATCGTCAGCCCCGGCCTGACCGAACCGCTGGGCAGGGCCGCGATCGACGCCGGCATCCCCTTCCTGCCCGGCACCGCCACGGCGGGCGACATCATGCGCGGCATGGACATGGGGCTTTCGCACTTCAAATTCTTCCCGGCCGAAACCTCGGGCGGACTTCCGGCGCTGAAAGCTCTCGCCGCGCCGCTGCACACCGCCCGCTTCTGCCCGACCGGCGGCATCACGCCGCAAAGCGCGCCCGAATGGTTGGCCCAGCCCTTCATCAAATGCGTCGGCGGCAGCTGGGTCGTACCCAAGGGGCCGGTGGACGCCGCGAAGATCGAGGCGCTGGCGCGCGAAGCCGCCGCCCTCCCGCGCTGATGCGCGCGGGCCGGTTGCGCGCGCAGCCGGCCCGCCCTAGATGCGTGTCATGACTCCGCGCCGCCTCCTTGCCGCCTTCGCCCTGTTCCTGTCGGGCTGCGTCAACGCGCCGCAGACCTACCCCTCGCTCGCCAAGCGCCCGGTGGAAAGCGCGCCGGTCGCCGAGGTCGCGCCGCCCCCCGCCCCCGCGCCCGCCGACGCCGCCCTGTCCGCCGAGATCGCCCGCCATGTGGCGCAGGCCGACAAGGGCGCCGCTGCCTTCGACGCCGCCTATGCGAAAGCCGACCGGGCGGTGAGCGCCGCCAGGGGCGCGCCCGTCTCCAGCGACGCCTGGGTCGCCGCGCAGGTGGCGATCAGCGCGCTCGAATCCGCTCGCAACGACAGCGTCTCCGCGCTCGCCAGCCTCGACACGCTCTACGTCACCCGCACCAATGCGGTGGCGGACGGCAAGGCGGCCGGGGGCCTTGAGGACATAGACGCCGCCCGCGCCGCCGCGCTGGCGCTGGTCGATCAGCAGAATGACCGGATCGACGCGATGAAGGCGCGCCTTCCCCAACCCTGATCCGCCTGCCCTTTCCCCCGCGCCCTTCCGGCGCTACAGGTGCCGCCCATGATCCTCGTCATCGACAATTATGACAGCTTCACCTGGAACCTCGTCCATTATCTGATGGAGCTGGGCGCGCAGGTGGAGGTCGTGCGCAACGACGCCATCTCGGCGGGTCAGGCGCTCTCCACCGGCGCGAAGGCGTTCCTGCTCTCGCCCGGTCCCTGCACCCCCAATGAAGCGGGCGTCAGCCTCGATCTCGTCGCCGCCTGCGCCGACGCGGGCGCGCCCCTGCTGGGCGTGTGCCTCGGCCATCAGGCGATCGGCCAGCATTTCGGCGGCAAGGTGGTGCGCGGCGGCCTGATGCACGGCAAGACGTCTCCGGTCGCGCATGACGGCACTGGCCTGTTCGCCGGCCTGCCGTCGCCCTTCACGGCGACGCGCTATCACTCGCTGATCGTGGAGGATATTCCCGAAAGCCTGATCGTCAACGCGACCAGCGAGGACGGGTCGGTCATGGCCTTCCGCCACGCGAGCCTGCCGATCCATTCGGTGCAGTTCCACCCGGAAAGCATCGCCACCGAACATGGCCATGACATGCTGGCCAATTTCCTGAGGATCGCCGGCCTGCCGGTGCGCGATCGGGTGGCGGCCTGATCCTGTCCTATGCCCGCCCGCTGGGCTATCATGCCGGAGGCGGCTTTGCGGATATTGCCGCAATAGGAAATCTTGTGTCAGGATTTGCGGGAAAAGTGCGAAGTTAAGGGCGGCGTCCCCCTCGACACCGCGCCCGCCCGCCGACTATGGCAGGGCGCGATGATCCGCCTGCCCGATCCTTCCGTCCCCCTGCCCGCCGACGCCGCCGCCGATGCGTTCGACCTGCTGTTCGACGCGGACCTGCCGGACGATGCGATCGCCGCCTTCCTCGTCACTATGGCGCGCCGGGGCGAGACCGCGACGGAGATCGCCGCCGCCGCCCGGGCGATGCGCGCGCGCATGGTTCGCGTGGCGGCGCCCGACGGGGCGATCGACGTGTGCGGCACCGGCGGCGACGGGCATCATACGCTCAACGTCTCCACCGCCGTCTCCCTCGTCGTCGCGGCGGCCGGCGTGCCGGTTGCCAAGCATGGCAACCGCGCCGCCTCCTCGAAGGCGGGAGCCGCCGACACGCTGGAGGCGCTGGGCCTGAACCTCGACAAGGCAGCGGCTACGGCGGAGGCGACCCTCGCGGACCTCGGCATCTGCTTCCTGTTCGCGCAGAATTATCACCCCGCGCTCAAGCGCCTCGGCCCGATCCGCCGGGCGATCGGCGAGCGCACTATCTTCAACCTCATGGGTCCGCTGGCCAACCCCGCAGGCGTGCGGCGGCAACTGGTCGGCATCGCGCGGCCCGCCTATGTGCCCATCTATGCGCAGGCGCTGTCGGCGCTGGGCGCGGACCGGGCGATGATCGTGTCGGGCGACGAAGGGCTGGACGAACTTTCGCTGGCGGGCGGCAACGACGTCGCCGAAGTCACCGCCGACGGCCTCGTCGCCATGCGCCGCCTGACCGCCGCCGACCTTGGCCTTGCCACTTACCCCGTCGATGCGATCCGGGGCGGGGACGCGGCCCACAACGCCGCTGCTCTGCGCGCGCTGCTCCAGGGCGAACATGGCCCCTATCGCGACGCCGCGCTGCTCAATGCCGCCGCCGCCTTGCTGGTTGCCGGGGCCGTCTCCGACCTGCGCGAGGGCGTCGAGGAAGCCGCCGAAACGATCGACCGCGGCCTTGCGAACGCGCTGCTCAATTGCTGGATAGCCTACCGATGAACAAGCTCACCGAAATCTGCGACTTCAAGCGCGAGGATGTGGCCCGGCGCAAGGCGGCGACCGGCATCGCCGACCTGCAAGCCCGGGCCGCCGGGCAGACCCCGCCGCGCGGGTTCCGCCGCGCGCTGGACGCCGCCGCCTCGACCGGCTTCGGCCTGATCGCGGAGGTCAAGAAGGCCAGCCCGTCGAAGGGCCTCATCCGTCCCGACTTCGATCCCCCGGCCCACGCCGCAGCCTATCAGGCGGGCGGCGCGACCTGCCTATCGGTCCTGACCGACGAGCCTTATTTTCAGGGCCATGACGACTATCTGGTCGCCGCCCGCGCGGCCTGTTCGCTGCCCGTCCTGCGCAAGGATTTCCTCGTCGATCCCTGGCAGGTGCTCGAAAGCCGGGCCTTGGGCGCGGACGCCATCCTCATCATCGTCGCGGCGCTGGACGACACGCAGATGCAGGAGATAGAGGATGCGGCGCTGGGCCTTGGCATGGACGCGCTCGTCGAAGTGCATGACGAAGCCGAGCTGGAGCGCGCGCTGGCGCTGCGCTCGCGCCTGATCGGCGTCAACAATCGCGACCTGCGCGACTTCTCGGTCGATTTCGCCCGCACCTACGAACTGGTCGGCAAGGCGCCCGAAGGCTGCACCTTCGTCGCCGAAAGCGGCCTCACCGGCCATGCCGACCTTGCCGCCATGGCCGATCATGGCGTGCGCTGCTTCCTGGTCGGCGAAACGCTGATGCGGCAGGCCGATGTCGAGGCGGCGACCCGCGCGCTGCTGACCGGCGCATGAGCGGCCTCACCCATCTGGACGAGGACGGCGCGGCCCGCATGGTGGATGTCGGCGCGAAGGCGAGCACGGCGCGCGAAGCGGTCGCCTCCGGCCGCATCGACATGAGCCACGAGGCGGCCGCCGCCATCGCGCAGGGGTTGGTGAAGAAGGGCGACGTGCTCGCCGTCGCGCGCGTGGCGGGCATCATGGCGGCCAAGCGCACGGCCGATCTCATTCCGCTCTGCCACCCGATCGCGCTCAGCGCCGTGACGGTCGACTTCGCGCTGGACGACGCGGGCGTCACCGTCACCGCCACCGCCCGCACCGCCGGGCAGACCGGCGTCGAGATGGAGGCGCTCACCGCTGCCTCGGTCGCCCTCCTCACCATCTACGACATGGCCAAGGCGCTCGATAAAGCCATGGTGATCGGCGGCGTTCGCCTGGAGGCCAAGACCGGCGGCAAGTCGGGCGATTGGCGGCGCGCGCCATGAGCCTGCTGCCGGTCGCGGAAGCGCAGGCACGGCTGCTGGCGCCGGCGACGCCGCTGCCGGTCGAGACCGTGCCGGTGATCGAGGCGGCGGGGCGCTGGCTGGCGCAGGAGGTGCCGGCGCTGCGCGACCAGCCTTGGGCCGACCTGTCCGCCATGGACGGTTACGCCGTGCGCGCGGCGGACCATCCCGGTCCCTGGCGCGTCGTCGGGCAAAGCGCGGCGGGCGACGCGGCGCTCGCTCCGGTCGGGCCGGGGGAGGCGGTCCGCATCTTCACCGGCGCGCCCGTGCCGCAGGGCGCGGACGCGATCCTCATTCAGGAAAATGCAGTGCGCGACGGCGACAGCCTCCGCGCCAGCGCCGATCCGCTGCCGCCCGGCCGGCATATACGCCCCGCAGCATCCGATTTCGCGACCGGCGCGACCCTGTTGGAGGCTGGCCAGCGGCTGGGGCCGGCGCAGGTGGCGCTCGCCGTGCTGGGCGGCCATGGTGTGCTGCCGGTGCGGCGGCGCGTGCGGGTCGCGCTGCTTTCGACCGGCAACGAACTGGTCGCGCCCGGCGCACCCACGCCGGAGGGCCGGCTGCCCTCCTCCAACGCCCCGATGCTCGCGGCGATGCTGGCGGCGCTGCCGTGCGAGGTGATCGACCTCGGCATCCTGCCCGACGATCTCGCCGCCACGACGCAGGCGTTCGCGCGCGCGGCGCAGGCCGACATCATCGTGTCGACCGGCGGCGCGTCGGTGGGCGATCATGATCTCGTGCGCCCGGCCTTCGCGCAGGCCGGCGGCACGCTCGATTTCTGGAAGATCAGGATGCGCCCCGGCAAGCCGCTGATGGCCGGGCGGCTGGGCGACGCGCTGTTCCTCGGCCTGCCGGGCAATCCCGTCTCCGCCTTCGTCACCGGCACGCTGTTCCTGCTGCCGCTCGCGCGGCACTTGAGCGGCGCGGCCGATCCGCTGCCGCCTACGACCGATGCGGTGCTGGCCGGCCCGCTGCCCGCCACCGGAGAGCGCGACGACTATCTACGGGCCTATCGGACGGCGGGCGGCATCGTGTCGGTGACGTCGCAGGACAGCGCCGCCACCGCCGCCATGGCGCGGGCCGACTGCCTGATCCTGCGCCCCGCCGGATCGCCGGCGGCGGAGCCGGGCGAATGGGTGATCGTTCTGCCCCTGTAACGGCGCAGTCATCGCTTGACTAACCTCCATGTGTTTCCTATGCGTTCCTCATACGTTCCATGGAGGATCGCGATGTTGACGGCCAAGCAGCAGGAATTGCTGACCTTCATTCACAACCGGCTGGAAGAAGGCGGCGTGTCGCCCTCCTTTGAGGAGATGAAGGATGCGCTGGACCTGCGCTCCAAGTCCGGCATCCACCGCCTCATCAACGCGCTGGAGGAACGCGGCTTCATCCGCCGCCTGCCCAATCGCGCGCGCGCTCTGGAAGTGTTGAAGCTGCCCGAAGCGATGCACCGCGCGCCGGCGGTCGCCCCGCCCCGGCCCAAGGTCGCGCCCACCCTGCCGATCGCCGCCAACGACGTGATCGAAATCCCGCTGCACGGCCGCATCGCCGCGGGCGTCCCCATTGAGGCGATGGAGGGGCAGAATATGCTCTCCGTGCCGGCCGCGCTGCTGGGCGCGGGCGATCATTATGCGCTGGAGGTGTCGGGCGATTCGATGGTGGAGGCCGGCATCCTCGACGGCGACTTCGCCCTCATCCAGCGCACCGATGTCGCCCGGGAGGGGCAGATCGTCGTCGCCCTGATCGATGAGGCCGAAGCGACGCTCAAATATTTCCGCCGCGAAGGCAGCCGGGTGCGGCTCGACCCCGCGAACCCGGCCTATGAGCCGCAAGTCTATGACTCACGGCAGGTGCGGATTCAGGGGAAGCTGGCCGGGCTGCTGCGCCGGTATAATTGAGGCTGGCGACGCTGCGGCCGGGCGATCCAGGGATGGGCGTCGCCGGGCTGTAGAACGGTGTGAACTTCGCCGTTCTCCAGGCTGATCGCCAGGCCGCCGGTGCGCGCGAGCAGCCGCCTATCGACCTTGAGCCAGCGCGGGCGACACCAGCGCGGCAGGCGGCGGTCGCTCACCACGATGTCCGCGCCCGCGCAGTCCCGCGCGAAGCTGCGCCGGTCGATCAGCACGTCGCTCCGCGTCAGCAGTAGCTGCCGGTTGCGCCCGCCCGCAACCATCCGCACCGCGCACAAGTCGGTCGAGCAACGCGCCTGCGGCAGGTCCGCCAGCGCAAGCAGCGCGCCGTCGTGTCCGGCATTTTCCGCCAGCGTATCGCGCACATAGTCGCCCGCCCGGTCGCGCAGGATCGCCATGCCGTTTCCGGTGCGCACCGCCACATGCCGCCCGTCCCCGGTGACGAGGATGTCGGGCCGCGCCGCCGTCAGCGTCAGCAGCACGCCCAGCGCCACCGGCGGCGCGCCCAGCCAGCGCAGCCGCCCGCGCCAGAGCAGGCACCAGAGCAGGCCGATGCCGACAAGCGCGAACAGTCCCCGCTCCATCGGCGGGGCCAGCATCGTCGACCAGGGGCTGGCCGCCACACCATGAGCGATCAGCAGCAGCAGCTCGATCGCGCGCGCCGTCAGCCACCAGAATGGCGCGCCCAGGCCCATCATGTCGAACGCCAACGCCAGCGCCTCCAGCGGCATGATGACGAAGGTGGTGAGCGGAATGGCGAGGATATTGGCGAACGCCCCCAGCATCCCCGCCTTGTGGAAATGAAACAGCGCGATCGGCATCAGCACCAGCTCCACGACGATCCCCGTCGCCAGCGTGACGGCCAGCATCCGCGCACCCTTTCGCAGCGCACCCTCGTCCCGCGCGGCGGCAAAGGCGCGGAAGCGCGGATGCTCGCCCAGCGCGATCAGCGCCGTGACCGCGCCGAAGCTCATCTGGAAACTCGGGCCGACCAGCGCCTCGGGCCAGAGACACAGCACGACCAGCGCGCCGGTCGCCACCAGCCGCAGCGTCATCGCGTCGCGCCCCATGGCAAGGCCGCCCAGAACCAGGAGCGCGGCGACGCAGGACCGCATCGTCGGCACCTCCGCCCCCGTCAGCCAGGTGTAGCCGATCCCCGCGAGCGCGCCGGCCGTCGCCGCGATCAGCATCAGCGGCAGGCCGAGCGCGGCCCGCTCGCTGAGCGCCGTGACCCGCAGGACCAGGAAGATGACCGCCCCGATCAGCGCCGTCACATGCAGCCCGCTGATCGACAGCAGGTGGGCAAGGCCGCTGCGGCGCATGGCGTCCGCCTGTTCGTCGTCGATCGCGCCCTGGTCGCCGGTGGCGAGCGCCGCCGCGATCCCCTCGGCCGGGCCATCGACCTGCGCCAGGATATGGCCGAACAGTCGCGTGTGCAGCGGCGGCGTCTCGCTGGACGGGCGCAGGACTTCGACGGGTCGCAACGCCTTGCCCGTCGCGCCGATCCCCTGGAAATAGGCGCGCGCGGCAAAGTCGTAACCGCCCGGAACGGCCGGCGGCGCGGGCGGCATCAACCGGCTGCGCACCCGGATCAGCGCCCCCCGCCCCAGCCCGTCCGGTACGTCCACGTCGGCGATGTTCACGCGGACGAGCGGCGGCAGTCCCGCCGCATCGACCGGGCGCAGGCTGGCCCGCACCATCCCCTGCGCTGGCACCGGCTGGACGTGGATCACCTGCGCCGTCATCCGCACGAAAACCGGGCGCGGTAGCGGCGGCTGGCCGAGCAGCGCCGCCTTGACCCACACCAGCAGGCAGCCGATGCAGGCCAGCACCGCCCCGCCGACCAGCATCCCGCGCAACCGCCCGCCGGCCGGCAACATCGCCGCCGCGCAGGCCAGCCCCAGCGCCCCGCAGCAGAAGGCAAGCCAGGCCAGCGCATCGGGCAGTGCGAACCAGGCCGCGATCCCCGCGCCCAGCCCGACCGGCGCCCATAGCCCGACCTGCTCCCGCTCCCGCTCCAGCCACGCCTCGGCCGCCGCCAGCGCACCCCGCGCGGCCGCGCCCGCCCTCGTCCCAAGGGAGGTTTGTCGTGGCGGAAAAGCCATGCTAGGGGGCGTCGCATCCATGAGTCAGCCAGGACGAATGTCAGAGAATATGACGGCAAGTGCAACGGGAATGAACAAGGCTGTGGTGACCCGTTTCGCCCCGTCCCCCACGGGCTACCTCCATATCGGCGGCGCCCGCACCGCCTTGTTCAACTGGCTGTTCGCGCGCCACCATGGCGGCAAGTTCCTGCTGCGGATCGAGGATACCGACCGCGCCCGGTCCACCGATGCGGCGGTGGCGGCGATCTTCGACGGGCTGGAGTGGCTCGGCCTTGGCGGCGACGAACCGGCGGTCTTCCAGTTCGAGCGGACGCCCCGCCATGCGGAGGTCGCCAACCAGCTGCTCGCCGCCGGCCACGCCTATAAATGCTATGCTACGCCCGAGGAGCTGGCGGCACTGCGCGAGCAGCAGCGCGCGGCGAAGCAGCCGATGCGCTACGACGGCGGCTGGCGCGACCGCGATCCCGCGCAAGCACCCGAAGGCGCGCCCTTCGTCATCCGCATCAAGGCCCCGCGCGAGGGCGAGACGGTGATCGACGATGCGGTGCAGGGTCGCGTCGTCGTCCAGAATGCAGAACTGGACGACATGATCCTGCTGCGCTCGGACGGCACGCCCACCTATATGCTGGCGGTGGTGGTGGACGATCATGACATGGGCGTCACCCATGTGATCCGCGGCGACGATCACCTCAACAATGCGTTCCGCCAGTTGACCATCATCCGGGCGATGGGCTGGGAGGAACCGACCTACGCCCATATCCCGCTGATCCACGGATCGGACGGGGCGAAGCTGTCCAAGCGGCACGGGGCGCTCGGCGTCGACGCCTATCGCGACGAGATGGGGATGCTGCCCGAAGCCGTGCTGAACTATCTGTTGCGGCTGGGCTGGGGGCATGGCGACGAGGAGATCATTCCCATCTCCCGCGCGATCGAGCTGTTCGACATCGACGGGGTGGGTCGCTCGCCGTCGCGCTTCGACATCAGGAAGCTCGAAAATCTGAACGGCCATTATCTGCGCGAGGCGGACGACGCCCGGCTGGCCGAACTGGTCGCCCCCCGTGTCGAAGCGCGTCTCGGCATCGCCCTGACCGCCCCGCAGCGGGCGACGTTGACCGCCGCGATGGCCGCGCTCAAGCCGCGCGCCAAGACCCTGAACGAAATTGCCGAGGGCGCGGAATTCCTGTTCAAACATTGCCCGCTCGATTTTGACGAGAAGGCGTCGGCTCTGCTAGACGACTCCGCGCGCGCGCTGCTGGGCAAGACAGCCGACGCTCTTGCGCCCGTCCACGCCTGGACGGTCGAAGCGATCGAAGACGCAATACGCCGCGTGGCGGAGGATGCTGGCCTTGGCCTCGGCAAGGTGGCGCAGCCGTTGCGGGCGGCGCTGACCGGACGCACCGTTTCGCCGGGTATTTTCGATGTCCTCGCCCTTCTGGGGCAAGAGGAGAGCTTGAAGCGACTGGCCGCGGCAGGGCACGCCTACGCCGGTTGAATGGCACACAAGGAGAACAACATGTCGGATACCAAAGCCAGTTTGACCATCGGCGGGGAGAGCCACGACTATGCCATCATGGATGGCACCGTGGGGCCGCAGGTCATCGACGTTCGCAAGCTCTACGCCAACACCGGCATGTTCACCTACGATCCCGGCTTCACGTCGACCGCGAGCTGCGATTCGGGCCTCACCTATATCGACGGCGATCAGGGCATCCTGCTGCATCGCGGCTACCCGATCGACCAGCTGGCGGAACAGTCCAGCTTCATGGAAGTCAGCTACCTGCTGCTGAACGGCGAACTGCCCTCCGCCAGCGAGCTGGAGGACTTCACCCGCACCATCACGCGCCACACCATGGTGCATGAGCAGCTGACGACCTTCTACCGCGGTTTCCGGCGCGATGCGCACCCGATGGCGATCATGTGCGGCGTGGTCGGCGCGCTGTCGGCCTTCTATCATGACTCGACCGACATCAACGATCCAGAACAGCGCAAGATCGCCAGCCACCGCCTGATCGCGAAGATGCCGACGATAGCTGCGATGGCGTATAAATATTCGGTGGGCCAGCCCTTCGTTTATCCGCGCAACGACCTGTCCTACACCGCCAATTTCCTGCGCATGACCTTCTCGGTCCCGGCGGAGGACTATAATCCCGATCCGGTCATCGTCGATGCGATGGACAAGATCTTCACGCTCCACGCCGACCATGAGCAAAACGCCTCGACCTCGACCGTCCGCCTCGCCGGTTCGTCGGGGGCCAACCCGTTCGCCTGCATCGCGGCCGGCATCGCCTGCCTGTGGGGTCCGGCGCATGGCGGCGCGAACGAGGCTGCGCTCAACATGCTGCGCGAAATCGGCACCGTCGACCGTATCCCGGAATATATCGCCCGCGCGAAGAACAAGGACGACCCGTTCCGCCTGATGGGCTTTGGCCACCGCGTCTACAAGAATTACGATCCGCGCGCGACCGTCATGCAGAAGACGGCGAAGGACGTGCTGGAGAAGCTGGGCGTCAGCGACCCGGTGTTTGACGTGGCGAAGGAACTGGAGCAGATCGCGCTCAACGATCCCTACTTCATCGAGAAGAAGCTCTACCCGAATGTGGACTTCTATTCGGGCGTGATCCTGTCGGCGATTGGCTTCCCGACCGAAATGTTCACCGTGCTCTTCGCGCTCGCCCGCACCGTGGGCTGGGTCGCGCAGTGGAACGAGATGATCTCCGACCCGGCGCAGAAGATCGGCCGCCCGCGCCAGCTCTACACCGGCCCGGCGCAGCGCGACTATGTGCCGCTCGACAAGCGCTGATCGCGACCGACAGAGATAGAGAAGGACGGCGCCCCCTTAGCGGGCGCCGTTTTTCGTAGCGCCCGCCTCAACCTATCCGGCGGCCGCCGCGCACCATCTCCTCCATCCATCCGACCAGCAGCCGGTTGTAGGCGCGGCGGCAGCTTTCGTTGCGCAGCGAATGATCCGCGCCCTTGAGGATGCGGTGGCTGAGCGACGCGCTGTGGCGGAAAGCGGAAATCCAGGATGTGATCGCGACATGCGGGACATAATTGTCCTGCTCGGACTCGACGATCAGCACGTCCCCCCGGAATCGCGCGCAGGCGGCGAGCGCCCGGTCCTCGTCCGGCGTGCGGAACGCGCCACGATAGCGGTTGATCTCCTCCCGGTCGATCAACGCCTTGGGCACGTCCCAATGGCTGTCGGGATAGAGCGCGGGCACCCGCATCGCCAGCCAGTTGACCGGCCGTTCCGCCGTCAGCAGCGCCGCGAGATAGCCGCCATAGCTGGTCCCCACCACCGCGATGGCGGAGGGATCGACGCCCTCCTGCGCGACGAGAAAGTCGTAGGCGGCAAGCACGTCGGCCAGGCTGTCGGCCCGGGTGACGATGTTGCGTTCATCGGCATGACGGGCATGGCCCCGCAGGTCGAATGTGAAGCATATGCACCCCAGTTGCGCGATCTCCTCCGCGCGCACCATGTCCTGCTCCTGGCTGCCGCCCCAGCCATGGATGAAGAGGACGCCGGGGATCAGCTTGGGCGGCAGCAGCAACGTGCCGTCGATCGCTTCGCCATCGACCTTGATCGAAACCCGTGCGTGATGGTCCGTCATTGCTCCACGGCATATTTGGTGAGCGGGCCGGTGACCGGATCGACGCCGCTGTAATAGAGCGTGGCATGAGGCGGCGCGGCGTCCACGTCGCCGAACACCTCCACCGTCGAACAGGTGACGCTTTCCAGCGCCGGATCGCGCGCGAACGCCTCGAAGGCCGCGATTTCCGCGCCGCTCGCGCCGCCCGGCCGCCAGCTCTGCTCCAGCACGCCGATGCGCCGCTCGCCCCGCGCGTTGCGGCCGAAGGCGACGTCATAGTTGCGGCGCGAGGCGAACAGGCCGGGATAGGCGTCGAACACCGCTCGGTCGTAGGCGCTGGCCTTCGCGACGGCTTCGGCGAGTTCCGGGGCGAGCGGCTGCTCCGCCAGCGCATCGAAGCCACCGCGCACGACATGCAGCTGAGACCCGCCATAGACGGTCTCGCCATGATTGTTCATCGTCAGCCGCTGCGTGCCCCAATAGGCGATGCTTTGGCCGAACAGGGTCACGGCGCCGACGCTGAAGGTCACGACCTCCTCCAGATTCTCCTCGATCACCAGCCCCTTGGCAGCGATTTCCGCCGGGTCGCGCGCGGCGATGGCGGCGTCGAGCGCGTCGATGTCGAAAGCTTCGGTCTGGCCGCGCCCCGAGGTTCCGTCCACATTCTTGACCCGCACCGGACCGGCCGCCAGCAGCAGCCTGCCGGCCGCTTTCGCGTCGGCAACGGAAAAGACGGAAAAGCCGTCCAGAACGTGCGGGGCAATCGCGCGGCCCAGATCATGCGACCAGCCGTGCGGCACGGTAGGATCGTCGGCCAGCAGTCCATGGGTGATGATCTTTGTCGCGACGAAGGCATGGGGCACGACGCCGCCGTAAATCTGGTCCGGGCCGGATATGCCGACCGCCTGCGCCTCGCGGCTGTCCAGCACCGTGTCGGGCACCAGCAGCAGGTTGAGCGCGGCGCGCCTGGCGGGATCGATCCCGCGCCATTCCTCCGTGCCGACGACGCTCCCCTGCCCCAGCCGGGCGATCCGCCGCATCATTTCCGCGCGCGATTGCCGGTCATGCTCGTTGGTCATGGTCGCGGCCGGACTGAAATAGGGTGCGATATGGGGACGCAAGGCCAGGGTCATAGGGGTGCCTCCTCACGCCGGCCGGACAGGCGGCGTAGCAGGAGGAACGCAGCGGCGCGCGGAAATGTCCCTGCGGCAAAGAAAGCGGCCGGACGGTCAGATGCCGCCGGCCGTCACCGCCATGCCCCCCTGCTCCAGCGCGGCGGTCAGCTCGGCCACGCAGGCGTCGAGCGCCGCTGCATCGGTCGAGCGGACCACGAAATTGGCGCCGGTCCGCCCTTCCCGGAAAAAGGGATAGCTACCGATCTGGCAGCCCTCATGCGCCTTTTCCGTGGCGCGCAGCAGGTCAGCGATCTCGCTCTCCGCGACCCAGCAGCCGATGGTGCGCGACAGCAGCGGCGCGCCGCCCTCCAGCGTGCCAGTCAGGCTGTCGAGCATTCCGGCGGTGATGTGCGGCACGCCCGCCATGATGAAGATATTGCCGTGCCGGATGCCGGGTGCGCCCGACATGCGATTTTCGATCAGGCTGGCCCCCTCCGGCACCCGCGCCATGCGCAGCCGCGCCTCGGTCAAACCGCCGCGCGTCTCGTAATAGTCGGCCAGCACCGCCCGCGCCTGCGGGTGGATGACGACCTCCACGCCCAGCGCCGCCGCGATGGCGTCGACCGTAATGTCATCATGGGTCGGCCCGATGCCGCCGGTGGTGAACAGATAGTCGTTGCGCGCCCGCAGCGCATTCACCGCCTCCACGATCGCGTCGGTCACGTCCGGCACCACCCGCACCTCGCGCAGGCGGATGCCCTGGACGTTCAGCCAGGACGCGATCTGCGCGATATTCTTGTCCTGGGTGCGGCCGGAGAGGATTTCGTCGCCGATCACGATCAGCGCTGCGGTCCAGATGCGGGTCGGATCGGCCATGCCAAGCGCCATAGCTTGTCCCATCTGTCCTGCCTAGCAGCCTCTCGCAAAATCGCCCGCCACTGCCTATAAGGGCAGGATGACCGAATATATGACCATGACGGCCGACGCGCCCGTGTCCCGCTCCGCCGCAATCAAGCTGTATGACGAGACGGGCTTTGCCGGAATGCGCAAGGCCGGCCGGCTCGCCGCCGAAATCCTCGATGCGCTCGTCCCCCATGTCGTGCCGGGCGTCACCACAGGTGAGCTGGACGACATCGTCCGCACCATGACGCTGGACGGCGGCGGCGTGCCGGCGACGCTGGGCTATCGCGGATACACGCACAGCTGCTGCATCAGCCTCAACAACGTCATCTGCCACGGCATTCCGGGCGACTATCGGCTCAAGGACGGCGACATCCTCAACATCGACGTGACGCCATTGGTCGATGGCTGGCACGGCGACACCAGCCGCATGTTCATCGCCGGCGAAGCGTCGATCAAGGCGAGGCGGCTGATCGAGGTCACCTATGAATGCCTGATGCTGGGCATCGAGCAGGCGAAGCCCGGCAATCACCTCGGCGACATCGGCTATGTCATCCAGCGGCACGCGGAAAAGCATCGCTACGGCGTGGTGCGCGATTTCTGCGGCCATGGCCTGGGCCGCGTGTTCCATGACAGCCCGGAAGTCGTCCATGTCGGCCGCCCCGGCACCGGCCCGGAATTGCGCCCCGGCATGTTCTTCACCATCGAACCGATGATCAACATCGGCAAGCCGGGCGTGAAGATGCTGGACGACGGCTGGACCGCCGTGACCCGCGACCGCACCCTCTCCGCCCAGTTCGAACACAGCATCGGCATCACCGAGACCGGCTGCGAAATCTTCACCAAAAGCCCGGCCGGTCTCGATTGCCCGCCCTACGGCTGACGAACGCCTGCTGCCCAAAAAGCAGGCACCGCGTCATGATATTGCCCGCCAACTAGGCAATATGGACAAAGATTGCTGCATCGCCGAAAGCATGTCCTAGCGATTCGCCAATTGGCACGGTAATTGATTGTTAACGGAGACGGCGCCTGCCTTCGGGGGGCATGACGACCGCCTTCAACGGAAACAGGCGACGGGTCGCTCCCGCCGCTCTGGCGCGCGTCATGGGTTGGGATGTGAAGCAAATGAAAAAGATCGAGGCGATCATCAAGCCGTTCAAGCTGGACGAGGTGAAGGAAGCGCTGCACGAAGTGGGCGTGTCCGGCATCACGGTGACCGAAGCAAAGGGCTTTGGCCGGCAGAAGGGCCACACTGAACTCTATCGGGGCGCCGAATATGTGGTCGACTTCCTGCCTAAGGTGAAGCTGGAAGTGGTTGTGGACGACAGCCTTGCCGACCGCGTGGTCGAAGCCATCTGCGCCGCCGCGCAGACCGGCCGCATCGGCGACGGCAAGATCTTCATCTCCAACATCGAGGGCGCGGTGCGCATCCGCACCGGCGAGCGCGACAGCGACGCCATCTGATCCTTTCCGCCGCCGGTCCGGGTCGGGCGGGCGAGACAGCAACTCCAACGGCCCCTTCGGGGGGGCTTTCTTACCAAAGAAGGGCAAGTGCACATGGCCAACACGCCAAAAGACATCCTGAAGATGATCGAGGAAAAGGAGATCGAGTGGGTCGATGTCCGCTTCACCGATCCCAAGGGCAAGTGGCAGCACCTGACCATGGTGTCGAGCGTGCTGGGCGAGGATGAACTGACCCAGGGCCTGATGTTCGACGGCTCCTCGATCGAGGGCTGGAAGGCGATCAACGAGTCGGATATGATCCTCAAGCCCGACCTCGACGCCGTCTATGTCGATCCGTTCAGCGCGACGCCGATGCTCATCATCTTCTGCGACATCGTGGAACCCGACACCGGCGAACTCTACAGCCGCGACCCCCGCTCGACCGCCAAGCGCGCCGAAGCCTTCGTCAAGTCGGCCGGGTTCGGCGACACCGTCTATGTCGGCCCGGAAGCCGAATTCTTCATGTTCGACGACGTCCGCTTCGAAAACGACTATTCGCAGAGCTATTACAAGATCGACGACATCGAACTGCCGACCAACACCGGCAAGGAATATGAAGGCGGCAACCTCGGCCACCGTCCGCGCGCCAAGGGCGGCTATTTCCCCGTCGCGCCGGTCGATCCGTGCACCGACATCCGCGCCGAGATGGTCTCGACCATGCTCGAAATGGGCCTGCCCTGCGACAAGCATCACCATGAAGTCGCCGCCGCGCAGCACGAACTGGGCCTGACCTTCGGCACGCTGGTCCAGACCGCAGACCGGATGCAGATTTACAAATATGTCGTGCAGATGGTCGCGCAGGCCTATGGCAAGACCGCGACCTTCATGCCCAAGCCGATCGCGCAGGATAACGGCAGCGGCATGCATACCCACATGTCGATCTGGGAAGGCGGCAAGCCGCTCTTTGCCGGCGACGGCTATGCCGGCCTGTCCGACACCTGCCTCTACTTCATCGGCGGCGTCATCAAGCACGCCAAGGCTCTGAACGCCTTCACCAACCCGACCACCAACAGCTACAAGCGGCTGGTGCCGGGCTTCGAAGCGCCGGTTCTGCTCGCCTACTCGGCGCGCAACCGTTCGGCCTCCTGCCGCATCCCCTATGGCGCGGGCGCCAAGGCGAAGCGCGTCGAGTTCCGCTTCCCCGACGCGATGGCGAACCCTTATCTCTGCTACGCCGCGCTGCTGATGGCGGGCCTCGACGGCATCGAGAACAAAATCCATCCGGGCGCCGCGATGGACAAGAATCTCTACGACCTGCCGCCCGAGGAACTGAGCCAGGTGCCGACCGTCTGCGGTTCGCTCCGCGAGGCGCTCAACAGCCTGGAAGCGGACTATGAGTTCCTGCTGAAGGGCGACGTGTTCACCAAGGACCAGATCGACGCCTATATCGAGCTGAAGTGGCCGGAAGTGTACCGCTGGGAAATGGCTCCCTCGCCGGTCGAATTCGACATGTACTACAGCGCCTGAACCCTTTCTCAGGCCAACCAAGAAGGCCCGGTCGCAGCGATGCGGCCGGGCCTTTTTCTTTGCCATGCTTGGCCAGTGATCCTGCTATAGCTGATCGGCAAGAATTTGTTGCTATCGGAACCTGATGACCAGCACAGGCCCGTGGGGCGCTCGATCGCAGCAAAATGGCGACCCACACATTCGCCAGGCCGGAGTGGCGCTGGACGGCAGTTTGGTTTTGCGCGGCATCATTTCTCACCCTGTCGATGACGATGGTATTTATCCATGCCCCGTGTCCGATCATGTCCGCATTTCGCGAACCTTTGGAACACGCCTCGTCCGGTGCCAAGCGACACGTGATATCAGCGGATTTTTGACCAAAGAAGAATTTGGCGGGGAAGTGCAACTGCCAGAGCCCATCGCATTTACCTTAATCCGCGCCTTTTCCGTGCGGGTGAAAGAGCCGATCGTATTGCGCTTGGATCAGCAAGCCGGCTTTCTTGCAGACAGCACAAGCAGGGAGAGCCGCCTTTGTCAGCCGCTGAGCGATTGGTCTCTCACAATCGAGGAGCGTGATGACGACCTCCACGTCGCTTTGTCAGCGAAGCTATACGGAGCCAAAGTGGAAGAGTGGCAGAAAAATTCTACCGCCAACCATTGGCAGCGGCAGCCAAGTGCCCGGATCGACATCCAATTTGTTCTCGATGCTATTACCCGCACCGCCTGCTTTGGTTGCTATAGTCCCAGCATATCTACTGAAGGCACTGCCGCAGCCTCATTGCCTGCCCCAGCAAAACTGACCGAGTTGGATATATCGACAGCTCCGGTCGGCGAGTTCGTCCAATGCGGCGTTGCGCCGGATAGGCTGGTGTCGATCCATGAATCCGCTGAACTTGGTTGCCTTTCGTTGGACCGCCGGGCCCTTCCAAAGCGCACGCCGGCAGGATTTTTGGCAACAACCATGACCTATGTTTGGCCTCGGCTGACGCTGTATGGCATAACCATGGCGTCGTTGCGCTTCGCTCTAAGGTCTAACCCGTCATTGCGATTGACTGCGGAAGGCGATCAGGCCGGCCACCTTCATTACGGGGGATCGGACGGAGAGATAATTAACGTCACAGGTTGGACAGCGGACATCAAACGGGACGAAGTCGGCTTGCACTTCGATATTGAGGCTCTGTCAACGCGAACGCCACAACGCCTGATCTTTCGCCTGCCTTGGGAGACGCTGATCCTGCGCTATCCCGGCTTACTGCCGCCGCCTAAGGCCTCTACCCTCGATCGGGAATAGACGCGCCGAACAGCAGCACCGGCTCGCCCGGCGGCGAGAGCGCGATCTCGCCCTTCGCCTCCAGCACCAGTTGCCGGATCATCCAGGCCGCCGCCGTGCGCGACGCCAGCCCCTCGATCGGCAGCGTGCCGGCCAGCGCCGCGCGCAGATCCGGGTCAAGCACCACCTTCGGCCCTTCGGCGCGCACGACGATCTCGGTCACGCCCGGCCGCGTCTCCGCGCCGATGTCGAGCTGCCCGCCGCGCACCAGCGCGTCGCCGGCGATCAGCGCGAGGTTGAGCAGGATCTTCGCCGCCAGCTTGTCGAGCAGCTGCTCCTCCACCATCCAGCCGATCCTGACCCGGCCGGCGGTCGCGAACATCCCCTCGATCGCGACGCGCGCCTCATGCGGCGGCACCGCGTCGCCAAAGCCTCCGGCGGACCCGAAGGCGAGGCGGAAGAATTTGAGCTTGTTGGCCGACGTGCGCGCGCTGTCCGACAGCAAATCCAGGCAGCGCTCGCGCATGTCCGGGTCGGTTTCGTCCGCCAACAGTTCAAGGCCGTTGTTGAGCGCGCCGACCGGGCTGAGCAGGTCATGGCACAGGCGCGAACAGAGCAGGCTGGCAAATTCGATGCTGTCGGTGGGATGGGTCATCAGGGTCGCCGCATAAGGGGAAGAAACAAGCGTCATTCCGGCTAATGCGCTGCCCCGTCCGGCGATGCAAGCCCGGCCTGCCGCCTTTCCTTCACCGGCTGTCGAGCGTCACTTTGGTGAAATCCACATTAACCCCCGCACCCGGCCCGGCGCGCCACAAAGTCGCCTTTGCCCCCGCCACGATCAGCCACAGGCTCCCATCCGCCGCGGCGCAGGCGGCGTCGGTCGCCGACGGCGCGGCAACGCCGGAAGGGTGCGAATGATAATGGCCGATCACCCCCGGCCCGCCGCCCCGCGCATCGCGATGCGCCGCGATCAGGGTTGCCGGATCGATCTCGAAATGGCGCGACGGGTCGGGCGCGACATTGCGGGCCGGCCGGATCGCCTCTATCCTGTCCGCCCGCCCCAGCAGCAGCCCGCACACCTCGTCCCCGCTTGCAGCCGCCAGCGTCCGTATCTCGTCCAGCAGCACCCTTGATATTGCGACGGTCATTCCTACATCCCTAGTTCATGGGTTCGGGGGTTTCCATCATCGAAACGGCGATCGGGGAGGCGCAGCACGGGCTGCGGCTGGACCGGGCGCTGGCGGACCTGCTGCCCGACATCTCGCGCGAGCGGCTTAAGACCCTGATCGGCGAAGGCCGGGTGCAGGGGCCAGCATCGGGGAGGGTCAACGCTTCGGCCAAGGTGTCGGCGGGCCAGACCTTCACCATCACCCTGCCACCGCCCGCCGCGCTCGACACGGTGGCGCAGGACATACCGCTCGCCATCGTGCATGAGGATGACGACCTTATCGTCGTGGACAAGCCCGCCGGCCTCGTCGTCCACCCGGCCGCCGGCAATCTGGACGGGACGCTGGTCAACGCGCTGCTGCATCATTGCGCCGGGCGGCTTTCGGGCATCGGCGGCGTGGCGCGTCCGGGCATCGTCCACCGGATCGACAAGGACACGTCCGGCCTGCTGGTGGTCGCCAAGACGGACCGCGCGCATGAAGGTCTGGCCCGCCAGTTCAAGGACCACAGCATCGACCGGCTCTACGCCGCGATCGTCTATGGCGTGCCTGTCCCGCCCAGCGGTACGGTCGACACATGGATCGGACGGTCCGACGCCGATCGAAAGAAGATGGCGGTTCATCGCGAAGGGCGCGGCAAACATGCCGTTACCCATTATCGTGTGACCGACCGGCTGAAGGGCGCGGCGATGGTCGAATGCCGGCTGGAAACCGGCCGCACGCACCAGGTTCGCGTCCATATGGCGCATATCGGCCACCCCTTGATCGGCGACCCGGTATACGGTAGAGAGAGAAAAGGTTTCAAATCAATACTGGAAACGCTGGGTTTCAAAAGGCAGGCATTGCATGCAAAAACACTGGGGTTCATACATCCTGCGACAGGTAAGCCCCTGCTGTTCCAAAGTGCAGTCCCCACCGACATGCAGGAACTGTTAAGCGAGCTTCTCGTATAGATTTGGACAAGTTTTGCGACGGCGCAGCGACGCCTCTTCTGGGTCCCGCCGCGCAAATGAAAGGGAAAGGTGACGACATGGCCAAGAGCAATGTCCCTGCGGTTCCGGCGCTGGGCGGTGAAGCCAGCCTCAACCGCTATCTGTCGGAAATCCGCAAATTTCCGCTGCTGACCCCCGAGCAGGAATATATGCTCGCCAAACGCTATCAGGAGCATCAGGACCCTGAGGCCGCGGCGCAGCTGGTGACGTCGCACCTGCGGCTCGTCGCCAAGATCGCCATGGGCTATCGCGGCTACGGCCTTCCGGTCAGCGAACTGATCTCCGAAGGCAATATCGGCCTGATGCAGGGCGTGAAGAAGTTCGAGGCCGATCGCGGCTTCCGCCTGGCGACCTACGCCATGTGGTGGATTCGCGCGTCGATCCAGGAATTCATCCTGCGCAGCTGGAGCCTGGTGAAGATGGGCACCACCGCCGCGCAGAAGAAGCTGTTCTTCAACCTGCGCAGGATGAAGAACAATATCGAAGCGTTCGAGGACGGCGATCTGCGCCCCGAGGATGTGGCGAAGATCGCCAAGGATCTGGGCGTCAGCGAAGACGATGTCGTGTCCATGAACCGCCGCATGGCGATGGGCGGCGACACCTCGCTCAACGTGCCGATGCGCGAGGATGGTGAAGGCCAGTGGCAGGATTGGCTGGCGGACACTGATCCGTTGCAGGACGAGCGCGTCGCCGACGAGCAGGAAAAGGTGCTGCGCCACGACATGCTGGTCGAGGCGATGGACGACCTCAACGACCGCGAAAAGCATATCCTGGCCGAGCGGCGTCTGGCCGAAGAGCCGAAGACGCTGGAGGAATTGAGCCAGGTCTATGGCGTCTCGCGCGAGCGTGTACGCCAGATCGAGGTGCGCGCCTTTGAGAAGTTGCAAAAGGCGATGATGCGGATCGCGGGCGACCGAATCGGCCGAATGGCGAAACTGGCCGCCGTCTGACCGCCGAGCGCGAAAAACAGGGAAGCCCCGGATCGCTCCGGGGCTTTTTTGTCGGCTTCCCGGCAGGTTAGATGCCGCTGCCCAAAGCTGCACCGGCCAATCGCAGATTATATCTTTGGTGATGCATTTCCTTTATCATCGGCGGCGTGTCAGGCTTTTTGGGGAGCCGTCATGTTTCACCGCGTCGCATGTCTCTTGAACCGCCATCGTCCCGATCGCCGTCGTACATGGGACGACGGTCGCAACCTGCGGTCCAAATGCCTCGGCTGCCATAGGCCGATGTTGCAGGACCATCGCGGCTGGCGCCTGTTCACGTCCGACGATCATCACCCGGCCCGCGCGCCGCATCCCCGATCCCGCGTTCAGGCCTGATCGGCTCCGGCCGCGCGGGTCGCCAGGCGAACCGCCGCCAGGATTTCGTCGGACAAGGCCGGATCATCCACACTCCGCGCCAGCAGGACCGCGCCCACCATCTGCGCCATGCGCGCGAGGGCGTCCGCCCGCGTCATGCCGCCCTCCCCCTCCAGAACCGCGAGCAGATCGAGCATCCCGGCGCGAAAGGCCGCGGCCAGCGCGCCGCCCTTGCGCGCGGCGTCACCGCCTAGCGCGATCAGCGTGCATCCCGTTTCCGCGGCGTCGCGATTGCGCGCGCTGACATAATCCGCCGTGATCGCGCCGGGCACGTCCTGCGCGTGCGCCGCGATGCCACGCCATCGTACCGCGCTTTTCGCAAGACCTGCGGCGCACGCCTCCGCCGCCAGCGCGTCCTTGGACCCGAACTGGTTGTAGAAGCCGCCATGGGTGAGGCCGCATGCGCCCATCACCTCGCCGATGCCGACCCCGTCTACGCCATGGGCGCGGAACAGCCGCGATGCCGTCTCCACCACCGCCTCGCGATTGCGCGCGGCCTGTTCCCGGCTCACCTTCATGTCCAACGCTCCTCATGCGGCCCTTGACTTATATATTATGCCTGTCATTTAACACCAGCCCTTTTCGCCTGGAGGAACGCCGATGCTCTCCAATGCCCTCGCCGCGCGCCTGTCCGCCCGCAACGTCCATTATGGCTGGGCCGTGGCCGGCGCGACCTTCCTGACCATGCTGGTTGTGGCGGGCGCGGTGGGCGCGCCTGGCGTTTTCATCGTGCCGCTGCAAAAGGAGTTCGGGTGGAGCGCGGCCGACATCAGCGGCGCCCTCGCCATCCGCTTCCTGCTGTTCGGCGGCATGGGACCGTTTGCCGCCGCCTTCATGAACCGGTTCGGCGTGCGGCGGATGATGCTGCTGTCGCTCGCCATCGTCATCGGCGGACTGCTGCTGTCGCTGGGCATGACGCAGCTGTGGCAGCTGGTGCTGCTGTGGGGCGTGGTCATCGGCCTTGGCACCGGCCTGACCGCCATGGTCCTGGGCGCGACGGTGGCGACCCGCTGGTTCGCCGAGCGGCGCGGCCTGGTCATGGGGCTGCTGTCGGCCAGCACGGCGACCGGGCAACTCGCCTTCCTGCCGCTGCTCGCCGGGCTGACGCAAAGCCATGGCTGGCGCGCGGCATTGCTGCTGGTGTGCGGCGCGATCCTGCTCGCCGCGATCGTCGTGCTGCTCCTGATGCGCGACCGGCCCGCCGACCTTGGGCTTGCCCCCTACGGGCAGGCGCACGTCCAGCCCGCCGCCGCCCAGCCGCACAGCCTGGGCGCGCTGCTGCTCAGCCCGCTCCTGATCCTGCGCGACGCGGCGCGGGTGCCGACCTTCTGGATTCTTTTCTTTTCCTTCTATGTCTGCGGCGCAAGCACCAACGGCTTGGTCCAGACCCATTTTATCGCTCTCTGCGGCGATTATGGCCTGGCGGCGGTGGGCGCGGCGTCGATGCTGGCGATGATGGGGCTGTTCGATTTCGCCGGCACGCTGGCGTCCGGCTGGCTGAGCGACCGCTATGACAATCGCTGGCTGCTGTTCGCCTATTATGGCCTGCGCGGCCTCTCGCTCCTCTACCTGCCGTTCAGCGACTTCTCGCTCTACAGCCTGTCGATCTTCGCGGTTTTCTACGGTCTCGACTGGGTGGCCACGGTGCCGCCGACGGTCAAGCTGACGGCGCAGCGCTTCGGGCCTGAACGGGCGAACATCGTGTTCGGCTGGATTTTCGCCGGGCATCAGCTGGGCGCGGCGAGCGCGGCACTGGCCGGCGGCCTGTCGCGCACCGCCTGGGCGAGCTACATGCCCGCCTTCGTCGGCGCGGGCGTGCTGTGCCTGATCGGCGCGGCGCTGGTGCTGCTCATCAACCGCGGCCCGCGCCCCGCTCTGTCGCCGGCTTGAACCGGGGGGCGGCGTCGGGCTAGCGTCCGGGGCATGACCGCAAAGCCCGCTCCCGCCCGCCGCCGCTCCCGCTGGATCACCCTTCCTTTGAGGCTGCTGCTCGGCTTTATCGCCCTGTCGCTGCTGATGGTGCTGGTCTACCGCTTCGTGCCGCCGCCGGTGACATGGACGATGCTGCTCGATCCCAACGGCATCACCAAGGACTGGACCGCGCTCGACGACATCGACCCCGACATGCCGCGCGCGGCGATCGCGGCGGAGGACGGGAAATTCTGCACCCATCATGGTTTCGATGTGGACGCCATCGCCAAGGCGGCGATCCATAATGCCAGCGGCGGGCGCATTCGCGGCGGATCGACCATCAGCCAGCAGACCGCGAAGAATGTCTTCCTCTGGCAGGGCGGCGGCTTCGTGCGCAAGGGGCTGGAGGCGTGGTTCACCATCCTTATCGAGGCGATGTGGGGCAAGCGGCGGATCATGGAAGTCTATCTGAACGTCGCGGAGACGGGGATCGGCACTTATGGGGTGCAGGCCGGCGCGATCCGATACTTCCACCATGGCGCGGGGACTCTGACCAGGGCGGAGGCGGCCCGGATCGCCGCCGTGCTGCCGCTCCCCAAGAAACGCGCCGCAGTCGCCCCGGGGGGCTTCACCCGCCGCTACGGCAACACGATCGCCCGGCGGATCGGCACTGTGCAGCGCGATGGCCTGGACAGCTGCCTGCGCTGAGCGCCGGCGCGCAATGCGGGCGCGCTACCCAAACAAAGAAAGGGCGGGGATCGCGCCCCGCCCTTTCCTGTTTCCGATGATCGGCGTGGATCAGAAGCTGACGTGCAGCGAACCCGACACCGCCCGCGGCGAACCGATCTGCACGAAGCCCGGCGAGCCATAAACGCCGGCGTTCGCGCCCGAGAGCGTGATGCTCTGATTGAGGTTGCCGCCGAAGCCGCCGACGTAGAATTTGTCGAACAGGTTGCTGACATTCAGCTGGAAGTAGGTGCCTTCCGCACCCCAGCGCGCCAGCGAGAAGCGGGCGTCCAGATCGACCAGCGTGTAGGACGGAGCCGCCGCGCTGTAGATCTGCTGCGGGGTGAGCGCACCCGCAATGTTGCGGTAGGTCGGCACGTTGGTGTCGTAGATGTACCGCCGTCCGGTGCGCTTGGCCTGGATACCCAGCGTCACGCCTTCGAAATTCACCTCGCCACGGGCGCCCAGCGTGTAGACGGGCGCACCCGATTCCCGCTTGCCGGCCGTCGGCGCGAAGAGCGGAGCGTTGGCCGCGGTGCAGCCGGGGATCAGCGCGAAGCCGGTCGCCGGGCAGACGCCGATCTGGAGATCGTCCTTGATCTTCGACTTCAGGTAGGAACCGAACACATAGAGGTTGAAATATTCGATCGGCGACCAGGACACGCTGCCGTCGATGCCATATTTCTCGACCTTGCCGAGGTTGCGGTAGACGCTGGCGTTCAACTCGGCGTCGTAGGACGAAGCCAGGCGGTTTTCATAATTGGTGTACCACAGCGACACCTGGGCCTGGAATGTCCGCGACGAATAGCGGCCGCCCAGGTCGAAGCTGTCGGTGGTTTCCGGGTCGGGGTTGGCGCCGTTGGTGCCGACCGGGAAGAAGAAGGCATTGTAGAGCGAGTCGGTGCCGGGCACCGAGAGACCCTTCGAATAGTTCCAGAAGATGCTGGCTTCCGGCGTGACCTTGTAGTTCAGGCCGACGCTCGGCAGCACCTTGTTATACTTGTAGGTGCGCTTCTGCGCGGGCTGCCACGTCGGGTTCAGCGTCGTGGTGTTGGCGGGAATGGCGACACCGGTGCCGAAGCACTCCACGAAGCCCGAAGCGCTGGAGGTCAGGCAGTTGTTCTGGAGCTTGCGCTTGAAGAAGGGCGCGCGCAGGCCGGCCTGAACCGTCAGCGTCTCGTCCAGGAATTCGCCCAGATATTCGGCCGACGCCTGATGCAGGATGGCATAGGAAAGACGGTCGCGCTTCTGGAGGACGTTGCCGTTCACGTCGAGCTGCGGATTGTCGACCGGGAAATATTGCGTGCCATAACCGGTCCTGCCCACGATGCCCACTTCGCCCGTCTGCCGGTGACGGCCATGGTCGAACGTGTAGGCGATGCGGATACGCTGCGTGTCGGTGATGTCATAGCGCAGCGAGGAAATGACCGCGAAACGGTGGGTCTGCGTCTGGCTGGGCGCCAGCACGTTGACGGTGTCGAGGATGTCCCCGTCGCCGTTCAGGTCGCGGCCGAAATAGGGCACGCCGCCGAAATAGCCCGCGGTGCAGGCGACGCCCGCGCCGGTGGTGACGGTGGTGCAGTTCGCGACGTTGCTCGATCCAGCGGTCGCGCCGGCCGGGTTGATGTCGCGGCGTGCTTCGACCGCGGCAACGGTGCCGCCGCCATTGGCCTTCACATATTGATAGCTGGGATCGACCGTCAGGACGAGGCCGTCAGCCAGGGTGAAGCGCGAGTTGATGCGGATATTGCCGGTGTTCGACGGATTGTAGCGGTAATCGAACACGGTGCCGCAGCTGCCCGCCGCCTGCGCGGTACCAGCCACAGGCGTCGGCGATTCGCAGGGCGCGAGCGTGTAGAAGCGCTCGTCCTTGGTGATCGGGAAGCGGTTCGTGGAGGCCGAACCTGCGGTGCGGATCGCGCTGTTGGTCGGCGACTGGGTGGTGTCGACGCGCAGCGGCAGCGAACCGAAGAAGTTGTTGCGGTTGGCGTTCCAGTGGCCGGCGAGCGACACGAAGTCGCCATTGCTGCCGATCGGCTGGTAGATTTTGCCGTTATACTGCTGCTTGTCGATCTTGCCGATATTGTTGAACGGCACTTCGTTGCGGGTGGTGCTGGCCGAGAACCAGGCCTTCGTACCGAACTTCGTGAACACGCCGGTTTCGACCATGCCGAAAAGGCGGAAGAAGTCGTAGTCGCCGGCCGCACCGACCATCGTGACCTTGAAATCGTCCGAACCCTGGATCGAGCGATAGTTCACCGTGCCGCCCGAAGCCGCGGCGGTCGGGCTGTCCACGTCGGTCGAGCCGAGGTTGACGTTCACTTCCTCGATCAGCTCGGGGTCGAGCTGCTGGTTGGAATAGATGGCGTAGTTGCCGGTGTCGTTGAGCGGCATGCCGTCGAACGTCAGCGAAACGCGATCCGGGCCGAAACCGCGGATGTTGAGCGTGCCGCCGGCCGAGCCGTAGGGATCGTTGTTCTGGAAGCTCACGCCGGGGATCAGGTTGATCGCGTTCAGGATCGTGTTGCCCGAACCCTGCTTGGCGATGATTTCCTGCGTCAGGACGCCCTTGGCCTTGGTGGTGTCGGGCAGAACGACGCCCTGGATGCCGTTGGCCGTGCGTGCGCCGGTGACGACGATGGTGTCCTCGAAATCCTGCGAGCCGGTCGACTGCGCGAAGGCGGCGGCGGGCACGGCGACGGCGATAATCGCGGCGCTGCCCATCAGAAACTGCTTCATGTGACCCTTGTCCCTCTTCAAGAGCGGCGCGCGCGCCCCCCATTGTCCTGCTTGCTTCAAGCCGTGCCGCCTATTGACGACCTCTGGCGACGCCCCTGTGATGCTCTGATTGCATATTTGTTACAACGCATGCACGGGATTGTCACATCCCTCGCGCCGCCGCCTCCGGCCCCGGAAGAAGCGCCGTCCCTATCGTCGTAACATGTTGCTATTTCATGAAATATTCTGATTTTTCGCCGCCAGTTGAACGGTGGTGCAATTTTGCAACGCGGCAGGTATTTTTGTGCGGCGCACACGCCCGATATGAAGAAGGGCCGGCGCGATGGCGCCGACCCTTCCCAATGACGTCAAAGTCCTTCCCGAAAGGTCAGGCGGCGTCTTCGGCACGCTTGCCCTTCTCGCTGAACACGCGAATCGGCTCCTTCGTGCCCGCGACCACATCCTTGTCGACCACGACCTCGCCCACACCCTGCATGGAGGGCAGGTCGAACATGGTGTCGAGCAGGATCGCTTCGAGGATCGAACGCAGCCCGCGCGCGCCGGTCTTGCGCTCGATCGCCTTCCTCGCGATCGCGGTCAACGCGTCGTCGGTGAAGCTCAGCTCGACATTCTCCATATCGAACAGCTTGCCATATTGCTTCACCAGCGCGTTCTTCGGCTCGACCAGGATTTTGACCAGCGCGGCGACGTCCAGATCCTCCAGCGTCGCGATCACCGGCAGGCGGCCGACGAACTCGGGGATCAGGCCGAACTTGAGCAGGTCTTCCGGTTCGCTCTGGCGCAGCAGCTCGCCGGTCTTGCGCTCCTCGGGCGCGGCGACATGCGCGCCAAAGCCGATCGACTTGGCTTCCAGCCGGTCGCCGATGATCTTTTCGAGGCCCGCGAACGCGCCGCCGCAGATGAACAGGATGTTGGTCGTGTCGACCTGAAGGAACTCCTGCTGCGGATGCTTGCGCCCACCCTGCGGCGGAACCGAGGCGGTGGTGCCTTCCATCAGCTTCAGCAGCGCCTGCTGCACGCCTTCGCCCGACACGTCGCGGGTGATCGACGGATTCTCGGCCTTGCGGCTGATCTTGTCGATCTCGTCGATATAGACGATGCCGCGCTGCGCCTTCTCGACATTATAGTCGCTCGCCTGCAGCAGCTTGAGGATGATGTTCTCCACATCCTCGCCGACATAGCCGGCCTCGGTCAACGTCGTCGCGTCCGCCATGGTGAAGGGCACGTCGAACGTCTTGGCCAGCGTCTGCGCCAGCAGCGTCTTGCCGCATCCGGTTGGTCCCACCAGCAGGATGTTGGACTTGGCCAGTTCCACCTCGCCCGGCTTGGAGCCGTGGTTCAGGCGCTTGTAGTGGTTGTGGACCGCGACCGACAGCACCCGCTTGGCCCGGTTCTGGCCGATCACATAATCGTCGAGCACATCGCAGATTTCCTGCGGGGTCGGCACGCCGCCATCCTTCCGCCCGACGAGACCGCCCTTGGTCTCCTCGCGGATGATGTCGTTGCACAGTTCCACGCACTCGTCGCAGATGAAGACGGTCGGTCCCGCGATCAGCTTGCGCACCTCATGCTGGCTCTTGCCGCAGAAGGAGCAATACAGCGTGCTCTTTGAGTCCGAACCGGTAAGCTTAGTCATTCGCTTTTTCTCTCTTCTCCCGGCTGGTTCGGCCCCGAATGGCCGGCCTTTTGCGGGAGATTTCTGGTCCAAAGGCCATCCTAGACCGCGGTGCGCCCCTTCCACAAGGGGAGAAAGTGACGCGCCGCGGTAAAGATAGTCTTTAGCCCTCGCTGGTTTCCGCCGCGACCGGGCGGCGATCAAACACTTCGTCGACCAGGCCGAACGCCTTGGCTTCGTCCGCCTCCAGGAAGGTGTCGCGGTCCATCGCCCGCTCGACCTCTTCCAGGCTCTTGCCGGTATATTTGACATAGAGGTCGTTCAGGCGGCGGCGGATGCGCAGGATTTCCTTCGCCTGGATTTCGATGTCGCTCGCCATGCCCTGCGCGCCGCCCGAGGGCTGGTGCACCATGATGCGGGCATTGGATAGCGCGATGCGCTTGCCCGGCTCGCCCGCCGCAAGCAGGAAGCTGCCCATGGACGCCGCCTGGCCGATGCACACGGTGCCCACCTGAGGCCGGATATATTTCATCGTGTCGTGGATCGCCATGCCGGCCGTCACCACCCCGCCCGGCGAGTTGATGTACATCCAGATGTCCTTCTTCGGATTTTCCGATTCGAGGAACAACAGCTGGGCGACGATCAGCGACGCCATATGATCCTCGACCTGGCCGGTCACGAAGATGATCCGTTCCCGCAGAAGGCGCGAATAGATGTCGAAGCTGCGCTCGCCGCGGTTCGACTGTTCGATGACGATGGGGACCAGCGCGGCCATGGGGTCGGACATGATATCGGTCATTGTTGCTCTTTTCCGGGTGATTGCTTTTGCCCACGCCCTACATCGGGACAAAAGCGGCAGGGTTCAAGAGGGGTTGACGCCCGCGCCCGATCCGTCGCGAAGGACGTAGTCGGCCGGCGCGCGGAAGGCGAGATAGGCGAGCCTGCGCACCTCGCGCCGCCCGCGCACCACCGTGTCGAGGATCAGGCCGCACATCGCCGACAGGGTGGCGAGGATCATGAGACCGGTGACGAGGATGGCGGTCGGAAAACGCGGCACCAGGCCGGTGTGGATATAGGTCACGACCAGCGGTGCGGCCAGCCCCAGCCCCAGCGCCGCGAGCAGCGCCGCGATGATGCCGAAGAACAGGATCGGCCGTTCGATGCGATAGAGGGTGATGATCGTGCGCAGGATGCGGAATCCGTCGCGATAGGTGGACAGCTTGCTCTCCGATCCTTCCGGCCGCGCGCCATAGGCGGTCATCACCTCCGCCACCGGCATGGCGAGTTCGAGCGCGTGGACGCTGATCTCGGTCTCGATCTCGAACCCGGCCGACAGCACCGGGAAGCTCTTGACGAAGCGGCGGGAAAAGACGCGATAACCCGACAGGATGTCGGTGAAGCTGCGGCCGAACAGCTGCTTCAACAGGCTGGTGAGCGCCCAGTTGCCGAAGCGGTGGCCGCGCCGATAGGCTTCCTCCACCTCCGACTTGCGCGCGCCGACCACCATGTCGAGATTGTCGTCCAGCATCGCGGCGATCATCGCCGGCGCGGCGGCGGCCTCATAGGTCGCGTCGCCATCGGCCATGACATAGATGTCGGCATCCACGTCGGCGAACATCCGGCGCACGACATGGCCCTTGCCCTGCTGCCCCACCCGCCGGACGATCGCGCCCGCCCCGGCCGCAAGATCGCGGCTGGCGTCGGTCGAGTTGTTGTCGAACACATAAATATCGGCGTCCGGCAGCGCCCTGCGGAAATCCTCGACCGTCCGCACGATCGCCCCCGCCTCATTATAGCAGGGCAGGATCACCGCGACGCGCGGGGCGGCCAGACCGGTACCGCCTTCCAGACCCGCGCCGGACACTGGCGGATATTCCTTCATCGACATGCCCATCCCTGCCCCATGCCCCGTCCATGGGCCATCATCCTTAAGATTTCGTCTGCCATGCCACGCCAGAAATGAAAAGCGCCCGGGCTTCACGGAGAAGCCGGGCGCCCATCAAGCCACAGCTGATGGCTTATTCGGCCTTGGCGGCAGCCTTTTTGGGGGCCGCCTTCTTCTTGGGCTTCTCCTCGACAGCGGCGTCGTCCGCCACGGTCTCGTCCTTCTTTGCGGCCGCCTTCTTGGGGGCAGCCTTCTTCGGCGCGTCCTCAGCCTTCACCTCTTCGGCAGCCGAAGCGGCTTCGGGTTCGGCAGCCTTCTTCTTGGGCGCGGCCTTCTTCGCCTTGGGCTTTTCGTCATGATCATGGTCATGGCCGCAATCGGGACCATGGACGTGCGGCTTGATGTCGCCATCCTCCGCCTCGATCGCCGCTTCCAGCTCCTCGCGGGTCACGGTGCGGTCGGTGACTTCGGCCTTGTCGAACAGGAAGTCGACGACCTTGTCCTCATAGAGCGGCGCGCGCAGCTGCGCGGCGGCCATCGGGTCCTGCCGCACATATTGGACGAAGCGCTCGCGGTCCTGGGGGCTGTACTGCTGCGCCGCCTGCATGATGAGGCGGTTCATTTCCTGGTCGGACACGGTGACGCCGTTCGCCTGGCCGATTTCCGACAGCAGCAGGCCAAGGCGGACACGACGCACCGCGATGGCGCGATAATCGTCCTTCTCCGCTTCCATCTCGGCCAGTGCCGCCTCGGGATCTTCCTCATGGGTGGCTTCATGCTGGAGCTGCTGCCATATCTGGTTGAATTCGGCCTCCACCATGCTGGGCGGCACGTCGAAGTCATGGCTCGCGGCCAGCTGGTCGAGCAGCTTGCGCTTCATATAGGTGCGGGTGAGGCCGTTATGCTCCTGCTCGATCTGCCCCTTGAGCAGCTCGTTGAGCTTGTCCAGACCCTCCAGGCCCAGAGACTTGGCGAAATCGTCGTCCAGCTTGGGCTTGTCGCCGTCCAGGATCGCCTTGACCGTGACGTCGAAGGTCGCTTCCTTGCCGGCGAGATGGGCCGCACCATAATCTTCGGGGAAGGTGACGGTGATCGTCTTTTCCTCGCCCTTCTTCACGCCGGTCAGCTGTTCCTCGAAGCCGGGGATGAACTGGCCCGACCCGATCTTCAGCTTCACGTCCTGCGCGCTGCCGCCCTCGAACGCCTCGCCGTCGACCTTGCCGACGAAGTCGATGGTCAGCGTGTCGCCGTCGGCGGCGGCATGGTCGTCGGGATATTCCTCCAGCGCGCCCTGCTGGCTGGCGATGCGGCCGGCGGCCTCGGTCACCTTCTCTTCCGGCACCTCGGCGATCAGGCGCTCCAGCTTGAGGCCCTCGATGCTCGGCGTCGCGATCTCAGGGAGCACTTCCAGCTCGACCTTGACCTGCGCATCCTTCCCGAACTCGAAATTCTCGTCCAGCTCGACCGACGGCTGCATCGCGGGACGCAGCTTCTGGTCGGCGATCAGCTTCTGGATGCTGTCCTGGATGCTGTTGTTGAGCGCGTCGCGCTGAAGGCTCTCGCCGTGCATCTTCTTGACCAGGTTCGCGGGCACCTTGCCGGGGCGGAAGCCGGGCATCTTCACCTGCGGCGCGATCGCCTGCACTTCCTTATCGACGCGGGCGTCGATGTCCTTCGACGTGATGGTCACGGTGTAGGCGCGCTTCAGGCCCTCGTTCAACGTCTCGACAGTCTGCATCTCTTCTCTCAAACGCTTTCTTCAGCTGAATTTCGGTGGCTTGGCCGCAGGCGGCGCACTGGTGCGGGCGAAGGGACTCGAACCCCCACATCTTGCGATACCAGAACCTAAATCTGGCGCGTCTACCAGTTTCGCCACGCCCGCATCGGTCGCCGGTCGGCGCGGCATAGAGAAAAGCGGGGGAAGAGGCAAGGGATAGTGCGGGCTTCGAGGGAACCGCGCTCGCGCCGGAACGTAGCCTCCCGAGATGACAGAGGAGAGACAGATGGCCAGCCGCCCCGATACCGGTCCCGAAATCCCCGCCCCCGACATCATAGAGCCGCAATCGCCGCCCGAAACGCCGCCGCCCTCGACCCCGGATGAAGCGCCCCTGCGCGAACCCGACGAGGTAACGCCGGTCGGCCCGGACTATGATCAGCCGGACAGCGCGCCCAACGAACTGCCGCCGCCGCCGTACTGACCGCATCGCACGCGGCGCGCGGCAAGGACTGTGCGCCGCGCGCCACATATCCACAATTTATTTACGCCAAAACGGAACTTTCCGGTCGATCCCGAAAAAATGCCCCTCGTGCCGCTGGACAGCCCCCTGCAAGCATGATTGACTGTTACAAAATAGAGAAAGTGGAGAGGCGCGGCAGGCTACAAAGGGGGTCATTGTGCAACGGGTTCGCGCTAAACTGGAATGGTTCAAGACGGTGATCCTGCCACAGGAAGCGGCCCTGCGCGGTCGCCTTCGCCGCATCCTGCCATCCACCCATGAGCTGGAGGATATGGTCGCCGAGGTTCTGACCCGCGCCTATGCCACGGAAAACTGGGAGAATGTGACGACAGGCCGGGCCTATCTCTTCACCATCGCCCGCAACCTCGTCATCGACACCGCCCGCCGCAACAAGGTGGTCAGCTTCGAAACCATCGCCGACCTCGAACTGCTCGGCGGCGAAAACAGCATCGAAAGCCAGCTCCACGCCCGCGAGGCGCTCCGCCAGGTGGAGGCCATCGTCGAGTCGCTGCCGCCGCAATGCCGCCGCGTGTTCATCCTTCGGCGAATCCACGAAAAATCGATGCTGGAAATAGCGGAGGAAATGTCCCTGTCCGTTTCTACCGTTGAAAAACATCTGGCCAAAGCAATCGCAATAGTTATGCGAGCCTGGGCGGAACGTGAGGAAACGGATTTCGAACGTGCAGGCGTGGGCACCAGGATCACAAAGCGGGGAGCGGACCGCGATCGAGGTGGAAGCCGCGCGCCTGCTCACCCGGCTTAACAGCGACCCCACCCCGCAGGACGAAGCCGAAATCTGCGCCTGGATCGAGGCGCACCCCGCCCACGCCGTCGCCTTCGCCCGCGCCGAAGCCGCCTGGGACGCCGCCGACCGGCTGAAAAGCGCCGCTGCCGAAGTGACGCTGCCCCCGCTCGAAACCATCGTCTGCGAAGACCGGCAGCGCCGCCTGTCGCGCAACATCATGGTGGCCGCCGCAGTCGCCGTGCTCCTCTTCATCGTCGCCGCCATCGTCACCGTCCGCACTTTCTCGGGCGTCGACCGTTATGAGACGGCCGTGGGCGAAATGCGCGACGTGGCGCTGGCCGACGGCTCCATCCTGCACCTCAACAGCGGCAGCGAGGCGGAGGTGCGCTTCACCGACAACGGCCGGCGCGTGCGCATCCTGAAGGGCGAGGCGTCCTTCGACGTCGCCCACGACACGAGCCGCCCCTTCGACGTGGAGGCGCGCGCCGCGGTGATCCGCGCGGTCGGCACCGCCTTCAACGTACGACTGCGCCCCTCCATGGTGGAACTGACCGTCACGCAGGGCACCGTCACCGTCCGCTCGGGCGGCAGCGGCGCGCAGAAAGTCGCGGCGGGCGCGGGCGCGGTCATCCAGCCGCGCCGCATCTCGCTCACCCAGCTCGGCCCCAAGCTGGTCGGCCAGCGCACCGCCTGGCGCGAGCAGATGGTCGAACTGGACGGCGAAACGGTCGAGCAGGCAGCGGGCGAGTTCAACCGCTATCGCGCGACCCCGATCCTGATCGGCGACACCCGCGTCTCCTCCCTCCGCATCGGCGGCCGCTTCCGCACCGGCGACAGCCGCGAATTCCTGACCGCGCTGCAACTCAGCCTCCCCATCCGCGCGGTGGACGGCGAGGACGGATCGGTGATGCTGCTCTATCGCGATGAGGAGCCGGTGGGGAATAGCGTTTCGGCGCAGTAGGGAGTGGCTGCTAACTATTACTTGCGGACGTTGCTGTTCGGATATTGGAGCGACCGTGAGCTGACCTTAAATCTCGAAGCCTAGCAACTCCAGTAGGCCCACAAGAAAAGTCCCAGCGCAAAACACGCCAATGATACCGACGTACAGTCGAAAGCCAGTCGGTGACGTTGATCGGGTTACTCGCTGCAACTTCAAATTAGCCTGAATCGTCTCTCCGGTTGTCAACATGAATGCCAAATACAGCCCTGAAAACACTGAAAAAATAAAGAAGGGGATGGCGTTCATGAGCAGATATTCGGTCTAACGGCGGCTGTTATTCACCAATCTAGCCCAATAGCCGACAGCCCGCAAACCACCCATCTCCGCCATCCTAGTCCTCACATCGCATTCCCCGCCGCCTCCAGAGCATCCTCGAACGTGTCGGGCAGCGGCGGCTGGACCGGTTTGTCGCAGCCGACTTCGCGCATATGGGCGCGCAGCGCGTCCATGCGGTCCAGTCGCCAGCGCGCCAGCGGCACGCCCAGCGGGCGGAACTCGGCGCGGTCGAACAGCTCGACGACATAGGATTGGCAGAGTGCATCGACCTGATCGAGGGTCAGCATGGCGAGGTTCATCACCATCGGCTTGCCCGGCACGCCGTCGCGCCCGCGCACCAGATCGGTGACGTAGAGGCCGCCGCGCGGATCGACCAGCACCACGTCGGCCTCGCTCGAATCGATCAGCCGGTGACTCGCGGCATAGGGCGCGACGAATTCATGGGTGCGCCAGACGAGATAGCTGCTCCCCAGCGCCGTGATCGCAAGGCCGATGACCAGCGGCCGCATCGCGCCTGCCGGCCGGAACCGCGCCCAGCCAAGGCCCGCGAGCAGACAGAACGGCCCGATGAACCCATGGGCGTAGCGGAAGCCCCAGCCATAGCCCTGCGCCAGCGCCAGCGCGCATCCCGCCACGCACCCCAGCGCCAGCGGCAGCGCGATCTCCCGCCCGCGCACCATCGCCCGCCATCGCATCGCCGCGATGCCCAGCACGGCGAGCGGCACCATCAATATATTGTTCCAGGCGATATAGCGGCTGATGTTGACCAGCGGCTGCCACCGGTCGCCCAGCCGCTGGAACAGGCTGCCCACCTTGTCCGCGACGCCGGCCGACGGGCGGATGTCGGTCGGCGCGCCCAGCGCATGGAGCAGGAAGCCGGGCCATATCTTCGCCCAGACGACGACGATCGCCACCAACGTCGCGGCATGGAACGCCGCCACCGTCCAGCGCCGCGCCAGCAGCATCCACAGAATGAAGGGCGCGATGAAGATCGGCGGAAAATGCCACTGGTGCAGCCCGGCCGCCACCAGCGCGACGATGCCCGCGCTCAGGTGCCCGGCCACCCCGCCGCGCAGCACCAGCGCCAGCCACACCATATTGAGCGCGAAATGGCCGGTCATGGCATAGGGGGTCATCGCCGTGACCCACAGCTGGCTCGACGACATGCCCAGCAGCACCGCGACCCACACCGCGTCCGGCCGGTCGGGCATCAGGCGCAACGCCACCCGCCACAGCGCCAGCAACCCCGCGACCAGCAGCACCGGCCCGGCCAGGTTCGGATCGCCCAGCTGCCAGAACAAGGCCTGGATCGCGCTGTTCACCGGCAGATAGGCGGCCGTCCAGTAATCCGCCGCGCCGAAGGGGGAGAAGAATTCGGGCATGATCGCCCGCCGATACGGCTCCCACTCCATCGGGATCGGGCGGGCGAACAGTCCTTCGCGCATATAGGCGGCGGCGAAGCGGGCGACTTCCTCGTCGCGGCTGATCGCATAATCCTGGAACAGCGCATAATGGCCCGCCCACGCCGCCAGCCCCATGAGCACGACCAGCGGCACGACGATCCGCGCGGTGGGCGCGGGCAGCGCGAACCCCTTCCCCTCCGCCCAGGGCGCGGCGAGCGCGAGCAGCGCGAGCGACCCCAGCAGCGCGGGGAAATCCTGGTCCAGCAACAGGATCACCGCCAGGCTCAGCCCCTGCCGGTAGGTCACATGCCACAGGAAGGTCGCGCCCAGCCACAGCGCCAGCCCGATCGCCGCGCCCAGGAACAGGCGGCGCGCATCGACAGTTCGGGTCGGCGCGGTCACGCTCAGCCCTCGACCAGCGCCCGGTTGACGAAAATGCCGTCCATTTCCACGAGCAGCGGAAAATGCCCTTTGTTGTTGGCGAAGAAGGCGGAGGGGAGGAAACCGCACCCCTCCAGCCAGTCGATCATCGCGCGATAACTGGTGCCGCCGTCATAGATCGGCCGGACGCCCAGTTCCGTCTGCACCCCTGCCATCTGCGCCAGCGCATCGCCGGCGCCCTCGCACACCGACAGGTCATGCCCCTGCGTGTCCATCTTCAGGAAGGGGCGGGCAAAGCCGTGCCGCGCCCGAAGCTCCGGCAGCAGCGTGTCGAGCCGGCGGCACTGCATCTCGACCGTCTTGCTGATCTTGTTGCGCTCCGCGAACACAGCGTCCTGCGCGCCGGAGGGCGCTTTCAACGAACTGAACTGGTCGGCGGCCATGATGTTGAAGCTGGCCGTGCCGTCGAAGTCGGACAGCGCCATGTTGAACACCTGCCATTTCGCGTCGCCGGCCGCGCGCTTCTGCAACTGCGCGAACACGTCGGGGTTCGGCTCGAAGGAGAGGATCAGGCCCTTGTAACCCGCGTCCCGCCGCGCCATCGTCGCATATTGGCCGCGATTGGCGCCCACGTCGAACAGGCAATCGACGCCGAAAGCGGACAGGAAACGGCGCAGCGCCTGCACCTCGGGATATTGATGCACCCGCCCCGCCAGCGCGAGCCGCAGCGCCAGGGCGCGATCGCCCAGCTCCCGCCGGTATCGGTTCATGCCCGGCCGCCCAGCAATTGGGCATACACGCCGATCGTCGCCTTCGCCATGTCCGTCCAGCTGCCCATCTGTTCCCCGTAAGCCAGCGCCCTTGCGCCATAATCCCGCCTGATGGCCCCGCTTTGGACGAGCGGCAAGAGGGCTTGGGCCAGCGCGTCCGCATTTCCCGCCCGCGCCCGCGCCGCGACACCTTCGGGCAGCGTCCCGAACATGCCGGCGTCCGACGTGACCAGCGCCTTGCCATGGTGCAGCGCGGACAGGAATGCCCCGCTCGAGTCGATATGGCGATAGGGGAAGACGATGATGTCGGCGCGCGCCATATGGGCGTCGAGCCGCGGTTCGGTCAGGAAACCGAAATCGGTGACGAGCCGGTGGGCGAACCCGGCCTGCGCCACGCTGTCCAGCATCGGCGCAACGTCCATGAACGGCTTGCCCGCCAGCACCAGCTCGAAATCATACCCCTGCCGCCACAGTGCGATGCTCGCTTCGACCAGCAGGTCCACGCCCTTATAAGGACGGATCGTGCCGAAGAAGAGCAGCCGCGTCCGCTTCTGCGCGGGCACTGCGGCGAGATCGGCGGCGCTTGCTGGCGCAAGGCGCATCGGCGGGTGCGGCGTCACATGGATGCGGCCTGCGTCCACGCCCCGCGCCACCAGCGCCACGCGGGTCGTGTCGCCATGCACGATCAGCGCGTCGAACATATCGAGCAGCCCGCGATAGCCCCGCCCCTGCACGCCGGCATCATCATGATAGGCGTCGGCATTGTGAACGGTATGGACCAGCGCCACCTGTCCCTTCAGCCGCCGCAGCAGCAGCGCGTCGGCCGGCGCGAGCGGCAGCCACTGCACATGCACGATGTCGGCCCCCATCAGCGGCGCGAGCGAGCCGACCGCGCAGCTCAGCCCATATTCCGCCGCCTTGAGCAGGCGAAACGCCCGCCCTTCCCCGATCCGCCTGCGAAGCGCCTCGCTGCGGCGAAAATAGTGCGGGCGATAGGCGTAGCCCCCCGGCGCGATCGCGTCCGTACCCCGCATCGGCCGCCCGAGCAGGGTTACATCCGCGCCCGCCGCCCCCAGCGCGGCGCACAGGCTGTCGTCGTATCGCCCGGTGAAGAGCGACGGATCGAGCATGGCGACCTTCATGCCCGCGCCAGCCTGCGGAGGGAGAGAAGATGGAGGCCCGCCACGGTGCACAACGTCAGCGCGTAGAGGCCGAGGAACGCAAGATCGAACCGCCGCGGCCACAGCGCGGCGGCGAGCGGTGCGCTGGCCAGAGACCCAGCGAGGAACGGCAGCGAGCGCGCCAGCAGATGCGAAAACCGCCCCAGCGCCGCCTGCACATAGACCGACACGCACAATAGGGTCAGCGCGCCCAGCGCCAGCAGGATGAGCACGAGGTCCGCCCGGTCGATCGCCGCCCGCCCGTCGAACAGCAGCGCGAACAGCCGGTCGCCCGCTCCCCACAGCACCGCCGCCAGCGCCGCCGCAAAGGCCATCGCCGCGCCCATAGCGCGCCCTAGCAACTGCCGCAGCCTTGTCGTCTCGCCCGCATGATAGGCGCGGGTGATGCGCGGCAGCGCCGCCTCCACCATCGCGCGCACCAGCATGGACAGCGACCGCGACATCTTGAAGAAGAAGTCGAACACCAGCATCGGCCGGGGATCGCTGGTGACGGCGGCGATGGTGAAATAGGGCGCGTTATAGGCGACGATGTCCGACACGGTGAACGCCGCCGATGCGCCGATGTCGCGCAGATAATGGGCGCGCACATGCCCGCCGCCCGCGCGAAACGCCGTCCAGTGCCGCCGCGTCATCCCCAGCCGCCGATGCACATGGGCCAGCGCATGGCCGATCACCGCCACGCTCACCGCCAGTTGCAGCGCCACTGACACACGCGCGTCCAGTCCGGCCAGGATCGCCAGCAGCAACCCGATCGTCACCACCCGCCGCCCACAATCCAGCGCTTCCCACAGGAAGTTGCCGTCCACCGCCGCCAGCGCGCGCTTGGCCAGCAGGGCCGGCAGGTTGAGGCAGGCGGACAGGAAGAAGAGCAGGAACAGGAGCGGCATCGCCGTCGCCAGCGCGCCGCTCGCCAGCGCCACCAGCAGGATGGCGAGCGCGCCGGCGATCAGCAGGCCGAGGAACAGGAACAGCACCCCCATCTCCTCCAGCCGGAACCCGCCGTCCGCCCCTTCCCCCTCGCCGCCCAGCCAGTGCCGCCGCAACCGCGCATAGACGATGCTGGTGAGGCCGAATTCCGCCGAAATGGTGAAGTTGCCGAAGGCGACGAGCAGCAGGAACGCCTGAAACTCCGCGATCGGCAGAACGCGCACGAACACGAAGGTGACGGCAAAGCCCCACAGCATCACCAGCCCGACATTGGCGAGCTTCACCAGCGCGAGCAGCCGGGCGGACCCCTCGATCCGCGCGATCCGGTTCACGCGGGCTTGCGCGCGCGGAACAGCCGGTCGTCCAGCGCGTAGAAATGCCGCGTGTCGGAATCGATCGACGCGGCGTCGATCTCCTCCAGGTCAAAGCCGGCGGCGCGGATGCGGTCGGCGAAATCGGGGCCATATTGGCGCACATGGTCCCACTGGCCAAAGCGCCGCTCCCGCTCGCGCGGCGGCATGTCGAAACTGCCGTCCTCAGTGGGCCTGTCCCATAACGGGACGATCAGCCACGCCTCGCCCCCCGGCTTCAATGCCCGCCAGATGTTGCGCAGCACCGCCGCATCGTCGGGCACATGCTCCATCACATGGCTGGCGTAGAACAGGTCGTAGCGCTCCGCCTCATCCAGCGCCATCAGGTCCACGCGCCGCATACCCGGCACGGCATAGATGTCGGGAAACAGATCGGCCGGCGCATAATCGGCCGCTGCCGAAAAGCGGCGCACCAGGCTCGCTTCATTGGGCGCCATGTGCAGGATCGCGCCGTGGGTCGGCACGGTCAGCCGCCCCTCCCCGACCAGCCAGTTCATCAACCGCTCGCGCGGGGACGCGCCGCAATTCGGGCACCCCCATTCGCGATTGTCGCCATAGCGGAAGAAACCCACCACCGTCGTCCCGCACGCCGGGCACCCGCGATTGGCCCGCGCGCCCAGCGCCTTGCGGACCTTGAGCACCGCCCTGGTCAGATGTTTGCCGGCGGCCTTGGCCACCCGCTGGACAGTAATCACCCTTGGCTCCGCACACAGAAGGAAGCGCGCGCTATACTATAAGCGCCACGATAAGCGAGAGGGCTTATGCCAGCAATTCGCGCACCAGTTGCGGCACCAGCACGCTCGCCGGGCCAAGCCGCGTCTCGTGGAAATAGAGGCTCCCGGCCGACGGATCGAGGTTGAGTTCTATCGTGCGCGCGCCGACGTGACGCGCCGTCTGGACGAAGCCGGCGGCGGGATAGACCGCGCCCGACGTGCCGATCGACACGAACAGGTCGGCTTTGCGGACGACCGCGTCGATGGCATCCATTTCGTAGGGCATCTCGCCGAAGAACACGATGTCGGGGCGCAGCCTCGGCCGCCCGCATCCGCCGCAGGTCGTACCGGGCGGCAGCGGATCCGCCCATGGCGCCGCCTTGCCGCACGCGGCGCACAGCGCGGATTTCAGTTCACCATGCATATGGATCAGCCGCTTCGCCCCGGCCCGCTCGTGCAGGTCGTCGACATTCTGAGTCACGATCAACAGATCGCCGCCCCACGCCGCGTCCAGCGCGGCGAGCGCCTCATGCGCCGGGTTGGGCGCGACCTCCGCCAGCTTCGCCCGGCGCTCGTCATAGAAACGATGCACCAGAACGGGGTCGCGCGCCAGGGCTTCTGGCGTGCACACATCCTCGACCCGGTGCCCCTCCCATAATCCATCCGGCCCGCGAAAGGTGGCAAGGCCGCTTTCGGCGGAAATGCCCGCGCCGGTCAGGATCACGATGCTGTCTATGTCGTCGCTCATGCACGCCATGATAGCGGAGGCGGCGCGGCGCGGGAACGGCGCTTGCATTCACCCACCTTCGCTAAACCTCTTTCCTATCCGCCGCTTGTCTGATCCATCTTTTGCATGGCCCGTTCGATCCATGCTGATCCTGCCCCGCCGTGGCGCTGTGCCGGCCCACCGTGGCCGCCGACCCGGCGCGCAGGTGCCGCGTCGCAGGCGCGTCGCAGTGGCTTGGGTGGCGCGTTTCCGGCGCGTCATCCGTCAAAAACCCATGTTTTGCGTCGGTGCGATGCTCACGATGGTGTGAACTTCGGCTGGCGCTTCAGGATGGGGCGTCGCGGGGATGACAAAGCGCCGCCGCTCTGGCATCCGCGCCATCGGCATCGGAAGGGAAAGCGCATGACGAGCATCGGGATTTTCGGCGCGGCGGGCCGCATGGGCCGCGCCATTGCGCAGGTCGCGGCGGAGGCGGGCCTGCCGGTCGCCGGCGGAACCGATCGCGATCCCGCAGGCGACATCGCGCCCGGCATCGCCATGACCGCCGATCCGCTGGCGCTGGCGGAAGCCGCCGACGTGCTGATCGACTTCTCCGTGCCCGGCGCGCTGTCGGCGCATCTCGACGCCTGCATCGCCGCGAGCAAGCCGATCCTCATCGGCACCACCGGCCTGGAAGCGGTGCATCACGCGCTGATCGATCAGGCGGCGGCGCATATCCCCGTGCTCCAGACCGGCAACACCTCGCTCGGCGTCAACATCCTGGCCGCGCTGGTGGAACAGGCGGCGGCCTCGCTCGGCGACGACTGGGACATCGAGATTGTCGAGATGCACCACCGGCACAAGGTCGATGCCCCGTCCGGCACCGCGCTGCTGCTGGGCGAAGCGGCGGCGCGCGGACGCCGCATCGCGCTGGCCGAGCATAGTGAGCGGGGCCGCGATGGCATCACCGGCGCACGGACGCAGGGCGCGATCGGCTTTGCCGCGCTGCGCGGCGGATCGGTGGCGGGCGACCATCAGGTGATCTTCGCCGCCGAAGGCGAACGGATCGAGATCGGCCACCGCGCCGAAAACCGCATCATCTTCGCGCGCGGCGCGGTGAAGGGGGCGCGCTGGCTGGCCGGTCAACCCGCCGGCCGCTACGACATGAAGGGCGTGCTGGGCCTCTGACCGCCATGAACAAGGCGCAGATATTCGACTTTTTCAGCCGGCTGGCGGAGGCGAACCCCGCGCCGCAGACCGAACTGGACTATGGCAACGACTATCAGCTGCTGGTCGCGGTCGTGCTGTCGGCGCAGGCGACGGACGTGGGCGTCAACAAGGCCACCCGCGCCCTCTTCCGTGAAATCACCACGCCGCAACAGATGGTGGACCTGGGCGAAGAGGGGTTGAAGCAGCACATCAAGACCATCGGCCTGTTCAACGCGAAGGCAAAGAATGTCATCGCCCTGTCGGAAATCCTGGTGCGCGACTTTGGCGGCGCGGTGCCGCAGGATCGCGACACGCTGACCACCCTGCCGGGCGTCGGGCGCAAGACCGCCAATGTCGTCGTCAACACCGCCTTCGGGCAGGAGGCGTTCGCGGTCGACACCCATATCTTCCGCGTCGGCAACCGCACCGGCCTCGCCCCCGGCAAGACGGTCCTCGCCGTCGAACAGAAGCTCGACAAGCGCGTGCCCGCCCCGTTCCGGCGCGACGCGCATCACTGGCTGATCCTGCACGGCCGCTATGTGTGCAAGGCGCGGCGGCCCGAATGCTGGCGCTGCATCGTCGCCGACCTGTGCCGCTTCAAGCCCAAGACGCCCCCGCCCAAAGGGACGGCCCCCGCCGGCTGAAGGGCCATGGCGCTTTTCATGCCAAGCCATGTTAGAAAGGGAGGGAACCGCGACGTCCGCGCCGTCTTATCTGGAAAAATGCTGGAGAGAAAAGATGAACCGCACCGCCGCCCTGCTTGCCGGCCTCACCCTGTTCCCCGCCGCCTGGCCCGCTGTGGCCAAGGAGCGCGCGGCGCCAGACCCTTATGTGGCGCGCGGCAAGGCGGTCGATTGCATCCCGCTCCGCTCCATCCGCTCGACGCAGGTGCGCGATGACCGCACCATCGACTTCATCATGACCAGCAACAAAATCTACCGCAACAGCCTGCCCAACAGCTGCCCGACGCTGGGGTCGGAGAAGCGCTTCTCCTACCGCACGAGCCAGTCGCAGCTCTGCTCGGTGGACATCATCACGGTCCTCTACAATATCGGGTCCAGCCTCCAGCCGGGCGCCAGCTGCGGCCTCGGCACCTTCCAGCCGATGGAGCGCCCGGCGCGAAAATAAGATGGGGGTGCGGGCAATTTGCCGCTGGCGCGGCGCAAAGGACTTTGCTAACCGCCCCTCCTGACCAGCGTCACGCACCCATAGCTCAGCTGGATAGAGCGTTGCCCTCCGAAGGCAAAGGCCAGAGGTTCGAATCCTCTTGGGTGCGCCATTTCAGAACAGAACTGCGAACGCCGATTGCCGCCGATTCCACGCTTGAGGCGGCGACGAGCGTTTGCAGCAGTTCGGATTTCGATCCCATGATGCGGACTTCCTTGTCCGCGACCTCGACGCGCTGAGCGAAAGCGCGCAGGTGATCCCGCCGATAGCCGCCGCCTTCTATCCTCAAGCTGCCACGCGCCGCTTCGGACAGCGTATCGATCATGTCGGGGGTGATCGATTGGTTGCCGGCATTGTCGAGCGTCGCCTGAATACGATCGGCGTCGGCCGTGGCCTGGTCCCGTATCGCCTTGAGGCCGGCGATACGGTCCTTCAGGCCATCGTCCAGTGCGGCGACGCCTGATTCGATGGCGTCGTAGAGTCGGCCCAACCGCTGATCGGTCTCCGTGATTCGCCGGTGGAGATCCGCCAGATGCTCGCGACGGCGTTCGCTGCGCTCCTGCCGGCGGTCGAGAAGGCTGGAGAGGATCGTCTCCAGCCGCTTCGGCTGAAGCAGGCGTTCTTCGAGATGGCTGGCGACCAGGTGGTCGAGCCTGTCCATCGGGATCGAACGGCCTTCGCAGCCGGTCTTGCCCTGCCGCGCCTTGGTCGAGCAGGTGTAATAACGATACATGCCGCCCGCGCTGCCCTTGCCGGTGCGTAGCGTCATCGCTCCGCCGCACTTGGCGCAGAAGCAGATGCCGGTCAGCAAGGTCGGGCCGCTGCTGATCCGTGCGGGCGTCACCATCGGGTTGCGGGACTTGAGGCGGGCCTGCACCGCATCGAAGATGTCGCGTTCGATCAGCGGCGGCACTGCCATGATCGCGACTTCGCTCTCCGGCTTTTTCTCGCGGTTCTTGAAAGACCGAGTATTAAACCTGTGTTCGCCGATATAGGTCGTGCGGGTCAGGATGGCGTGAATTTGCGCCAAGCCCCATTTCCCGCCGTCGCGCGTGAACATGCGGCGTTCATTGAGATAACAGGTGATGGCCTTGACGCCCATCGGCCCCTTCACGCCATCGCCTTCAAGGAACAGACGGTAGATCAGCCGTACGGTCTCGGCGTGCAGCGGGTCGATCTCCAGCTTCTTCTTGGTCTTGGAGCCGCGCTGCTCGGCCGCGACGATGCGATAGCCGATCGGCGGACGTGCCCCATTCCAAAAGCCTTGACGGGCGTTCTCGTTCATGGCGCGCAGGACGTGCTTGGCGTTCTCCTTCGACTGATATTCGTCGAACAAAGCCATGATCTGCCGCATCATGACGTGCATCGGATCGTCGCCCATCTCCTGCGTGATGGAGACGAGCTTGACGCCGTTCTTGGCGAGCTTGCGGACGTAAAACTCCAGCTCGAAGTGATCGCGGAAGAAGCGCGAAAAGCTGTGAACGACGACGACATCGAAGGGCGCGGGTTTGGTCGTGCCCGCCTCGATCATGCGCTGGAACTCGGGCCGGCGATCATTGGTCGCGGTCGCGCCGGCCTCCACGAAGGTATCGACCAGCTCAAGCCCGCGCGACGCGCACCAGGCTTCGCCCTGCTTGCGCTGGTCGGGAATGGAAATGTCGTGCTCCGCCTGCCGCGCGGTCGAGACGCGCAAATAAAGGGCCGCACGCTGGGCGATGGAGGGCGATTGCATGTTCATGCGCGGCCTCCCTTGGCTTCGCGCCGTTCGAGGATGGGAAGTTCGAGCGCCACCCGGTCGTGCAGCACCTTGGGCATGAGCTTGCGGCCCTGGCCCGGCTCCATGCTGACGAGACCGTAGCCGGCCATCGTCTTGAGGGTGCGGGACAGGCTGGATTTGGCGCGGCCGGTGATCTGCGACAGCTCGTCGAGCGACCGGGGCGCCTGTTCGTCGATGACGCGGAGCAATTCGCGGTTCCCGCTAGACAATACCTGCGCGAAGGATTCGGTCGAGGTGAACCACACCTTCGGATCGTCGGCCGCCGGCTTTTCCTCGCCGCGCGCGATCCGCATCGTGCGGGCCTTCATCTCGTCATAGTCGGCGATGCCGACTTTCAGGGTGGTCATAATACGCCTCGCTCCTTCAGCACCGCATCGACCTGCGCCCAGAAGTCAGCCAGCAGCGTGCCGGCGTCCTCATAGGCATAGGGCTTCACGGTCTGGAGCCGGTGGCGATGATCCTGCGGCTCGCCCTTCTTCTGGCGACTGACCGGATGGGCATTGTCGAACCCGACCAGCCGTTCGCCCGAAGGCCCGTGAAGCGTGAGCGAGTAATCGAGGCCATGCGGCTTCTCCGGTGAAACCGGAATACGGGTGACAATGAACTTCACCCAATGACCGCCCTCGGGATCGACGACGAGAACCTGACCATGAAGGTCCAGCAGCGTGTCGAGGCTCGGGTGACGATCCTCGCTCATGGCTTATCGTTAACATCAGATGTTAACTCTTGCAAGCACTGATTTTGCGGGTCGGGATCGGGCGCGCCGAACAGACGGTCGAGAAGGTCGCCGAAATAGCGCTCGAACACGTCCACTTCGGCTTCGGTGACGGGGATGTCGTCGGGCCAATCGTCGACGACGGCAACGCGATCCGCGCCGGCCTCATTTCCGGCAAGACTCTGCGATCCGCCACGCCGACGTGAACGATCATCGGCATAATCATAGAGATCATCGGGGAGGATCATCGGCGCCGGTCTGCGGCGACGTGTTTTGCGGGGGCGTTTCGTGCTTGCGGACATGGCGCCCTCTCAGCGATCGGCTCCCGTCGCTCGCCGTGCTTTCGCGAATCCACGGTCGGTTACCATGAACCGCTCCAGCATGGGGACGATCAGGCGGATGGGATCGCCAGCGGGCTGTCCGGCCTCGCGGGCGAGGATGCCGGCATAGGCCGCGAGGTCACGATGCAGGCTGGCGGGCAGTTCGATCGTCACCTTGACCGGCTTGTCGTCGGCGATCGGCCCGAGCTTCAGTTTCGCCATGTCAGCCTCCGTAGGGTTCGAGGACGAGATCGCGGGTGACGATCACGCGGACCGGGACACCCGGCCGGATCGTCAGCGTCGGCGCAATATTGAGCTGGCGCTGGACGATCTGCTGGCCGGTCTGGCTGATGCTGTTCGACGCGCCGTTGCGGAGCGCGCGCACGATGTCGCTCTCGCCACTCGACGAACCGGATTCGGCGCCGACGCTGAGCAGCGTGGACAAGGCCGCGGCCTTGAACAGATCGCCCCAATGGTAATCGACGCCATCCTCAAGGCCGGCATAGCCTTCGGCGTCTGCGCCGGGCTGGCGTTCCAGCACGATGCTGCGGCCGTTCGGAAAAATCATCCGGTTCCAGACGAGCAGCACGCGCCGTTGTCCGAAGCCGACGCCGCTGTCATACTGGCCGATGACGCGCGTGCCCTGTGGGATCAGCAGGATACGGCCGGTCGGGCTGTCGTAGATGTTCTCCGTGACCTGCGCGGTGATCTGGCCGGGCAGATCGGAGCGAATGCCTGTGATGAGCGCGGCGGAGATCACCGCGCCGGCCTGAAGCACGTTTGGCGATGCCGGTGCGGCGATGCGATCGGGCGAGAGCGTGCGCTTGTCGGGCGTCTGGTTGAGGAAGGCGACCTGGCGGTCCTGTGCCGAGGGCGTCGCCGGCTGCGGCGCGAGGCCGAGGCTGGCGAGATCGGTGGCGGGCGCTGCCGTTGCGGACGGCGCGATCGCGTTGTTCGCCGGCCGGGTCTCGGTTGAGGCGAACAGCTTCGCGTTGCGTGCCGCTTCCCGCTCCTGCGCCCGGCGCTGTTCCTCCGGGCTGGGGCCGGTCGGTCCGGCAGGCGTGGCGATCCCCGGCGGCGTCACGGGCTGGCCGGCGTTCTGCGCATTTAGGATCGGGCGGCCGAGGTCGCCGGGCAGCGGCGGGCCGAGCTTGGGTACGCCGCTGTAATCCTTCGGCAGACCTGCCAGTCCGTCCGGTGTGGTGCGGTTGTCGGTGGAAATCAGCTCTTGACCCTGATCGCCGCCATGCCGGGTCTGGAGGGCATAGACCAGCGCGCCGCCGACGCCGACACTGGCGGCGAGGCTCAAGCCCGCCAGCACTTTGCGCGACAGGCGGGTGACACGCGGCGGTTCGGGACGCAACCGCATCGGCGCGACCGGCTCGCCGGTCAGCGGCCGGGCGTCATCATCCGCCGCTTCGATGGGACGCGGGGCAGTCGGCTCGCGGCCATCTTCCTGTTCGGGATGTTCCTCGCTCACGACGCGGGCCTCCCGTCCGTCCGGGAGATACGCACACGCTTCTGATCCTTCCCCGCGCCGAAGCGCAGCTCGGCGGCGGCGAACAGCCGGTCCACGATCATGTAGTTGCCGCGCACGCGGTAGTTCACCAGTTCGGAGGTCGCGCCTTCCGGCCCGACGACGAACAGCGGCGGCATCTCGCCCTGACCGATGCCGCGCGGAAACTCGATGAACACCTGCCGGCCATCATCGAAGGCGCGCAACGGCCGCCACGGCGCGCGGTCGCCCGACACGTCGTAGCGGAAGTTCACACGGGCAAGGTCGATCCCATTGGCGACCGGCTGCTGCGCTTCCGCTTGGCTGTTCTGGCGGCGCAGCGCGATGAGCTGGTCCTGCGGATATTGCCAGGACACCGAGGCCATATAGGTCTTCTCGGTGGAGCGAAGCTCCATGTGATAGGTGCGCCGGTCGGTGTTGATGACGAGATTGGTCATCAGTTCCGGCCGGGTGGGCTTCACGAGGATATGCACGACCTTGCCCGCGCCAGTGCCGCTCTCGGTATCGCCGATGATCCAGCGCACGGTGTCGCCGGCGGCGACGGGACCGGAGCCGACAAGCTGTTCGCCGGGCTGGAGGCTGATGTCCGTGATCTGCCCCGGCGAGGCATAGACCTGATAGAGCGCGCCATCGACGAAGGGATAGACCTGCATCGCGTTGATGAAGCCGTTGCGGATGGGCTGCATTCGGGCGGCGGCATTGGCCTCGTTCACGCGCGCGGCAGGGTCCGGCAGCTCGGGCGTCGGCTTTCCGTCCTTGCCGACCGGCTTCAACTGGCCGGGAAGCGGCAACGGCTTGGGCAGTTCGACCACCTGCACGGGCTTGGGCGGATCGGCGGCGATGACGGCGGGTGCGGCATCGTCATAGGAAATCTCCGGCGGCGGGGTGTGACCCGCGCAGCCCGCGAGCGCCGATGCGGAAATCAGTAAAGCCGCGAAGGAGGCAGTGCGCGGAGCCGGCCTCCCGGCGGTGCGGAAGGTCGGTGTCATTGTCCAAGCTCCTTCGACCAGTTGATGGCGTTGATGTAGATTCCGAGCGGGTTCTTCCGCAGCGTGTCCGCGTCGCGCGGCGGCTGCACGGCGACGGTGAGGATGGCCGACCAGCGTTCGGTCGCGGCGAGCGAGCCGTCCTGATAGCGGCGCTCGATCCACGCGATGCGGAAGCTCGACGGTGAGGCGCGGATAACGCTCGATACCTCGATCGCGACCTGTTGTTTGCCGACCTTGGCGAAGGGATCGTTGGCGCGGGCGTAGTCGCTGAGCGCCAGCGCGCCGGCCTGCGTGGTGAAGTCATAGGCGCGCAGCCAGTTCTGCCGCACGATGATGGCGTCGGCCGGGATCGAGCGGACCTGCTCGATGAAGCGCGCGAGGTAGAACGCGATCTGCGGATCGGAGGGCTGATAGTCGGCGGTCGCCGGGGCGATGGCTTGCGCCTGCCCCAGCCGATCGACCTGCACCACCCACGGCACGATCGAGCCGTTCAGCGACTGCCAGAACAATGCGCCGGACAATCCCGCCGAAAGAGCGAGTGAGCCGAAGGCCATGAGCCGCCAGTTCTTCGCCTGCACACGGGCGGAACCGATGCGGTCGTCCCAGACTTGGGCGGCGCGCTGGTAAGGCGTCTCGGGCTGCGGGGATTTGCCGTAATGGGCGGACGGTCGCTTGAACATGGTCAGTCGCTTTCGGAGAGGTTGACGGAAGAGCCGCCGCCGTGGGCATCGCCGGATTTGACGGCATGAGCGGCGGCCTGGACGCCGTGCGTCATCTGCTGGTTGCGCTTCATGCGCGTGGCCCAGGCAGGCGGATTGTCGGCGGACGAGGATGGGGCGGCTGGCGTGGTGGCGGTCGTCGCCTCGGTGGACGCGACTTCGGCGGTGCCAGCTTCACCGGACACGGCCCTTCCACCGGCTGCGAAGCTCTCCTTCAGGGAGGCGGCCGCCCGGCGGAACGGACTGGCGGCGGCCGAACCGGCTTTCGACGCGCCGGTAGAGGCGACATTGCCGAGACCGGAAGCGACGGCGGATACACCAGACTGTCCGGCTGCGCCGAGGCTGTAGGCGGTGGATGCTCCACCCGCGAGCGTAGCGCCGCCACGGGCGGCGGCAGCGACCCCTCCGGCAAGGGCGGCGCCACCGGACGCGACCGCGCCAACGGCGGCGGCGCCCGCTGCGACCATGCCGCCTGCGGCGAGACCCGTGCCGACCGCCGCACCAGCGCCAAGCTGCGGGCCGCCGGAGACGAGGCCGTTAGCGATGCCGGGACCGAAGATACCCAGGCCCAGCAGCGACAGCGCGGCGAGCACGATGGTCATGGCGTCGTCGATCGAGGGCGTCGCGCCGTTGAACCCTTGCGTGAACTCGGAGAACAAGGTCGAGCCGATGCCGATGATGACAGCGAGCACCAGCACCTTGATGCCAGACGAGATGACGTTGCCGAGCACCCGTTCGGCCATGAAGGCGGATTTGCCGAACAGGCCGAACGGGATCAGCACGAAGCCGGCGAGCGTGGACAGCTTGAACTCGATCAGGGTGATGAAAAGCTGGATGGCGAGGATGAAGAAGGCGAGCAGGATCAGCGCCCAGGCGAACATCAGGCAGGCGATCTGGATGAAGTTCTCGAAGAACGACACCCAACCCATCAGGTCGGAGATGGAATCGAGCAGCGGTCGCGCCGCGTCGAGGCCGGTCTGCGCCACCTTGCCCGGGCGCAGGAGATCGGCGGTGGTGAAGCCGGTGCCCGACGCCTTCAGGCCGAGACCGGCGAAACTCTCGAAGACGATGCGGGCGAGGTTATTCCAGTTGCCGATGATGTAGGCGAACACGCCGACGAACAGCGTCTTCTTGACGAGGCGCGCGATGATGTCCTCGTTGGCGCCCCACGACCAGAACAGCGCCGCCAGCGTCACGTCGATGACGATCAGCGTGGTGGCGATGAACGCCACCTCGGGGCGCAACAGACCGAAACCGCTGTCGATGTAGCGGGTGAAGACTTCGAGGAAATGGTCGATGACGCCGGCGCCCTGCATGTCAGCGGCTCCCGTTCTGGTCTGGCGTGGAAGCTGGCGGGCTAGGGAACAGCGTCGTCGGCGCGTCCGATGCGTCGGGCGCTGCTGACACGGCCGGTTCCGGCTGACCCAAGAAGCGGCGGCGGTTCTCGGCCCAGGCGCGCAGGCAGGACGGATCGCGCCCGCCGGCCTCTCCCATGCCGCCACAGCGGGCGAGTTCCGCGTGCAGCGGATCTCGCGCCGTGACGGGCTGCGCTGCCGTGACCGGATCGTCCGGTCTGTCGGCAGGCCGGTTCATCTCGATCGCGGTGGCGGTGATCGCCAGCGCGACGAAGATAACGGTGCCGATGCGCGCGAGGGTCTTGCCATCCATGACGCTGCCCCGGTCAGTTGTTGCCGTGGAACATCTGCGCGTTGCCGGGCTGGTAGCCCGTGCCCGGCGTCAGGAAGCGGCGACGCTGTTCGCGGCCCTGTTCGGCGGCAGTGGCGCGTTCGGCATCCGATAACGCCTGCGCGCGGCCATTGGCAGCGACGACGGCGGTAAGGTCTGCGAGCTGCTGCGCCTGCAACGCCAGAAGCTGGTTGCCGGCCTGCGTCGCCTGGAGCGCGCCCGTCGCCGACTGGCTCGCCCCGACCAGTGCCGACATCTGGGTGCGGTTGGTGTCGATATTGCCCACGACGGTCGCCTGCACGCGCATCGCGTCCTGCAATCCGCCGACCGTGTTCTGCCAGCGTGAGCGGGCGTCGGCGACGAGCTGCGCGTCCGTCCCCGACATGGGGACATTGCCGTATTTGGTCTGGAACGCCCGGTCGATCTGCTGAACGTCATAGGCGATGTTCTGCGCCTGCTGGAGAAGCTGTTGGGTCTTCTGGACGGACTGCTGAAGCTGTTGCAGCGAGGAATACGGTAGGCTCGCGAGGTTGCGGGCCTGGTTGATGAGCATCTGCGCCTCGTTCTGAAGCGAGGTGATCTGGTTGGTGATCTGCTGGAGCGCGCGGGCGGCGGTGAGCACGTTCTGGGCGTAGTTCGACGGGTCGAACACGATGATGGCGTGCGCCGGCGTCGCCAGCATGGGTGCGAGCGCGACGGGGGCGATCAGCAGCGCGGCGGCGAGCCGCGCCGCACGGGTGCGGCGAATGGTCATGGCAGTTTCTCCTTGTTGGTGAGGTTGGGAATGAGGTCGGCGGCCCAGCCGACGCCGCGGTGGCGCAGCCAGGCGTCGAGGAAGCCATCCGCGCCATGCTCGGCAACGATGCGGGCGATGGCGGTCTGATCGGTCTTGGCGGATGCAGCGCAGAGCGCCAGCGCCACGTCGGACAGGCCCAGCTCGAACAGCCGGTTGCCGCGCCGCGACTGACAGTAATAGTCGCGCTTGGGCATCGCCCGCGCGACGATCTCGATCTGCCGGTCATTGAGGCCGAAGCGGCGATAGATGGCGGTGATCTGCGGCTCGATCGCCCGTTCGTTCGGGAGCAGAAGCCGGGTCTGGCAGCTTTCGATGATGGCGGGTGCGATGGCCGAACCGTCGATGTCCGAGAGCGACTGCGTGGCGAAGATGACGCTGGCGTTTTTCTTCCTGAGCGTCTTCAGCCATTCGCGGAGCTGGCCGGCGAAGCCCTCGTCGTCGAGCGCGAGCCAGCCTTCATCGACGATGATGAGCGTCGGCGAACCGTCGAGCCGGTCTTCGATGCGGTGGAACAGATAGGCGAGCACGGCGGGCGCGGCCTCGGTGCCGATCAGTCCCTCGGTCTCGAACGCCTGAACCGTCGCGGTGCCGAGATGCTCGGCCTCGGCGTCGAGCAGACGCCCCCACGCCCCGCCGATGCAATAGGGACGCAGCGCCTGCTTCAGGTCGTTGGACTGGAGCAGGACGCACAGGCCGGTGATGGTGCGTTCCTCGACCGGCGCTGTGCTGAGCGAGGTTAGCGCCGTCCAGAGATGCTCCTTGACCTCCGGGGTAATCAGGACGCTTTCGCGGGCGAGGATCGCGACGATCCAGTCCGCCGCCCAGGCGCGCTCGCTGGTCTCCTCGATGCGGGCGAGCGGTTGCAGGCTGACCGAAGCCTCCGCGCCGTCGGTCAGCCCACCGCCGAGATCGTGCCAGTCGCCACGCATGGCGAGCGCCGCCGCGCGGATCGAGCCGCCGAAGTCGAAGGCGAATACCTGCGCATCGCGGTAGCGGCGGAATTGCAGCGCCATCAGCGCCAGCAGCACGGACTTGCCCGCGCCGGTCGGGCCGACGATCAGCGTGTGGCCGACATCGCCGACATGAAGGGAAAACCGGAACGGGGTCGAGCCTTCGGTCTTGCCGAACAGCAGCGGGGGTGCTGCGAAGTGCTCATCCCGTTCCGGCCCCGCCCACACCGCCGAGAGCGGGATCATGTGGGCGAGATTGAGCGTGGAGATCGGCGGCTGCCGGACGTTGGCATAGACGTGCCCCGGCAATGATCCGAGCCAGGCATCCACGGCGTTGATGGTCTCGGCCATCGCCGTGAAGTCGCGGCCCTGGATGACCTTCTCGACAAGCCGCAGCTTCTCGTCGGCGACGCGTGGATCGGCGTCCCACACTGTCACGGTCGCCGTGACATAGGCGATGCCAGCATAGTCCGCGCCGAGTTCCTGAAGCGCGAGATCGGCGTCCGCCGCCTTGTTCGATGCGTCGGTATCGACCAGCACGGATTGCTCGTTGGTCATCACCTCCTTGAGGATCGCGGCGATGGACTTGCGCTTGGCGAACCATTGCCGCCTGATCTTGGTGAGCAGCTTGGTGGCGTCGGTCTTGTCGAGCAGGATGGCGCGGGTGGACCAGCGATAGGGAAAGGCGAGCCGGTTCAATTCGTCGAGCAGGCCCGGCGTCGTCGCGGTCGGAAAGCCGGTGATGGTGAGGACGCGCAGATGCGCGGACCCCAGGCGCGGCTCCAGCCCGCCGGTCAGCGGCTGGTCGGCGAGCAGCGCGTCGAGATAGATCGGCGTCTCGGGTACGCGAACGCGATGCCGGTGCGTGGACACGCAGCCATGCAGATAGGTCAGCGTCTCGCCGTCATCGAGCCAGCGGCATTCGGGCATGAAGGCTTCGATCAGGCGGAGCAGCCGGTCGGTGCGGTCGGCGAAGCCGGTCATCACCTCATGGGGGTCGATGCCGGTCTTCTCGCGGCCCTCGTAAAGCCAGGTCTCGGCGCGGGCAGCGTCCTCGGCCGGCGGTAGATAGGTGAAGGTCAGGAAGTAGCTGGACTCGAAGTGGCTGCCGGCTTCCTCGAAATCCGCCTTGCGTTCAGCATCGACCAAAGCGGAGGCCGCGTCGGGAAAGCGACTGTCGGGATAGCTGTGCGACGGATGGCGTTGCGCCTCGACGAAGATCGCCCAGCCCGAACCGAGACGGCGGAAGGCGTTGTTCAACCGTCCGGCGACGGCGACCAGTTCGGCCGGCACGGCCGAATCCAGATCAGGCCCGCGAAACCGTGCGGTGCGCTGGAAACTGCCGTCCTTGTTGAGGACGATGCCGGCTTTGACTAGCGCTACCCAGGGCAGGAAGTCGGCAAGCCGGCTATTGCGATTGCGGTATTCCGCGAGGTTTATCATCGGTGCGCTCCCCTCAGACCGTGAGGTGCGCGGGGATGCGCAGATGACGGCGACCGACCTCGACGAAGAGCGGGTCACGCTTCGCCGCCCACACCGCCGCGAAATGCCCGATCGCCCAGATGGCGAGGCCGACCAGCCAGAGGCGCAGGCCGAGGCCGACCGCGCCGGCCAGCGTGCCGTTCATGATGGCGATAGCGCGCGGCGCGCCGCCGAGCAGGATCGGTTCGCTGAGCGCCCGGTGCAGCGGGACGGTGTAGCCGGGCACCTCCGCACCCTGATCGACGACGCCCACCATCAGACCAGCGCTCCGCCGCCGAACGAGAAGAACGACAGGAAGAACGAGCTGGCCGCGAAGGCGATCGACAGGCCGAAGACGATCTGGATCAGGCGGCGAAACCCGCCCGACGTGTCGCCGAACGCCAACGCCAGGCCGGTTGAGATGATGACGATGACGGCGATGATCTTGGCGACCGGACCTTCGATCGACTGGAGGATTTGCTGGAGCGGCTGTTCCCACGGCATGGACGAGCCGGAGGCATGGGCGGGCGCGGCCATCACCACGGACAGAGTGGCGACTGATACGGTCATGGCGAGGCGCTGGCGGGCCTGATTGAAGCGCGAGAGGCGCAGGGCTTGGATCACAAGGAATCTCCTTCGGGGTTGGTGCGGAGGGCGTGGGAGGTGGAAGCCGCACCGCCGTCGCCCTCCATGACGGCGGGCACGACGCGGTAATCGCCGTCAGGGCCGAGGCCCTCGACACGGGCGAGTTCGGAGAGCCGGCGCTGCGATCCGCGACCGGACAGCACGGCGACGAGATCGATCGTCTCGGCGATCAGCGCGCGGGGGACGGTGACGACGGCTTCCTGGATGAGCTGTTCCATGCGGCGCAGCGCGCCGATGGCGGAACCGGCGTGGATCGTGCCGACGCCGCCGGGATGGCCGGTGCCCCATGCCTTGAGGAGGTCGAGGGCTTCGGCGCCGCGCACCTCGCCGACCGGGATGCGGTCGGGGCGCAGGCGTAAGCTGGAACGGACGAGATCGGAGAGCGAGGCGACGCCATCCTTCGTCCGCATGGCGACGAGATTGGGCGCGGCGCATTGCAACTCGCGCGTATCTTCGATGATGACGACGCGATCGGCGGTCTTCGCCACCTCTGCCAGCAGCGCGTTGGTCAGCGTCGTCTTGCCGGTGGATGTGCCGCCCGCCACGAGGATGTTGGCACGGGACGCCACGCCTTGGCGCAACGCTTCGGCCTGTGCTGCGGACATGATCCCGGCAGCGATATAATCGTCGAGGGTGAAGACGGCGACGGCGGGCTTGCGGATGGCGAAGGCGGGTGCCGCGACCACCGGAGGAAGAAGCCCCTCAAACCGCTCTCCCGTCTCGGGCAGCTCGGCCGAGACGCGCGGGCTGCCTGCATGAACCTCGGCGCCGACATGATGCGCAACGAGACGGATGATGCGCTCGCCATCGGCGGGCGACAGGCGTTCACCCGTATCGGACAGCCCTTCGGAGAGGCGGTCGATCCAGATGCGACCGTCCGGGTTCAGCATCACCTCGACGACGGAGGCGTCTTCGAGAAACCGGGCAATCGCTGGCCCCAGCGCCGTGCGCAGCATCCGCGCGCCGCGTGCCAGTCCTTGCGAATTGTGATGCGAAACCGCCATTCGATCCCCGTGTCCGCCGGGGAGAAACAGACGGTCCCCGGACGGGGATGATTAAAAGAGCCGGATTTTGGGCCAGTTCAACAAGTATCGAATGCCGTGCGGGCATCGGCGGGGAAAGGCGGAAATCGGCGGGATTGGGTGTTGGTCTCCCATTTCACTTTTGCCGACGAGATATCTCCACGCGATCATAAGCCGATGGAGTCGTCAACTCACTTGACGCGCTAGGACGATTGACCTAAGAAATGTAGGTCAATCGTCCTAGCGCGCATTCCGGGCCTATCCCTTCGCGCGTGAGCGTGGAGCCAGATATGAGTGCGAACGAAACGCGCCGGCAGATCGTCGATGTCGCCGACCGTCTCTTTTACGAGCATGGCTTCGAGGCATCGTCGTTTGCCGACATCGCCAGGGACGTCGGCCTGTCACGCGGCAACTTCTATTATCACTTCAAGACCAAGGACGAGATCCTCGGCGCGGTGATCGCCCAGCGCGTGACGGACACGCGCGCCATGCTGGAGAGCTGGGAACAGGACGCGGCGTCGCCCGCGATGCGAATCCTGAGCTTCATCCACATCCTGATCGCCAACCGCACGAAGATCATGGCGTATGGCTGCCCGGTCGGAACGCTCTGCAACGAACTGGCAAAGCTCGATCATGTGGCAAAGGATGAGGCCGCCGGCCTGTTCACGCTGTTCCGTGACTGGCTCGCCCGGCAATTCACGGGCCTTGGGCGTGGTGCCGATTCGGATGCGCTGGCCCTTCACCTCCTGATGCGCAGCCAGGGTGTTGCTGCGCTCGCCACCGCCTTTCGCGACGAACAGTTCATCCGCCGCGAGGTCGCGGACATGGAGGCGTGGCTGCGCGCGCAGTCCCCGGAAGCCTCACTACATTCCCGCCAACCCGCCTGAGGAGGCCGCCATGTTCGTCATCACCCTTCGTTTCGCCGACAAGACCAAGGCACCGCAACTCATGGATGGGCATAATGCCTGGATCAGACAGGGCTTCGACGATGGTGTCTTTCTGCTGGTCGGCAGCCTCCAGCCGAATGCGGGCGGCTCGATCATTGCGCATGGCGCCTCTCAGCAGGAGATAGAGGCGCGGGTGCAGGCTGATCCCTTCGTCGCCGAAGGCGTGGTCAGCGCCGAAATCCTCACCGTCGCGCCAGGCCGTACCGATGACCGGCTCGCCTTTCTGAAGGCATAAGCCATGAGTGCGACCATTCCCGGCCCCGATGGACGCCCGCGCTGCCGATGGTGTGCGGCGGCACCCGAGTTCCTCACCTATCACGACACCGAATGGGGCTTCCCGGTCGATGACGACCGCCGCCTGTTCGAGAAGCTGTGCCTAGAAGGGTTTCAATCGGGCCTGAGCTGGCGGACCATCCTCGCCAAGCGCGAAAACTTCCGCGCGGCGTTCCACGGCTTCGATTTCGATCGGATCGCTCGGTTCACCGATGAGGACGTGGCGCGCCTGCTCGGCGACGCTGGCATCGTCCGGCATCGAGGCAAGATCGAGGCTGTCATCAACAATGCGAAGCGGGCGCAGGAACTGGTGAAGCAGGAAGGATCGCTCGCTGCCTATGTCTGGCGTTTCGAGCCGAACGCGGAAGAGCTGGCTTCGCCCCAAACCGCATCGACCTCAGCAGCTTCGATCGCACTGTCGAAAGACCTGAAGAAGCGTGGCTGGTCCTTTGTTGGCCCGACGACGGTTTACGCCTTCATGCAGGCGATGGGTATCGTCAACGATCATGCCGAAGGTTGCGCCGTTCGGGAGAAGGCGACACATGCTCGCGCGGCTTTTGCGATGCCGCGATAGAGCGGAACTCATTCGGGTGCCTTGTTCCGGTTAGCATCGATGTCGCGCGAAATCTCCTTCAAAAACCGATCGCCGGTGGCGAGTTTCCGGCCGAGCGTGTTGAGGAATTTCGTGAACCGTTCCCCACCCTTGGCCTTGGCGGATGCGTGGGCGGTTTCGGGGAGCGGCGGCGTGATGGTCATCCAGTATTCGACAAATAGCGACAGGGTTTCGCCGAGGATGGCGAGGTCTTCGTCCAGTCCGTCGATCTGACGCCCGATCCGATCCATGCGGCGGGCGAACACCGCCTCTAACCGTTCGGAGGCGTCGGCCGAGAGGAAGGACGCGACAGCGGCTTCGATCACGGCGGATTTGGAGATGTTGCGGCGGAGCGCCAGCGCCTCGACCTTTTTCAGGAGGTCGGGATCGAAATAGACGTTCATGCGGGTCTTGGTCTGCATGGCCGCCCCCTTCACAGGTCGATGCCATCGGCTGGGTCCATCGTCGCCTGCCGGGCGTTCGACGTGACCTGAAGCCGGAGACGGCGGGCTTTGGCGGCATCGATGTCGGGATCGTCGTCGAGCACGTCGAACTCGTTGAAGGCCGGACGCTCCGGCGGAGTGATTTCCTCATGTTCGGGCAACTCCGGCTCGCGGCGGATGCCGGCATTGGCCGGATCGGCGACGCCGCTGCTTCCGCTACCTGTTGAGGTTCCCGTTGATGCAGACGGGACCGCCAGCGCCGACCAGTCGTCAGCGGGTGGCGCGGTCGGTGCTTTCGCAGCCGGCTTCGGCGGCGGCAGGATGCGCTCGCGGAAGCGTGCATCCTCGTAATAGCGCGCCTTCTTCGCCTGCACCGGCGGCACGCCCGCGACCAGCAGCAATTCATCGGCGGGCGGAAGCTGCATCACCTCGCCGGGCGTGAGCAGCGGCCGCGCGGTCTCCTGCCGCGATACCATGAGATGCCCGAGCCAGGGCGACAGCCGGTGGCCGGCATAGTTGGTGGAATCGCGCATCTCGGTCGCGGTGCCGAGCGCGTCCGACACGCGCTTGGCGGTGCGCTCGTCATTGGTGGCGAAGGCGACGCGGACATGGCAGTTGTCGAGCACGCTGTTGTTCGCGCCATAGGCTTTCTCGATTTGGTTGAGGCTTTGCGCGATCAGGAAGCTCTTGATGCCGTAGCCCGCCATGAAGGCCAGTGCGGACTCGAAGAAATCGAGCCGCCCAAGCGCCGGAAACTCGTCGAGCATCAGCAGGAGGCGATGGCGGTTGGCGGAGGTCTTCAGATCTTCGGTCAGCCGCCGCCCGACCTGATTGAGCAGCAGACGGATCAGCGGCTTGGTGCGGTTGATGTCCGACGGCGGGACGACAAGGTAAAGACTGACGGGCTTCTCTGCCGCGACCAGATCGGCGATGCGCCAGTCGCAGCGTGCCGTCACCTTCGCCACGACGGGATCGCGATAGAGACCGAGGAATGACATGGCGGTGGAGAGCACGCCCGATCGCTCGTTGTCGCTCTTGTTCAGCAACTCGCGCGCCGACGACGCGATGACGGGATGGACACCGGCTTCGCCCAGGTGCGGCGTGCTCATCATGGCGCGAAGCGTCGCTTCGACGGGACGCTTCGGATCGGACAGGAAATTGGCGACACCGGCGAGCGTCTTGTCGGCTTCCGCATAGAGGACGTGCAGGATCGCGCCGACCAGCAGCGAATGGCTGGTCTTTTCCCAATGGTTGCGCTTGTCGAGCGCGCCTTCGGGATCGACGAGGATGTCGGCGATGTTCTGCACGTCGCGGACTTCCTTGTCGCCGCGCCGCACCTCCAGCAGCGGATTATAGGCCGATGAGGTGGGATCGGTCGGATCGAACAGCAGCACGCGGCCATGCCGAGACCGGAAACCAGCGGTCAGACCCCAATTCTCGCCCTTGATATCATGGACGATGACCGAGCCGGGCCAGGTCAGCAGCGTCGGCACGACGAGGCCGACGCCCTTGCCCGACCGCGTGGGTGCGAAACACAGCACATGCTCCGGGCCGTCATGGCGGAGATAGTCGCGGTCGAACCGACCGAGGAGCACGCCATCGGGGCCGAGCAGACCGGCGGCGCGGATTTCCTCCGGTGTGGCCCATCGCGCCGATCCGTAGGTGGCGACGTTCTTCGCCTCACGCGCCCGGATCACCGACAGCGTGATGGCGACGACGATCGAGACCATCGCACCCGACACCGCGACCGTGGCGCCTTCGATGAAAATCGGCGGTGCATAGGCGTCGTAGCAATACCACCACCAGAAGAAGAGCGGCGGATAGTAGACCGGCCAGCCCGCCACCTCGAACCAGGGCGCGCCGAGTTGCGCCTGAAACCCCAGCCGCCATGCCGTCCATTCGGTCGCGCACCAGATCGCAGTGAAGGTGATCGTCAGAACGAGGGCTACTTGTCCCCACAGGACACGGCTTCCCGACATAAAGGCTCCAATCGGCAAAAGAGGCGGAGCCGATCAGAGAATAGCCGTTACTGCCACAGGCAACAGGAAATCCGAAGCATCGGGGTTTCGGATACCATGGCGAAGAAATAGGACGGTCAGTGCCGCGTCGGCCGTGCCTCTGCCGCCGCCTGTTCCAGTATCTTGCGGTAGCCGGTCTTCGTCATCCATTGCGCGCGGGCCAGATGGCTTTGCCAGCAAAGGCGCGTGCGGTCAGCTTCCGCCACCGGATCGCGGTGCAATACGATCTGCGCCACCTCACGCCAGTCTGCGCCATCGGCTTCCGCATCGAGCAGACGCAAATAGGTCACGAAATGCGCCTCGTCGTAAATCGTGATTTCTGGCGCGTTCGGCGCCAGGTCATCGACATCGGGGTCAAGCTCGGGTCGCACCCGCATCGGACGGCCCTCCCTCGGACCTTGCGTCCAGAACAATCCCGAAATGGGATAATCCTGAATCAGGATTAGCGGATCGGCTCCCCCTTTTCAACGGAGAGCCGCCCCGAATGCAGAAATCCTTGCGCACGCCCCGACAAATCCTGCTGCAATCTCTCCTCGTCGAAGCGCGCAAGGCCAAAGGACTGACCCAGGCGGAGCTGGCCGACGCCTTGGGCAAGCCGCAGTCTTTCGTCGCCAAGTATGAGAATGGCGAAAGGCGCATCGATGTCATCGAGTTCGTGGACATTACTGCGGTCCTCGGCATCGCCACAAACGATCTCCTCGCGAAGATTGAGCCGGCCGTCGCGAAAACGCGGCCTGCCGCACAGTGAATACCACAGGCAGGAACCAGCGTCGGATTCGTCATGATCGGAACATGACGCAAGAAGAGCTGGCCGATCACGCCGGCCTCAGCGCGCGCTACATCGGCGCGATCGAGCGCGCGGATGTGTCTGCAAGCGTCACGGTGTTGGGCAGATCGCCGATGCGCTAAACGTCGAACGGGCGAATTGGTGAAGGCGTCAGACAGGGCCCGCTGATCGGCTCATCTGCATGGCGAGTTCGAGCAGGTTCAGCAGCGCAGGATTGCGGTTGTGCGGGGACCATACGGCGCTGAACCGCGCCGGTTCGGTCTCATCGGCGATCGGTCGGAAGACGACGCCGGGGAATGGCATATGCGTCGTCGCCTCGCTGGTCAGCGTGATGCCATCCCCCGCCGCGACCATGCCCATCAACGTGTCGCGGGCGACATCGCAACGGTGGATGCGTGGTGAACGGTCTCGTTCGCTGATCCGGCGCACTACATGCTCGAACACCTGCGGGCCGGAACCGCCATTCCGGACAACGAAGGTCTCGTCCGCCAGATCGAGCCAGGTAACGGTTTCCCGTATTGTCAGCGAGTGGTCCGCTGGCAGCGCCACCACCATCGGCTCTCGCCACAGCAAGCGAGAATGGCAATCCGGCGCGTTCACGGCCCCGACGACGAAGACCATGTCAAGCCTGCCGTCACGGACGAGCGCTATGATCTCAGATGATCGGCCCTCCAGCACGGATTGTTCGATCATCGGATAGGTAGCGCGATACTGGCGCCGTAAATCGGCGAGGAAGCCAACGGCGATCGGACTATGTAGCCCGATCGAAAGATGCCCTTCAGTCCCATCGATCATCGCGCCCGCCGTGCGCACGGCATGATCGAGTTGGGCGAGGCCGGACGACACCTCTGTGACGAAATGGCGTCCGGCCTCGGTTAACCGGACGCCTCTATGGCGACGCTCGAACAACAGGATGCCGAGTGCCTCTTCAAGCCCCTTGATCCGGGCACTGACGCTCGATTGCGTCGTGCCCAGTACGTTGGCAGCGTGATGGAAGTTCAGCACTTCGGCTACGACGACGGCATGGCGCAGGGAAGCGAGAGGAATGCCGCGAAGATGGTCGCAACCATCTGCCAACGCCTCCCTTCCATTCCTCCGCCTCCAACGCATTTATGCCTATCCAGCCGTTGCGATTTGTTTGAGTTCGGCCGATGGACGCCACAGTCGCTCCGCCTCATCGGGGTCGGTTGCGTAGGCTCTGACGCCGACGAACGGTTTACCTGCCGTCTACACCCGGACCGCGATGTCGCAGTCTGCGCGATAGAGACTCGCCGGGCCGTCGATCTGGGTGATATTGCGGCCATAATGGCCGCAGGCGTGCCTTTCTGCGTCACTCGTTGGCCGTTTCCGGGCGTGCAAATCAATGCGTGTCGATGAAAGAACTGACCAGTTCGAAGTAGACGCTGTCCTTCTCCGCGTGAATCTGATGGCCTCCGGCTTCGATCACATGCATCTCGCTTCCGGGGATAGCGTCGGCAATCTGTTTCGAGAGCGACAACGGAGTGCACACATCCTCATCGCCGCAGATGACGCAAGTCGGACGGCGGATCGCGCCGAGGCGTGCCAGCTCGTCGTGCGCTGTTACCATGTCGATGCGCTTGATCGCAGTTGCGCGCTCCTCGGGCGCTTGAGCGGCGCGATCGATCCACGCCTGCATCGCCTCCGGGTTCTGTGCGGCATATTCCGGGGCGAACAGGATCATGGCGAAGGCGGCGTAAACAGTCGGCAAGTCCGCGTGTTCCATCAAATAGCGCAGGACGGAAAACTCACGGCGCATATAGGCATCCGCGCGGGCAAACGACGAAGTCAACGTCACGCTGCGCACCAGGTCGCTATGGTCGAGCGCCATGATCTGAGCGATCGCGCCTCCAGCCGACGAGCCGACAATGTGCGCCGATCCGACGCTGGCATGTCGCAGCACCGCCGCCATGTCCTGAGCATTTTGTGACATGGTGTGGCCATCGGCCGGCCGGGAGCTTTGCCCGGTGCCGCGGTGATCCGGCAGCACAACATGATAGTGCTCGGCGAAGCGCGCCACCTGCGGCCACCATGACATGCCGACTCCTCCAAGTCCTGCGATCAGCATGACCTTGGGCTTTTCCGGATTGCCCAACAATTGATAGTGGATCGTGGCGTTTTCGACTTCGACATGCGGCATGAGAGAGTTCCTTGTTGCGGATTTGATGCTGTCTTGGATGAATGATAAGGCTCTGGCGCAGCCAGTCTTCAGATGGCTCCGGGGCCACTCCCAGGTTTGGCCGCGCCAATGGCGTTGAGTTCGGCCAGTTGCTGTTGGGGGATGCTCAACTGCTGAACCGCTAAATTTTCGCGGAGGTGCGCAAGCGAGCCCGTGCCGGGGATCACCAATATGTTTGGCGAGCGGTGCAGCAGCCACGCGAGAGCGACTTGGCTGGGGGATGCGCTGAGTTGCTGCGCGGTTCGCGACAACGCCTCGAACTGAAGCGGCTGGAAGCCGCCGAGCGGGAAATAGGGAACATAGGCGATGCCAGCGCGGGCAAGTTCGTCGATGAGAGCGTCATCCTCACGATGCGCCAGATTGTAGTGGTTCTGGACGCAGACGATCTCGCACAGCCCACGCGCTTCCAGGACTTGCTCGCGCGTCACGTTGCTCGTGCCGATGTGCCTGACCAAGCCTTGGCGCTGGAGGTCGATCAGCACAGATAGAGGTTCTGCTATTGAGCCTTTGACAGGACCAAGCTCCGCGCCTGTCATTCGCAGATTGACGACTTCAAGAGCATCCAGTCCGAGATTGCGGCGATTGTCCTCTACCGCTTTTGTCAGGTCTGCGCGCGAAAGCGCCGGCTTCCATGATCCATCCCGACCGCGCTTGGCTCCGATCTTGGTGACGAGAAGTAGATCGTCGGGATAAGGCGACAGTGTTTCGCGAATGAGCAGGTTGGTGACATGCGGCCCGTAGAAGTCGCTGGTGTCGATGTGATTGACGCCAAGGGCGACCGCTTTGCGCAAAACATTACGAGCAGCGTCAGGGTCGGAAGGCGGTCCCATCACGCCCGGGCCGGCAAGTTGCATAGCGCCGTAGCCGATGCGCCGAACCAAATGGGTGCCAAGTTTGAACGTCTCTTCCACAGATCATGCCTTGTTCGCGTGTCGAGGTTCAAATATATGAAGAATCCTTCACGTTAGGAATTCGCGTTTCATGAATGCCCCCGTCACGACGCTAAAGGCCCGAAAATTACCAGTTCAGGGCCGTTCGCGAGCGACGCGGGAAGCCCTTCACGCTGCTGCGATTCAGGTTTTGATGCGCGATGGAGTGAGGCAATGCACCACCACGCGGGTGGCCGAGCGGGCAGGCGTCTCGGTGGGCAGTCTTTATCAGTACTATCCCAACCGCGATGCGTTGCTCGCGGCTGTGCTGAGCGAACATCTCACGGGCATTGCCGACGCCATGAGCGCGGCATTGGCTGCGGCCTGCGGCAAACCAGTCGCCGAACTCGCGGCGGCGTTGGTGACGTCATTCCTCGAAACCAAGCTGCGCAATCCCGATGAATCGAGCGCGCTCTACGCCGTCTCCGAAGAACGCGGCGGCGCCGAGATGATTGCGCAGCTCCGTGTGCGAACACTTGCGACTATCGCGCACGCCCTGAAATGCGCACCCGATGTTCGCCTCAAAGACCCTGCGATGAACGGGGCAATCGCATTCGATGCCTTGATCGGTCCGGTTCGATCCGTGCTCGAAGGCCACGTCACCCGAGATCAAATCTCCACAATCAGGGACGAGTTGATCGTCATGGTCACGGCCTATTTGAAGACGGCAGGCGCTATTGGCTGAGATGCGCGCAACGCACGCGCCAGACCTAATTTTGGTCGGCTTTGTCAGCATCAATCGTTATATGCCCGATGCTCGCTGCCGCCCTAACTGCCAAGACACCGTTCTGAGTTGGACGATGCCGGACACTTCCCGACCAAACTGCCGGTCGATGACCGGCCGCCAAGGAACCAGCGTGAATTCGTGGCTCTTCCCGACGATTGAGGATCAGCGTGCAATAGGCACCCCCTTCGTGGGGTGATCGGCGTGCAAAAAGGACCCCTTCATCCCGGGGATTTAGTCGGCCGACTGGTTTTGATCAGTTGGCGAGAACGGGATGTTGATCG
>Ga0233425_10000527_pt1 | contig 97777 bp, 96 predicted proteins | sample Watercolumn_Towu_2_FD_181712 | JGI IMG/M metagenome (GOLD analysis project Ga0233425, IMG submission 181712) | Freshwater microbial communities from Lake Towuti, South Sulawesi, Indonesia - Watercolumn_Towuti2014_140_MG | ecosystem: Environmental > Aquatic > Freshwater > Lake | place...
GGGCGACAACGTCAACCTGACCGTCGAGCTGATCGTCCCCGTGGCCCTCGAGCAGGGTTCCAAGTTCGCCATCCGCGAAGGCGGCCTGACCGTCGGCGCGGGTGTCATTACCAAGATCATTGCGTAATAGAAAGTTCGAGTAATTCATGGCTTCGAAAAAGAAAGACATCCGCCCGGTGATCACGCTGGCGTGCAACGATTGCAAGGAACGCAATTACATCACGGAAAAGAATCGCCGCAACGATCCGAACCGGATGGAATTCAACAAGTACTGCCCTCGCTGCCGCAAGCACACGCTGCATCGCGAAACCAAGTAATACGGTAGGGGCGGAACAACTTCCGCCCCTACCGATGTAGGCCAGTAGCTCAATTGGTAGAGCTCTCGTCTCCAAAACGAGCGGTTGTGGGTTCAAATCCTGCCTGGCCTGTACAGAAACGCCGTCTCCCGTACGGGAAGTTCGCGAGACGGCGTTGTCACCGTCAGTAAGCAAGGAGTGGGACGTGGCTGATAAGAATGAAAAACCGAAACGCGAAGGCCGCCTGCAGCGCTTCATCCGGGAAACGACCGCCGAACTCAAGCGGGTTTCCTGGCCGAGCGGACCCGAGGCGCGCCGCCTGACCGGCATCGTCATACTCGTCCTGTTCGTCATGGCCCTGTTCCTCGGTCTGGTCGACTGGGGTGCCAGCGAGCTGTTGAAGCTGGCCCTGGGCGTATAAACGGACGGGAACCCGAAACCAAGGCGGAACGATGGAAGAACATCCGGAAGAGCAGTATGACGCAGTCGAATCCGAGCAGCCTGTAGAGCGCCCGGAAGCGCCTGTCGTTAAGAAGCAGCAAACTGCGCCTGCAGACGAACTGGCCGTCCCCGAGAACACCCCCGAGGGACCGGCCTGGTATGTGATCCACTGCTACTCCGGGTATGAGAACAAGGTCCGCCACAACCTCGAGCAGCGCATCGAAACGATGGGCATGAAGGACAAGGTCTTCGACGTGGTCGTCCCGACCCAGGAGGAGATCGAGGTCCGGGATGGCAAACGGCGCACGGTGGAACGCCACATCTTCCCCGGCTACGTGCTGGTCAACATGGTGCTGACCGAGGAGTCCTGGTTCGTCGTCCGCAACACCCCCGGCGTGACCGGCTTCGTCGGCATGGGCAACCTGCCCACCCCGCTGCGGCCGGAGGAGGTCAACCAGATCCTGCGGCGCATGGAAGCCGAAGCCCCGACGGTCAAGGTGACCTTCAAGGTCGGCGAACGCGTGCGCATCATCGACGGCCCGTTCAACGACTTCCGCGGCACGGTGGCGGAGATCGACATGGAGCGCACCAAGGTGCGTGTCATGGTCAGTTTCTTCGGGCGCGAGACGCCTGTCGAATTGGACTTTTTACAGGTCGAAAAGGCCTGATCGTAAAAAGTGAAAACGTGATTGTCGTCCATTGACGGGCGGCAAGCGTGGGAGGGCCCTCCCCTAACGGCCCGCTAAAACCACACCTGTCCCTGCGCCACGGGGGCAGGCAAAGGAGAAAAAGATGGCAAAGAAACTCAAGGCAATCGTTCGTCTGCAGATTGAAGCCGGAAAGGCCAATCCTGCGCCCCCGATCGGCCCCGCCCTCGCCGGCCATGGCATCAACATCATGGCCTTCTGCAAGGATTACAACGCCCGCACGTCCAACCGCCCGGGCGAGATCCTGCCGGCCGAGATCAGCGTCTACACCGACGGTTCCTTCACCTTCGTGCTGAAGACCCCGCCCGCCGCCGTCCTGCTGTGCAAGGCCGCCGGCGTCGAACGCGGCTCGGGTGTCCCGAACCGTGAAAAGGTCGGCAAGGTGACCCGCGCCCAGGTGCGCGAGATCGCCCAGCTGAAAATGAAGGACCTGAACGCCCTGGACATCGAAGGCGCCATGCGCCAGATCGAGGGCACCGCCCGCAACATGGGCATTGTGGTTGTCGATTAACCCTGTGGGAGGGCCGCTCTGCGTCCCGCTTGCACCACAAAGGAGAACTCATGGCTAAACACGGAAAGAAATACCTGGCCGCTCTCGCCAAGGTCGACCTGACCAAGGCCTACGAGCCGCGCGAGGCGATCAAGCTCGTCAAGGAAACTTCCTACGCAAAATTCGACGCCACCGTCGAAGTCCACATGCGCATGGGCCTGGACCCCCGCCAGGCGGACCAGCAGGTGCGTGACGTGGTCGTGCTCCCGCACGGCCTCGGTAAAACGGTGCGCGTCCTGGTCTTCGCCCAGGGCGACGGCGCCAGCAATGCGCGTGCCGCCGGCGCGGACGTGGTCGCCGACGACGACGAGACCCTGAACAAGATCCAGGGCGGCTGGCTCGACTTCGACGTCGCCATCTCGACCCCCGACATGATGGGCAAGGTCGGCAAGCTGGGCCGCGTGCTCGGCCCGCGCGGCCTGATGCCGAACCCGAAGGCCGGCACGGTCGTCAGCAACGAGGACATCGGCCGGGCTGTGACCGAATCCAAGGCCGGACGCGTCGAGTTCCGCCTGGACAAGACCGCCAACATCCACGTTTCGATCGGCAAGGCCTCGTTCGACGAAGGCAAGCTCTACGACAATTTCTCCGCTTTGATGGACGCCATCCGGAAGGCGCGCCCGGCTGCTGCCAAGGGCAACTACATCAAGCACATCACCATTACTTCTACGATGGGACCCGGCATCGCAATGGATGCCAACCTGGTCCAGTCGCTGGAGGCAAGCGAGTAGATCCACTCGCCGCCCGAGATCAATTCCTTCGCCAAAGACAGCAGGCGTCCCGTTCCTTTGCGGACTTAATCACCTGCCCAGGTGAAGACTGGTGGAAAACCCCCTTTCCGGGGGCAGGACACCCCTCCTTTTGCGGAGCGTAAAAGTCTTTGCCTGGAACACTCGGGCAAAGACTTTTACATGGAAAGGAGGTGAAATTCATTGGCAAAAACCAAGCAACAGAAAGAGGCCATGCTGGCCGAGTACGTTGGCTGGCTCACCAAGAGCCAGGCTGTCGTGCTGGTGGAGTATTCCGGTCTAAAAATGAAGGACCTGGATGCGATCCGCCTCAAGGCGCGTGAAGCCGGTGGTGAGTTCCATATCGTCAAGAACACCCTGGCCAAGCTCGCCCTGGAAAAGGCCGGCTACACCGTCCCCGAAGGCTACACGGACAAGAGCACGGCGATCGGTTTCTCGTTCACCGATGCCGCCGGCTTCGCCAAGGCGCTGACCGAGGCGACCAAGGGCATGGAAGCGGTCAAGGTCAAAGGTGGCTTCCTCGGCACCAACACCCTGGCTGCGAACCAGGTCAAATCCCTGGCCAGCCTGCCCCCGCTGCCGGTCATGCGCGCCACCCTGCTGGGTGTGCTGCAGGCTCCGGCCGGAAAACTCGTCCGCACGCTCGCCGAACCCGGCCGCTCGCTGGCTTCGGTGGTCAAGGCATATTCCGACAAGGCCGCACCCGCTGCGGCGTGAACTTGGTAGGTACGACTTAAGTCGTTCCTACTTCCAACCTGAAAATTTTTCTCGCATGAGAAGGAGTGTTTGAAATGGCTGATTTGGAAAAACTCGTCGATCTGTTGAGCGAACTCTCGGTCCTCGAGGCCGCTGAACTGGTCAAGAAGCTGGAAGAGAAGTGGGGCGTTTCCGCCGCCGCGCCCGTGGCTGTTGCCGCCGTCGCCGGTGCCCCCGCTGCCGGTGGTGCCGCTGAGGCCGCCGAAGAGAAGACCGAATTCGACGTCGTCATCAAGGATGCCGGCCCGAAGAAGATCGAGGTCATCAAGGTCATCCGCCAGCTGGTCAACCTGAGCCTGACCGAAGCCAAGGCCCTGGCCGAAGCCGCCGACTCCAAGGTCCTGGCCGCCGTCGGCAAGGATGCCGCCATGGATGCCAAGAAGAAGCTCGAAGAAGCCGGCGCCGTCGTCGAAGTCAAGTAATCTTCCCCGGACGAAAAGCCAAAAACCTCCCGCCTTGCGGCGGGAGGTTTTCTATTACCGGTTCACACACGGACTGTTCGGCGAGTGGTTCGGGTCCGCTTTACAAGCTGCCATTCTTCCATTTCGATCTTATAACGAACTACTCCCGCTTGATGGCGGGAGTAGTTGCTTCTCAGATAATTATGGGGAGTTACTGCCGGAAGGGATCCACGTCCGGGTTGGTCCCCGCCCAGACGCAAACCGCCTGGTTGTACTGGTTGCACTCAACGCCCTTGGAGCAGCGGTGCGCCACGACCCGCGGCGGATCGGGCAGGAAATCGTCCGGGTAGAGCGTCTCTGCTTCGAGCGCGACCTGCTTGCGGACGTGCTCGCAGTAACACACCTTGATCGTTTCCCATTGTTTCTCAGCCATCGCATACCTCCGTAAGCAGCCCTAGTGTAGACCCGGCAGGCCCGACGCTCCAGTGACGGGCTTCCTGCGTATTATATGACAAATCGCGCATTTTGGAGCACAGTTGTCGGAATATGGGCATTCTGTGTGTGAGCGGATTTGTGTTTTTACCACGGAGTTAACAGAGAACGCAGAGAAGCAGCTTGGTTCTTCTCCGTGCGCTCCGCGATCTCCGTGGTAAGGAGATTCAGCCCTGGATGTGATCCGTTCTCAATGTTTCAGCGCCGCTCCAGGCGCAGGACGCGCCCGTTGGCGAAATCGGCCAGGTACAGTTCGCCGGCCTCGTCCACGCCGAAGCTGCTCAGGGAGGCGCCGCTCTCGAACAGGAAGGCCGTCTGCCAGTTCTGCGCATCGCTGCGCACCAGGCCGAAGACGCGCCCGTTGCAGTAATCGCCGAAGAAGTAGACGCCCTGCCATTCAGGCAGCGCCGCCCCGCGGTAGACGTGGCCGCCGGTCACCGAGCAGCCGCCGATCTGGCCGTTGAACAGCGCCGAGTGCGGGTACTCCGCCACCGGGAAGGTGAACACGGAGCCGTCCTGCGGCTGGCCCTCAAAGGTGTGCAGGCCTTCATAATAATTCCAACCCAGGTTGACCCCGCCGGTCGTGCCGGCTGGCAGGAAGTCGATCTCTTCCCAGTCCCCCTGCCCCACGTCGGCGATGTACAGGTCGCCGGTGGCGGGATCGAACGAGAAGCGCCACGGGTTGCGCAGGCCGGAGGCCCAGATCTCGGGCAGGCCGCCGCCGTTCACATACGGGTTATCTGCCGGGATGGCATACGGGTTGGCGTTGTCGACGCCGATGCGCAGCAGCTTGCCCAGCAGGGTGTTCAGGCTCTGCCCGTTGCCGAGCGGGTCTCCGCCCGAGCCGCCGTCCCCCAGGCCGATGTAGAGATAGCCATCCGGCCCAAAGGCCAGCCCGCCGCCGTTGTGGTTCTGATATGGCTGGAGGATGTAAAGCATGTCGAACTCGCTGGAGGGATCGGCCTGCTGCGGGTCGCCGGGCGGGGCAGTGAAGCGCGCCACGACCGTGTTCCCGGCGGCGTCGGTGAAGTTGACATAGAAAAAGCCGTTGTCGACAAAGTCCGGGTGGAAGGCCAGGCCGAGCAGGCCCTGCTCCAGACCAGTCGTGCTGACCCGCCCGCTCAGGTCGAGGAAGGGCAGCGGCTGCAGCTGACCGTTCTGAAGGACGCGGATGCGTCCGCTGCGCTCGACGACGAACAGCCGCCCGGAACCGTCGCCGGCGTTCTGGATGTCGACCGGCTGGTCCAGCCCAGAAACAATTTCGCTCCAGGCGTACCCGGCCGGGTCCGGGAAGGCGGACAGGAAGGTCACCGGCGTGGCGGTCGGTGCCGCCGTTTCGGTGGGCATGGGCGGGACCGGCGTCTCCGTCGACGGGATCGTGGTCGGGAGGACCTGTGTGGAGCTCGGTGTGAACTGCGGCGGGGGCAGGCTGACCGGCGCGCAGGCGGCCAGCAGGAGCGCCAGCAGGGCGCAGGCCGTCAGGCTATTCCGGGGATCCATTCTTCGGCTCCACGGGAACGATCTCGCCGGAGACCGCTTCCCCGGGGGCATCCCGCCAGTCGCCGGCAAGCGTGCCGTCCAGTTCCTCGGTGTATTCACGCACCACATCGGGCGGGCAGAGCGAAACGAACAGGGTCGTGCCCAGCCAGATCACGGCCGCGTCGTCCAGCGCGCCGATGACCGGCAGCGCCAGGCCGGGCAGCAGGTCGATCGGCGAGACGACGTAAATGGCCGCCGCGATCGGCAGCAGCTTGAGCAGCAGGCTGACCCGCCGGTCGGCGATCAGGCGCAGGATCAGCTTGGCCTGGCCCATCAGTTCCTGCAGGAAGCCGCGATCTTTGTTATTGACCAGATTGGGTCGATCACTCATCTTGATCTCCTTTTGGATCAAACCACTAAGGACAGGCAGGTACCCTGGCCGTCCGGGGATCCGCCCTCCAGCCACAGATATTGATATATACGTTCCAGCCGTTGACATGCCTCATCGATGAAGCCATCCATCTGTGCCTGCGACAGGTAGATGAACGGCCTGGCGAACAGGGCTTCCTCCTCCGGACCCTGCTCCTGGTAATACTCCTGGATGTGCGCCACGCTCCACGCCAGGCTCTCGGGGACGAGAAAATCCAACCCCCCGTCGAAGGGCCGCGCCTGCACGAAGACCGTCCAGAACAGGCAGTCCGGATGATCGCGCACATACAGCTTGTCGAGCCCGTACCAGTCCTTCTTCACCTCCCAGACAAAATCGGGGTCGGCCTCGAACCCGGCGGACCAGCGCGCCCGCGTCGGGCGTCCGATTTGCTCGCTCCACAGGTTGTCGGTGACCAGGTGCAGGAAGTATCCCAGGCGGAAGGAAAAAAGCCGCGGCTCGGGCTCCGGGCGGAGCGGCAGCAGGTGGCGTCGGTAGAACTCCAGGTCGGCGCAGGCCCGCTGGAGCTCCTGCGGATCCTGGAAGTGGGTTACCTGTGTCGGCGGGGTGAAGTTCTCCCACTTCGCATCCGGCCTGCCTGAGTCGGGGGCCACGCTGCCCAGGGCGAACGCTTCCGCCTGCAGCCCGGGGATGCGCTCCAGCAGGATCTCGGCTATACGCAGATGAGCGATCCAGGAAGCCATGCCGGGATTATACAGCATCCCCGTCCCGCACCGTCCCACGGCTGGGGTACAATTCTCCTACTGACCCTTCCCCGTTCCGGAGTCCCCATGCCCCTGCACCTTTCCCGCATCCGCGCCCTGTGCTTCGACGTCGACGGCACCCTGAGCGACACCGACGACCTGCTCCAGGCGCGCTTCGCCCGCCTGCTCGCCCCGCTGCGTTTCCTGCTGCCCGGCCGGGACGTGCGCAAGGCCGCCCGCCGCCTGGTGATGGCCAGCGAGGCGCCAGCCAATTTCCTGATCGGCCTCCCGGACCGCTTCGGGCTGGACGACGAACTGGTCGCCGCGGCGGACTGGATCGCCAAACACGGCCGCCTGTGCCCGAAACAGTTCCTGATCATCGACGGCGTCCAGGAGATGCTGGCCGGGCTGTCCCGGCGCTATCCGCTGGCGGTGGTTTCCGCCCGGGATGCGCGCACCACCGGCCATTTCCTCGAGCAGTTCGGGCTGACATCCTTTTTCCGCTGCATCGCCACCGGCCAGACCTGTACGCACACCAAGCCCTACCCGGACCCGATCCTGTGGGCCGCGCAGCAGATGGGCGTCGCAGCGGAGGAATGCCTGATGATCGGCGACACGCCGGTCGACATCCGTGCCGGGCGGGCGGCCGGGGCGCAGACCGTGGGCGTGCTGTGCGGCTTCGGGGAGGCGCACGAACTGCGCCGTCACGGCGCGGACATGCTCCTGCAGACCACGCCGGAGCTGGCCCGGGTGCTCGAGGCGTAGGTCCATCGCCGTGGAACTTTCCGGGGAAAATGGCGTATATTCTTCCATGAGACCCGGCCTTCCCGGCCGTGTCATTTCGAAAGGAGATCCCATGTTTCGCAAGATCCTGCCCCTGGGACTGGCGCTCACGCTGGTCCTGTCCGCTTGCGGCTTCCGCATTACCCTCCCGATCACCCAGCAGACCGGTCCGCTCGTGACCGATGAGATCGCCCTGCCGATGCCGTCCGACCCAACCGAGACGGTCGACCTTTCGCTGGCCTTCGGTGCCGGCAAGCTGGTGCTCAACCCCGGCTCGGACTCGCTCATCTCCGGCACCGCCACCTACAACATCAGCGATTTCAAGCCTGAGGTGACCGTCAATGGTTCGACCGTACGCATCGAACAGGGCGACTGGCAGCTGACCGGCATCCCGGATGTCGCCAACGTCAGGAACGAGTGGGACTTCGCCCTGGGCGGCGCAACCTACGATCTGACCGTCGAAGCCGGAGCCTACCAGGCCGAATTGGAACTGGGCGGCCTGGCGCTGACCAACCTGACCATTCGTGATGGCGCGGCCGATTCGACCGTCAATTTTGCCGCCCCCAACCGGGTGGAGATGAACCTGCTGCGCTATGCGACCGGCGCATCCAACGTCAGCCTGACCGGGCTGGCCAACGCCAACTTCAATTCCCTCAAATTCGAGTCAGGCGCCGGCAACTACAGCCTCGATTTCAGCGGGGAGCTGCAGCGCAACGCCAGCGTCAGCATCGAGACCGGGCTGAGCAACCTGACCCTGGTCATCCCGGCCGGCATCCCTGCCCAGATAACCATCCAGGGCAGCCTTTCCAATGTCACCCACGGGTCGGGATGGGCCCGCAACGGCAGCGTCTATACCCAGGAAGGCGAAGGACCCGCGTTGACGATCATGATCGAGATCGGCGCAGGCAACCTGACCCTCACCCGCTGACCGTGCACTTCAGGGTCATTCCAAAAAGTTCTAAAACTCAGCGGAGGCTGCCAGACTTAGCGGCCTCCGCTTTGATTCCGGTCCATTTGTAAGGCGGGATGACATCCCGCCCTACTTTTGGGACAGCCTTTTTTATTCGCTCAATTTGGATATAAATCGGAGTAAAAGGTCATATTTACCTCATGACACCCATCACTTGCCGGTCTTTCTGCAAGGCAATAGAATAAGGCGATAATCTTGACCCGAATTTCCAAAAAGGATACCCAATGCAGATCACACGTCAGGCAGACTATGCCATCCGCGCCGTCCGTTACCTTGCCCGCCAGGGAGAGAACCAGCGTGCCGCCACCAGCACGGTGGCCCGCGAGATGAAGATCCCGCCCTCCTTCCTGGCCAAGATCATCTCCCAGCTCTCCATCGCCGGGCTGCTGCACACCTCACGCGGGGCGCGCGGCGGCGTCTCCCTGGCACGCGAGGCCGGGGAGATCTCCCTGCTCGACGTGGTCGAGGCCATCGACGGCCCGATCCTGCTCAACGAATGCGTCGGCGATCCCGACGGCTGCCAGTTCACCGACGACTGCGCCATGCACCCGATCTGGCAGGAAGCCCAGGAAAGCCTGGTCAGGCGCCTGCGCGAGACCACCTTCGCCAGCCTGGCAGCGTAATCTGCCTTAAAAAACAAACTATGCTCTCCCGGCCACCCTTCAGCCGGGAGAGTTTTCTATTGCTGACGAACCACAAAGCTTGATGAGCACCGGGAATTCCCCCCGGATGGACCGAGCTTCCGGTATCCAGCACTCAATGCCTGACGTATAATTACCGGAAAGGGAACACATTTCCAATAAGGAGACAGTGCATGTCCGGACCCCGCACCGTGCGTGCCCCGCGCGGGACGCAGCTCACCTGCAAGAACTGGCTTTCCGAAGCCGCCTACCGCATGATCCAGAACAACCTCGACCCCGAAGTGGCCGAGCGACCGCAGGACCTGGTCGTCTACGGCGGGCGCGGGCAGGCCGCCCGCAACTGGGAAGCCTTCGACGCCATCCTGGACTCGCTCAGGAGCCTGGAAGCCGACGAGACCCTGCTGGTCCAGTCCGGCAAGCCGGTGGTCGTCTTCAAGAGCCACCCGGACGCGCCGCGCGTCCTGATCGCCAACTCCAACCTGGTCCCGCACTGGGCCACCTGGGAGCATTTCGACAAACTGGCCGCCCAGGGCCTGATCATGTACGGCCAGATGACCGCCGGCTCGTGGATCTACATCGGCACGCAGGGCATCCTGCAGGGCACCTACGAGACCTTCGGGGCGCTGGCGAAGCTGCGCGGCTGGGGCTCGCTGAAGGGCAGGTTCTGCCTGACGGCCGGCCTGGGCGGCATGGGCGGCGCCCAGCCGCTGGCGATCACGATGAACGAAGGCGTCGGCCTGATCGTGGAGGTCGACCCGGCGCGCGCCAAGCGCCGCCTGGACATCGGCTACGTCGACCGGGTGGTGGACAACATCGAAGAGGCGATGACGCTCGTCGAGGAGTTCAAGGACCGGGAGAAGCCGCAGTCGATCGGCCTGATCGGCAACGCCGCCGAGGTCTACCAGGAACTGGCGGGGCGCGGCGTCATCCCGGACGTGGTCACCGACCAGACCTCGGCCCACGAGGCGTTGATGTACGTCCCGACCGGGCTCTCGGTCGCCGCGGCGGACGAGCTGCGCAAGTCCGATCCAACCGAGTATAAGAAACGGGCGATGGACTCGATGGCCCAGCACGTCCGGGCGATGCTCGAGTTCCAGCGCCAGGGGGCGGAGGTCTTCGATTACGGCAACAATTTACGCCAGCAGGCCTACAACCACGGTGTAACGGACGCCTTCGAGTTCCCCGGCTTTGTCCCGGCCTACATCCGCCCGCTGTTCTGCGAGGGCAAGGGCCCCTTCCGCTGGGTGGCGCTCTCCGGCGACCCGGAGGATATCTACAAGACCGACGCGGCCGTGATCGAACTCTTCCCGCAGGACGAGCATCTCAAGCGCTGGCTGAAGATGGCGCGCGAGAAGGTCCCCTTCCAGGGGCTGCCGAGCCGCATCTGCTGGCTGGGGTACGGCGAACGGGCAAAGGCTGGCCTGAAGTTCAACGCGATGGTGGCGAACGGGACGCTCAAGGCCCCGATCGTCATCGGCCGCGACCACCTGGACTGCGGCTCGGTGGCCAGCCCCAACCGCGAGACCGAGGCGATGAAGGACGGCTCGGACGCCATCTCGGACTGGGCCATCCTGAACGCGCTGATCAACACCGCCGGCGGTGCCACCTGGGTCTCCTTCCATCACGGCGGCGGGGTGGGCATCGGCTACAGCCAGCACGCCGGGCAGGTCATCGTGGCGGACGGCACGCCCGAGGCGGCCAAACGCCTGGAGCGTGTCCTGACCACCGACCCGGGCATGGGCATCGTCCGGCACGCGGACGCCGGGTATGAACAGGCGGTCGAGGCGGCCAAGCGCCACGGCGTCAAGATGCCGATGTTGAAAAAGGGATCATAACCAGCTTATACAGCCCACCTCGTTCGCATGGGATGCCCGCTGTGGCTATTGGATCGGGGGCGTTTTCCGTCCGAGGATCGAAGGGTGGATTATCCACGGAAGATCCAAGGAAAGACACCGCTGTTCTAGCCATGAGCCATCCTTAACGGGAACCAGGGAATTCGATGTCTTCCATGCCCGAGGGAGAACGGTATTGGAAAAGGAGCGGCCCATCGGCCGCTCCCTGGCATCCTTGGGGAGACTCCTTTGATCAAGGAACAATATCCACTGACCCGACAGATGTGGTTTGCCCTTCCTGGACCGTGACATTCGTCACTCTTGCAACATTCCCCGATGAAGAATAGCTCAGCGAGAGGTCACAGACGGTTCCGGCTCGCAGCCCAACGAATGAGAAGTTACCACTTTCGTTGGTTCGACTGTTCGTCCCGAGGGACATGCTCGGGCAGGAGATGTACACATCCACACCCGCAGTCGGGACACCTCCAACAGTGACAGTTCCCGCAATCCCGCCAGGTTCGGGGTCATGAGGTTGTACGGCCAGGATGTTCATTGGCGATGCATTGGTGGCGCCGTCATCGGCAAGAACGATATTATTCACCGAAGCCGTCTGGCCAGAAGCGCGGTCTGTCGCCGTGATGTTACAGACCATCCCATTGACCAAATTCGTAAAACTGTAAGAACCATTTGCGCCTGTTTGCGTTGTGGCTGTGTAAGCATGGGTTGGGCAGGATAAAGAGACAGAGACATTCGCGCCGGGTGCTCCGTCGATGGTGACTCCACCTGACAAGGAGGGGCTGATAGTCTGACCTGCAGAAGGGTTGGAATCCGACACAACGGCGAAGCCCCAGTGCAACGTGTGATTGGCAACGACCTGTAAAAATGTGCGATCAGATGGACGGACCAAGCCCGTGCCGGAATGGTTCAGGATGACACAATATCTTCCAGGCTGAAGATTAGGAAATGAATAACCACCTGTCGAATCGGTAACAGCGGATGCGGTGGTTACCCGGCAATCTTCTGTCGCAAGAAGAACTTCCATCGCGGCCAATCCCCGATCGCCCGGATCCTGTTGCCAGTTGCCATTCATGTCTTGAAAAACAACTCCTGAGATCGAGCCGGTTCCTGGAACTGCATTTTCTCCGGGATTGTTCTGAACCATATAGCCCGGTCCTGTCCCGGGCGTTTCTGCCACTCGCGCCAAGATAGTGGCCGCGGCCTTAGCCTCGTAGCACCAAACATAACTCATATCTTCTGCCAGACCGGTCATCTCATCCGCCGTCCACAGCCGCACCCCCACGCCGACATAGGCCGTGTCCACCGGAGGGATGGGCGGCAGGGAGAGCTCGTATTCCTGGCTGCCTCCTTCGATCGCCACGATCGTTCCCCCGGGCAGGGTGGATCCGCCCTTGGGACCGCCCCCGCTCCCCGGCTGCGTGCATTGCGCATCCAGGAAGCGCTCGAACCACACCTGAAGCTTCCCCTCGCTCTCCAGGAGCGAGTATTGGACCCGGATCATGACTGGATCATTGGCGGAAAGCCCATTCTCGAGCGGTGGCTCCATCTCGAGGATCTGGATGGCATTGGCCGCGGGGGGTTCCGATGCCGGAAGATCCGTGGCCGGCGGCTCGGTTCCCCCGGATTGCGTTGGGGTGGCTTTCGGTCCGCACGCCGAGACGAGCAGCAGCAGTGAAACTGCGATGACAGACAGCAAACGAGTTGCGCGCATTTCTCCCTCTCTCTCATGGGTCCAGCATGGCCAGACAATCTGAATTGATTATTGCATATTCCTGAGGCGAATTCAATCCGCCAATTCATGCTGGTCGAGCTCATTTTCGGGGAAGGGCGAAGCCCGGTATAATAATGGAGTACAATTCAGCCCGATTTTTCTTTTTCCGGGAGCAGCCAGCATGGATAAAAAACGCATCGCCATCCTGACCAGCGGGGGGGACGCACAGGGCATGAACGCCGCCGTGCGCGCCGCCGTGCGCACGGCCATCTTCCGCGGCGCCGAGGTCTTCGCCGTTTACGAAGGCTACCAGGGGCTGGTGGAGGGCGGCGAGCGCATCCAGCAGTTGAACTGGGACTCGGTCGGCGGCATCCTGCAGCTGGGCGGGACGATCATCGGCACCGCCCGCAGCGAGGCCTTTAAAACGCGTGAAGGCCGCCTGGCCGCCGCCCGCAACCTGATCGCCAACGGCATCGACGCCCTGGTGGTCATCGGCGGGGACGGCTCGCTGACCGGCGCCAACATCTTCCGCCAGGAATGGCCCGGCCTGGTGGCCGAACTGGTCAAGAGCAAGGCCATCAGCAAAGAGACGGCCGCGGCCTACCCGAACTTCCAGATCGTCGGACTGGTCGGCTCGATCGACAACGACTTCTACGGTTCGGACATGACCATCGGCGCCGACACCGCCCTGCACCGCATCACCGAGGCGGTCGACGCCATCACCAGCACCGCCGCCAGCCACCAGCGCACCTTCGTGGTCAAGGTCATGGGCCGCAACTGCGGCTACCTGGCGCTGATGAGCGCCCTGGCCTGCGGCGCCGACTGGGTGCTGATCCCCGAGTCCCCGCCGGACGTGGAGGACTGGCAGGAAGTGATGGCCGAGCGCCTGAAGGCCGGCCGCAAGGCCGGGCGGCGCGACAGCATCGTCATCCTGGCCGAGGGCGCCCACGACCGCGAGGGCAACTACATCGGCTCGAGCGACGTCCAGGCGGCGTTGGAGGAAAGGCTGGGCGAGGAGGTGCGCGTCACCGTGCTCGGCCACGTGCAGCGCGGCGGCCGGCCATCCGCCTTCGACCGCATCCTGTCCACCCGCCTGGGCTACGAAGCCATCGAGACCCTGCTGAAATCCAAACCCGAGGACGAGCCGGTCGTGATCGGGATGAAGTCCAACCGCATCGAACCGTTCCCGCTGCTGGAATGCGTGCAGAAGACCCAGGAAGTGGCCAAAGCCATCGAGGCGAAGGACTACAACCGGGCCATGGACCTGCGCACGACCTCCTTCCGGGATGCCTTCCAGACGCTCAAGACCATGATCCGCGCCCTGCCCCACCAGCCGGATCCCTCCGTCCAGCACTTCCGCATCGGCGTGCTCAACGCCGGCGCCCCGGCCCCGGGCATGAACACCGCCTCGCGCGCCGCCATCCGTCTGGGCCTGGACCAGGGCCACAGCATGCTCGGCATCGCCAACGGCTTCGAAGGCCTGGCCGCCGGGGAGGTGAAGGAACTGAACTGGATGTCCGTCTCCGGCTGGGCCTCCACCGGCGGATCGGCGCTCGGCACCTCCCGGCTGGTGCCCAAGGGGCGCGACCTGTACGCCATCGCCCGGGCGATCGAGGTCAACCGCATCGACGCCCTGCTGGTGATCGGCGGCTGGAACGGCTACGAATCCGCCCACGACATGTTCGTCGAGCGGCCGAACTTCCCGGCCTTCAACATCCCGATGGTCTGCCTGCCGGCCTCGATCAACAACAATCTGCCCGGCACCGAGTTCAGCCTCGGCACCGACACGGCGCTCAACTCGATCGCCGACGCGGTCGACAAGATCAAGCAGTCGGCGGTGGCCACCCGGCGCTGTTTCGTCGTCGAGGTGATGGGCCATTACTGCGGCTACCTGGCGCTGATGGCCGGCGTGGCGACCGGCGCCGAACGCGTCTACATGCACGAGCAGGGCGTGACCCTGAAGGACATGCAGGCGGACGTCGAAATGCTGACCCGCGACTTCCAGGCCGGCAAGCGCCTGGGCCTGATCATCCGCAACGAACGCGCCAACGAGATCTACACCACCGCCTTCATGTGCGCCCTGTTCGAGGAGGAGGGACGCGAGGTCTTCGACGTGCGCCCGGCCATCCTCGGCCATTTGCAGCAGGGCGGCGACCCATCGCCGTTCGACCGCATCCAGGCCAACCGCCTGGCGCGCCTGTGCCTGGACTACCTGATCGAACAGTGCAACCAGAAGAGCACCCATTCCAGCTTCATCGGCCTGCAGGGCGGCAAGCTGTTCTTCCACGACATGCAGGACTTCACCCGCATGGTCGATTTCGAGCACCAGCGCCCGAAGGACCAGTGGTGGCTGGGCCTGCAGCCGGTCGCCGACCTGATGGCGGCCTCCAAGCCGGAGGAATGAGCCCATCCCCCCCTTTCCCCCCTTCCTTGGGAAGGGGGGAAAGAGATACAAAAAAGAGTGTGGAAGCGCTACGCGCTTCCACACTCTTTTTTGTATAATCCTCCCCTCCCCTGCTGGGGGAGGGGCCGGGGGTGGGGGCTGTCCTAGTCCGCGCGCTCGAGGGTGAACGGCTGGCGGCGGAAGGAATAGCGCTCGCGCGACAGCACCTGTCCGACCAGCGCCTCGGGCACGTCGACCAGGGTGTGCCCGTCCTCGATGGAGATGCGCCCGATGGTCGAACCGGGGATGTCGGCATGGAAGGCGATCGCCCCGACCACGTCCGAGGGGCGGATGCCGTGCCGCCGCCCGAGGCTCATCGACAGGCGCACCATGCCCTGCTCGTGCGAGCTTCGGGAACGCTCGCGGCTGCCGCCGGAACGGCGCGGCCCGTCTTCGTGGAAGCGGCGGGGGGCGCTGCCGCGCTCCCGGTAGGCCGGGCGCTCGGTCACTTCGCTCATCTTTGCGATCGGGCGCTGCTTCTCGCCGCCGCGCGCCAGCTTGAGCGCCGCCGCGGCGATGTCGAGCGGATCGGTGCCGGCCGCCACCAGCGTCTCGACCAGGGCGCGCTCCTGCTTGCAGCGGCCGCGCGCCAGCCAGGTCTGCACCTGTTCGAGCAGCTCGTCCTGGCGGTGGGCCAGGATCTGCTCCTCGCTCGGGATCTCGAGGCGGGTCAGTTTTTGATGCGTGAAGGCTTCGATCTCGCGCAGGCGGCGCTTCTCGCGCGGCGTGACCAGCGAAATGGCGATGCCGGTCCTGCCCGCCCGCCCGGTGCGACCGATGCGGTGGACGTAGATCTCGGCGGCCTCGTCCGGCAGGTCGTAGTTGAAGACGTGGGAGATGTTCTCGATGTCCAGGCCGCGCGCCGCCACGTCGGTGGCCACCAGCACCTTGATCTGCCCCTTGCGGAAGCGGTTCAGGGTGCGTTCGCGCGCCTCCTGGGCCAGGTCGCCGTTGATCGCCTCGGACGGGAAGCCGCGCCGGGTCAGTTCGACGGCCAGTTCCCCGGTGCCGGCGCGCGTGCGCACGAAGATCAGCGCCGAGCCGATCTGCTCCACCTCGAACAGGCGCGTCAGGGCGGCGGTCTTGTCGGCCTCGTTGACCAGGTAGTAGCGCTGCTCGATGGCCGCCACGGTGACCTGCTCGCGTTCGATCGCCACCGTCTGCGGGTCGCGCAGGTAGCGTTCGGCCAGGCGGCGGATGGCGGAGGGCAGCGTGGCGGAGAAGAGCGTCGTCTGGCGTTCGCCCGGGGTGGCGGCGATCAGCTTTTCGATCTCGTCGATGAAGCCCATCGAGAGCATCTCGTCGGCCTCGTCCAGCACCAGGGTGCGCACGGCGGAGAGGTCGAGCGACTTGCGTTCGAGCAGGTCGATCAGCCGGCCGGGGGTGCCGACGACCACGTCGACGCCCTGCTTGAGGGCCTTGATCTGCGGCACGTAGGGCGAGCCGCCGTAGACGGCCAGGACGCGCACCTGGCAGAACTTGCCCAGGGCGGAGAAGGCCTCCGCCACCTGCAGGGCGAGCTCGCGCGTCGGGGCGAGCACGAGCGCCTGGGGCAGGCGTCCGCCGGTCTGGATGTTCTGGAGAATGGGGAGGGCGAAGGCGGCGGTCTTGCCGGTGCCGGTCTGCGCCTGGCCGAAGACGTCCGCACCGTTCAGCATGTGCGGGATGATCCCGGCCTGGATCGGGGTCGCCTCGGTGTAGCCGAGGGCACTGACGGCCTGCAGCAGCTCGGGCCGCAGGTCGAGGGAGGAAAATTCGGTTGTCATCAGGATCCTTTGCAACTTCATCCGGGAGGCCTCGGGCCGGTGGACGACTTGCCCGGCCGGGATACTCCCGGGAGGCTGGGAAGCTGTTCTGATGACTCCGCACGTACAAGCGGCCTGATCTCGGCCGGGTCCCAGTGTGGCACAGGCTTGCGCCTGCGCAACAGAAACGCCCGGTCAACCAAGCGCCGGGCGATCATTCGGAATGCTCAAAACTACGTCCCAAAGCGGTGCCCTGTTCAGGGCGGGCGGAGTATACCACAGATTTGAAGATCCACCACGGAGAACACAGAGCGCACGGTCGTCTGAGGCCGCCGGTCCAACCGCTGACCGGCGCGAATTATAGCGAAAAGGCATCCCTTCGTGAAGATCCGCGGAAATTCGCGGTTCGTTTTTCTCCGTGTTCAAGGATAATCACGCGTGATTGAAGGATGTGCACGTCTGATTGAAGGACTTGCACGCGTGATTGAAGCATGTGCACGCGTGATTGAAGGATGATCACGCGTGATTGAAGGATGTGCATGCATGATTGAAGGATTTACACGCGTGATCGAAGGATGTGCACGAATGCGTGAAGGATAATCACACGTGATTGAAGGATAATCACGCCTTATTGAAGCATGTGCACGCGTGATTGAACAGAAACGAAGGCCTGTGCGACAGCAGTTTGACCTCCGGGGAGGCCACCGCAGCCGGCGATTCATTTCCGCCCGGCTGAAACAACAATCGCCTCCGGTTGACCGGAGGCGAACTTGATTTTTTCTCATCCCGCTTGGGTGAACCGATGATAGCGCCAATCCAACGCATCCCGACTGGGCCATTGGTTTTTCGAGGTTGGTAAGATCAAACGGGATTGATGCAATCCTTTGAGTCCATGCTGGAGGACCGGACCATCTTCTTCGGCTAAGACATCTTCGCGAACATGGATGACATAATCGGGAGTCACGCCAAGGAGAAAACTGTCATAAGCCGCATGGTGCAACTTACACAAAGAAATTCCATTCTCTATAGTTGATGTACCTTCTGGAACAGTATCGGGGATGATATGGGCTGCATCCAGAAGTTCCCTGTGCTTTAGGCGACAAAATGCACATTGGGAACGATAGGCATCCAACACTTTTTCTCTGAAGGCACGTTGTTGCAATCTCATTTTGACTGTCCCGGTCAGGTACGCGTGTCGCGCATCTGAAACATCGACGGTTTGCCGAACCGCATGATCTTGGCTATATACGAACGCAGGAAGAGCGTCATCGACAGCTATTTTAAAAGTTAGGTTACCAGGATCGTCTCCGATAATGTAAACAGGGTATGTAGCTAGGTATTTACCAGGCTCAATCCCGTGCAAGTAGACCAATGGGCGCTTCTGCTCGTAGACTCTCCGAAGACCGATATTGTCGCGATGATTGGGGTCGATCCCACGATAACGATAAATCAGGAAATTATCCTTTCCAAAGAAGTCGTCATACGGGCCTTTGGGAGCTGTGGTAATTGAAAGGGGCAGATCAAGGATTTGTGGCTTGAAAATACCCGGAGGCGCGATCAGGGGGACCCGCTGTCCTTGATACTCAAAACCCTGTTCGAGAAGTTTTCTCGAAAGGACATCGCCATGCACATTGACCTGCTCAGCGAGCCATTGAAACGCAGCCAGGCGAACTTGAAGATCAATATCCATAAATGTATTCTCCAACAAATCCTTCGTGCCCCTTTGTGTCCTTCGTGGTAAAAATCAGGTACAATCCCCGCATGTCCTCCGATACCCAGGTCATCTACTCGATGATGCGCGTCGGGCGCATCCACCCCCCCAACAAGCAGGTGCTGCGCGACATCTCGCTCGGCTTCTACTACGGGGCCAAGATCGGCGTGCTCGGCCTGAACGGCGCCGGCAAATCGACCCTGCTGCGCATCATGGCCGGCGTCGACAAGGATTACGTCGGCGAGATCGCCATGAGCAAGGGCTACACCGTCGGCCTGCTCGAGCAGGAGCCGCAGCTCGACCCGGACAAGACCGTGATCGAAGTCATCCGCGAGGCCGTCCAGCCGACGGTCGACATGCTGGCCCGCTTCGACGAGGTGAATGCCAAGTTCGCCGAGCCGGACGCGGATTTCGACGCCCTGGTCGCCGAACAGGCCAAACTGCAGGAGACGCTCGACAAGCTCGACGCCTGGAACCTGGATTCGCACCTCGAGCTGGCCATGGAAGCCCTGCGCTGCCCGCCCGGCGATGCGCCGGTCAGGGTCCTCTCCGGCGGCGAACGGCGCCGCGTGGCCCTCACCCGCCTGCTGCTGACCGAGCCGGACATCCTGCTGCTGGACGAGCCCACCAACCACCTGGACGCCGAATCGGTCGCCTGGCTGGAGCACCACCTGCGCGATTACAGGGGCACGGTCATTGCCGTGACCCACGACCGCTACTTCCTGGACAACGTCGCCGGCTGGATCCTCGAGCTGGATCGCGGCTACGGCATCCCCTGGAAGGGCAACTACTCGTCCTGGCTGGAGCAGAAGCAGGAAGTCCTGCGCCAGGAGGAGAAGGCCGAGTCCCGCCGCCAGAAGACGCTCGAGCGCGAGCTGGAATGGATCCGCATGTCGCCCAAGGCGCGCCAGGCCAAGGGGCAGGCGCGCGTCACCGCCTATGAAAAGCTGCTCTCGCAGGAGACGGAAAAGTACCGCGGCGAGCAGGAGATCTACATCCCGCCCGGCCCGCGCCTGGGCGACATCGTCTTCGAGTTCGACCAGGTCAGCAAGGGTTACGATGACCGCCTGCTGCTGGAGGAGTTCTCGGCGAAGATCCTGCCCGGCTCGATCGTCGGCGTGATCGGACCGAACGGCGCCGGCAAGACCACCCTGATGCGCATGATCACCGGCAGGGAACAGCCGGATTCGGGCTCGATCCGCATCGGCGAAACGGTCAAGCTGGCCTACGCCGACCAGCTGCGCCCGTTGGACGGCGAGCAGACCGTCTGGGAGGCGATCAGCGGCGGCGAGGACGAGCTGACCCTCGGGGCCCGGAAGATGAACAGCCGGGCCTACTGCGCCTCGTTCAACTTCCAGGGCGCCGACCAGCAGAAGAAGCTCGCCACCCTATCCGGCGGCGAACGCAACCGCGTCCACCTGGCGCGCACGCTCAAGGAGGGCGCCAACGTCCTGCTGCTCGACGAGCCGACCAACGACCTGGACGTCAACACCCTGCGCGCCCTCGAGGAGGCGCTCGAGCAGTTCGCCGGCACGGCGGTGGTCGTCAGCCACGACCGCTGGTTCCTGGACCGCATCTGCACCCACATCCTGGCCTTCGAAGGCGACAGCCAGGCACGCCTGTTCCTCGGCAACTGGTCGGATTACGAGGCGCATCTCAAGGAGACCACCGGCAGGGACCTGCAGCCGACGCGCGTCAAGTACCGCACGCTGAAGCGGTAGCCGATCGATCGAGACTTGATTGTCAGGAGAGCGGCGATGAAGAGAAAAATCGGATTGCTGCTATTGCTCGGGAGCGCCCTGCTGGCAGCCTGCAACCTGCAGCCGGCGGGTGGAACGCCGGCCTCCCCGCCGCCCACACCCACCTCGCAGATCCTGTCGATCCTGTCCGCCACGGCGACGGACGAGCCGTGCATCCCGTCGGGCAGCCAGATGGAGATCAACGCCGCGCTGAGCGGCCCGGGCAGCGAGGCGGTGTTGTGCCCGGGAGCCGTCTTTGCCCTGACCGCGCCGGTCCGCTTCAGCGCCGCGGACCAGAAGATCTATACGCAGGGCCTGCCCACCGATGACCGCCGCGCCACCCTGCGCCTGGCCTCCCCCACCGTCACCACGGCGGTGCTCATGCGCGATTTTGACGATGTCCTGCTTGCAAATGTGATCGTGAACGGCGACCGCCCGACGCTCGGCCCACGCAGCGGCGATGCCCTGATCTTCGCGGGCGGCGCCTCGAGCGGACAGACCGTCCGCTTCGTGAAGGCCATGGAGCCGCGCAGCTGGTCCGCCCTGCACCTGATCGAGGGCTCTTCATCCCAGCCGTGTCGCAATGCATTGATCGAGTACAACGAGATCGGCCCGTCCGGCACGAGTGACAATGCCTGGGCGGATGGGATCTCGCTGGCCTGCACCAACACGACCGTGCGCAACAACGTCATCGTGGATGCCACCGACGGCGGGATCGTGGTCTTCGGTGCGCCCGGCTCGCTGATCGAGAGCAATACCATCCGGGCGGAGACGCGCATCCTGCTGGGCGGCATCAACCTGGTGGACTACGCTCCCTACGCCGGCAATTACACCGGCACGATCGTGCGCGACAACCTCATCGATGCGCATGGGGCCGTGATCCGCATCGGCCTCGGCATGGGCGTCTTCGTCTGGGGCTGCCAGCCGGACGAGACCAAGACCCTGAGCGGCGCGACGGTGACCGGCAACGCCCTGCGCGGCGAGCGCATGCAGTACGGTTTCGCCGTCGACGGCGTGCGCGACTGGACCGTGACCGGCAACGTCGACGCAGCCGTCCACTCCGGCGTTCCCTCCCAGAACTGCGCCGGCGTGGTCGCCTCCCCACCGGCCGGCTTCCAGTTCAATCCGCTCCGGGCCCAGGGGACCTTCCAGCCCGAGTTCCAGGCGGCCCGGCTGGACCTGGCGCTGTGGGCCATCCTCGCCCCGCAGCCTTGAGAGACGCTTACATCACGAATGAACCCCGGTTCCCCGTTGCACCCGCCAGGGTTGGAAACCGGGGTTCTCCTTTTCAGCCGATCTCCTGTATAATTCCACATGGGAGTATCGAGCCGGTATGAGTGCAGGCGACAGGGAGGGTCAATGAAGTGGACGGCACACAAACCTGGAAATGACAGCGTGATTTCCTTCCCATGCGCCGCGCCGGGAACGCCGGCGGGCATGGCCTGCATCCCGGGAGGAAAGGTGCGCACACATGGACAAGATCCGGCTCTTCTTTAGCCCCCCCATCTTCCCCGACGAGACCCGCACCCGCCAGGCCCGCTTGCTGAGCTTCGCGCTCAACCTGCATCTGCTGATCGCCCTGGGCGGGGCGGTCCTCTTCCTGCTCATCTCCCACAACGAACCGGTCTATTCGCTGGCCGCCTTCCTGACCGGCCTGCCGGTGCTGGGCATGCGCGCCCAGCTCCGCCGGGGCCGGGTCCGTCTGGCAGCCGCGCTGTTCATGACCCTCATCTTCGCCACCATGCCGGGGGTGGCCATCGCCAGCCATTCCTCGATCGGCGCGGTCCCGAGCGTTGCATTCCAGTTCCTGACCATCGTCATGGCCGGCCTGCTGGTGAGCAACTGGGGGCAGTTCTGGTTCCTGGCAGCCACCTGCGCGCTGGACGGCGCCCTGCTGTTTACCGAGCGGCAAGGCTGGATCCCGGTCAATTCCACCCCCACGCCGGGGCTGAACTGGGTCAGCCAGGTACTGGCCTTCTCGGCCGCGGCGGGATTGATCTGGCTGGCCAACCGCCTGATCCGCGAATCCTTCGAGCGCGCCCGCCTGGAGAACGAGGAGCGCCGCAGGACTGAAGTGCGCCTGCAGGAGTTCGTGCGCGAGCTGGAGGCCAAGAACGCCGAGTTGGAGAGCTTCACCGACACCGCCTCGCGCGACCTGAAGATCCCCCTGACCGAGATCCGCCGGCATCTCAAGCAGATCGAGCAGGACCTGATCAGCGGCGACCGGGTGCGCCTGCGGGAGAACGTCGAAAAGGCGGCCATGGCCAGCGAGACGATGCGCAGCCTGCTCGACGAACTGCTCTTCCTGGCCCACATCGGCCGGGCGCGCAACCTCTCCTCAGACGTCCCCTTCGGCGAGATCGTGCGCGCGGCCATCCCCATGGTGGACGGCCTGCGTTCCAACAAGGCCGATCTCGTCGTTGCCGACGGGCTGCCGGTCGTACACGGCGACCGGCCCCGCCTGGTGGAAGTGGCCCGCAACCTGATCGAACACGCCGCCCGTGCAACCGCCGGCCAGGCGGGGGCGCGCATCGAGATCGGGCAGGCCGACCCCGACCCCGACGGCATGCCGGTTCTGTTCGTGCGCCACAACGGCCGCGGCATCGAACTCTCCGACCAGGCGCGCGCGTTTGGCATCGGCCGCCAGCAGGGCGGGGACGGCCGCAACGGTGGAGTCGACCTGGCCATCGTCAAGAAGATCGTCGAAGTCCACGGCGGCCGCATCTGGATCGAATCGCAGGCAGGCGGGGGAACCACTTTCTTCTTCACCCTCTCGGGGGGGAGATCGTTCACCGGCGCAGGAATTACCGCCGCCCCTGGCTAGCAATCCCCGCTCCCAGACCATGCACACGGAGACCGGACCCGTCTGATGGGTCCATGGATTCCTCCATATCCTGTATAATCACACCAGGGAGGCTTAACCGATAGCCTGGCGTTGCTACGCATAGGGAGCGCAGGATGAAAGAATCAAACCAGAAGCCGAGTTCCGCCCGATTCATCCCTTACGGCTTGCCGGATACGCTTGGGCGCATGCTGTACATCTTCAGCTTCATCACGGTGGCAGCCATGTTCGCCGGCATTTTCATCCTGCTCGGCCACGGTGACACCTCCGAGGCGCTGATCGTTGGCGTGTCGATCCTGCCAATCCTGGCTGCGACGCTTTTCATCCGCTGGAAGAAGTACGAATGGGCGGTGCGGTTCATCGCAATGCTGATGATCCTGATGATCACGGTGCTTTCCACCCGCGGACTGGGCATCCATGCCCTGAGCAACCTGGGCTTCCCGGCCATCCTGATCGTGGCCAGCCTGGTCAGCAAACGGCGGACGATGATCTTCCTGGCTTTCTTGACCGTCGTTTGCGTCGCCTGGCTGGTCTTTGGCGAACTGGCCGGCCTGTATACGCCTGGCACCCTGGTGCGCAGTGTGCCGGGCGATTTCTTCACCGCCGCCATGACCATCAGCGCCGCGGCCCTGATGGTGCGCCTGCTTGCCGAATCGATGTACGAGACCAACCGCCGGCTGCAGCTGGAACTGCAGGAACGCCGCAAGGCCGAGGCGCGCCTCAAGGAACTGGTCGGCGAATTGGAGACCAAGAATGCCGAAATGGAAAGTTTCACCGACGCCGCCTCGCGTGACCTGAAGATCCCGCTGGCCGAGATCCGCAGGCTGCTCCGGAGCCTCGAGGAAGATGTAACCAAAGGCGACCGGGCGCGCCTGAAGGAGAATGTCGAAAAGGCTGTCCGGGCCGGCGAGAGGATGCGCGGCCTGCTCGACGACCTGCTCTTCCTGTCCTACATCGGGCGTTCGCGCAATCCTTCCGTGGATCTGCCCTTCGGCGAGGTCGTGCACGAAGCGCTGGGCACGGTCGACAGCCTGCGCACCGCCGGGGTGGAGATCGTGGTGGCCCAGGACCTGCCTGTCATCCACGGAGACCGGCCGCGGCTGGTGGAGGTGGTGCGCAACCTGATCGACTACGCCACCCGGGCGACCGACGGTCCGCCCGACAGGCGCATCGAGATCGGCCAGGAAGGCCAAGATATGGATGGCAATCCGGTCTTTTTCGTGCGGGATACCGGTCATGAGATCGCCCCCGAGGAGCAGAGGCGCATCTTTGGTTTGATCTACCGGGAGGAGGAGCAGGAGAGCAGCTCCGGGGTCGACCTGGCCGTCGTCAAGAAGATCATCGAAGTCCACGGCGGGCGCATCTGGGTGGAAAGCAGCCCCGGGAAAGGTTCCACGTTCTTCTTCACCCTGCCCCTGGCAGGGAATTGAGCGGCACAAGCTCATCCGCCGGAAGGTCGGATCCCGGAAACCCGGTCTCCCGATGAACCGGTTTTTTTATTCGCCAGGCGGTTATAATTCGACAGTACATGTCCAATTCCGGCCAGCCCGCCTGCATCCCCTGGGATACTCCCGAGACATCCCTGGTCGCCCGCTTCGAACGCTGCGCGGCGGTTTTTTCCGACCGGCCTGCCGTGCTCGACGGGCGCGGCACCTGGAGTTACGCGCGCCTGAACCGGGCGGCCAACCGGGTCGCCCATCACCTGCTCGCACTGCGCGGCCCGGGATCGGAACCGGTGGCGCTGCTCTTCGAGCAGGGGGCGCATTTCCTGGCAGGCGTGCTGGGGGTGCTCAAGACGGGCAAATTTTACGTCCCGCTCGATCCGCTCTTCCCCGCCTCCCGAAACCGCTACATCCTGGACGATTCCGCCACCGCCCTGCTGCTGACGGACACACAGCACCTTTCCACGGCCGCCAGCCTGGCCGGAGATAAAGTGACGCTGCTGGAACTGGAAACATGCCCTCCTGCCTGGACCGAGGCCGATCCCTCGCTCGCCGTCGGGCCGGAGACGCCCGGCCTGTTGATCTACACCAGCGGCTCGACCGGGGTGCCCAAGGGCGTGCTGCACGACCATCGCACACTCGTCCACAATTCCATCCGGCAGCATGACCTGATGGCCTTCGCCCCGACGGATCGCTTCAGCATGCTCTATTCGAGTAGTGTGATGGGCACGGTGCGCGATTACACCAATGCCCTGCTGAACGGCGCCTGCCTGTACCCCTTCGACATCCGCACCCAGGGCCTGACCCGGCTGGTGGACTTCATGGAGAAGAACCGCCTGACCTTCTTCCACACCATCCCGAGCGTCTTCCGCCACCTCGGCGGCCTGCTGGACGACAAGCGCCGTCTGCCGGACCTGCGTTTCATTATTCTGGGCGGGGAAACGCTATTGCGCGCGGATTTCGAGATCTTCCGCCGGCATTTTCCGCCAAGCTGCCGGCTGTTCACCGGGCTGGGCATGACGGAGACCGGGACCATCCGGCAGAACGTCCTCACCCCGCAATCGAAAGTCACCCAGCCGGTCGTCCCGCTCGGCTACGCGCTGCGCGACGTGGAGATCCTGCTCCTGGACGATGCCGGGAACCTGGCCGGTCCCGGGCAGGTCGGCGAGATTACCGTCCGCAGCGCGTACATGGCCATCGAATACTGGCGTAAACCCGATGCGACCCGGGCCGTTTTCTCCCCCGCCGGGGCGGACGGACGGCGCCTGTTCCGCACCGGCGACCTGGGGGAGCAGCTGCCGGATGGTTCGATCCTGCATCGCGGTCGCAAGGACCACCAGATCAAGATCCGCGGCTTTCGCATCGAACTGCAGGAGATCGAGACAGTCATGCTCGAGACCGGCCTGGTCAGGGACGTGGCCGTCGTCGGCCACGAGGTCCGGCCAGGGGAAAGACGTCTGGTCGCCTACTGTGTCCCGCAGCCGGGAGAGCAACGGCAGACGGACAACCTGCTCCAGCACCTGTCCAGCCGGCTGCCCGATCACATGCTCCCGCAGCTGTTCGTCGAACTGGAAAGCCTGCCCCTGACCCCGAACGGAAAGGTCGACCGGAAGGCCCTGCCGGAGCCGGAGTTTGGCAGCCTGGCCAATCCCGGCGATCTTCCCGGTGACGATGTCGAATCCGCCCTGACCGGGATCTGGAAAGACATCCTGGGGCTCGACCGGATCGGGACAGGCGACAATTTCTTCGACCTGGGCGGCGATTCGCTCCAGGCAAGCGAACTGATCATCCAGATCGAACGGCGCTTTGGACGGCAGTACCCGCTCTCCCTGTTGATCAGCAGGCCCACGATCCGGCAATTGGCGGAGGTTCTGCGCGATCCTGGAAGCGGCATGTGGCCGGCACTGGTGGCGGTCAAAGCGCAGGGCAGCCGACCGCCGTTGTTCGTCACCCCCGGCGGATACGGGGACGTGCTGTATCTGCGCCAGTTGGCGAAGCATGTCCACCCGGAACAGCCCATCTACGGCATCCAGGCAACGGAGTTGGACAGACAGCCCGCCACGCCGCCTCGTATGGAGGAGATCGCACAGCAGTATTTGCGGGAAATGATCCTGATCCAGCCCGGCGGCCCCTACCTGCTCGCAGGCCATTCGTTCGGCGGATACGTCGCCATCGAGATCGCCCGTGAGCTGCTGCGCCGTGGCGAACGCGTGGCACTCCTGGCCATGCTGGACACCTATCCTCCCGGAAGGAGACGCCAGGCCAGCCTCCCGGAACGGATCCGCATTCACATCGACAACCTGCGCCCCTTGGAGCCTGCGCAGCGCCGGCAGTACCTGCGCGAGCGGCTCGACCAGCTGATCCTGCGCCTGGACCGCAAACGCATCTCCACCGGTGCCCGCCTGGCCGACCTGTCCCCTTCGCAAAGGGCCGTCACCTACAGCCGGCTGGCACGCTATACCTACGATCCCGCGCCTTACCCCGGGGTTCTAGTCCTCTTCCAGGCGCAGGAACGTCCCTGGTACGTGCGCTGGGACCCGATGGAGAACTGGCCGAAATATGTCTCCGGGCAACTGCGCATCCGTCCCGTTCCCGGAAGACACGAGTCCATCCTCTTCGAACCTTATGTTCATGACCTGGCCGCGGCTCTGGAAAAGGAAATTCAACTGGTTCTGGACAGGCAATCCACAAAAGACCCGGTATCGTGAAAATACCGGGTCTTTTCAAACGTTTTGGATCCTTCTCAGGAAAGCTTCCTGCCGCAGCTGGCGCAGTGGTTCCAACCCTACCAGCAGCAGGGGCAGCAGCCAGCGGAAGCCCATCAGGAACAGCATGCCGCCCATCATCGGGAACATGCCGGAACCATGGAAACCGCGTCCGCCCATCATGCGCGGGCCGTCGAAATCGAAGCGTCCGACGCCGTACCCGAAGGAATTGTGCATCAGGAACGACACCCCGATCAGAATGGCTGCCAGGACCAGCACGCCCAGGATCCCTAGGACCCACTTCCATACTTTTTTCATCGTAGTACTCCTTTCTTCGCACGGGATGATATCACCCCAATGTAAAGGTCCGGTAAAGGCCGGATGAGACCCGGATGAGGGTATCTCGAAGTCCGGGAGAATAGAGCTTTACCGCCACGTGCGCGAAGCACGCGGAGAGAACCGGGGAAGTCCTTCGCGCTCGAACCAGCTTCGCGGACAACTTCTCAAGCTTGTCGGCTGCAGCATCGATTTTGAGAACAGCGTCAGTCCCGAATTTGGAGAGCGGGCCGGAAAAGGTATAATGCTTAAGCCGGACCCAACATTCCCGCCGGCACGAATCGAGACCCGCTTGGACAATCCGCTTTCCCCCATCGCCCCATCCCCGGAAGAGAACGAGCCTGAAATGCGTTTCGCCGACCTGCCCGAACGGCTGCGCCAGGCCGCCGGGCGTGCCGGCTGGACCGACCTGATGCCGGTCCAGGCGCGCGGCCTGCCCGGCCTGCTGGCCGGACACAACATGATCATCCAGGCCCGCACCGGCAGCGGCAAGACCGGCGCCTACCTGCTGCCGATGCTCGAGCGGCTCGACCCGTCCCGGCAGGTCTGCCAGGCGCTGGTGCTCGTCCCGACGCGCGAACTGGCCCGCCAGGTCTGGGAGGAGGCCGGGGTGCTGTGCGAACCGGCCGGACTGCGCGCCGTGGCGGTCTACGGCGGGGTCGGCTACAAACCGCAGATCGAGGCGCTCAAGGGCGGGGCGCAGATCGTGATCGGCACGCCCGGACGGGTGCTCGACCACCTGCTCAAGCGCACGTTCAACCTCGAGCGGCTGGCGATGATGATCTACGACGAAGCCGACCGCATGCTCTCGATGGGCTTCTACCCGGACATGCTCACCCTGCAGCGCTACCTGCCGCAGCGGCCCGCCCACACCTGCATGTTCTCGGCCACCTTCCCTGAGTCGGTCATGCGCACCGCCCGGCAGTTCATCCACGAGGCGGAATTCCTCTCGCTCAGCCGGGATCACGTCCACGTGACGGACGTGGAGCACCTCTTCTACCAGGTCCCGGGCATGGACAAGGACCGCAGCCTGGTGCGCCTGATCGAGATCGAGAACCCGGATTCGGCCCTCATCTTCTGCAACACCAAGGCGCGCGTCCATTACGTGGCGGTCGTGCTGCAGCGCTTCGGCTATGACGCCGACGAACTGTCCGCCGACATCTCGCAGAACCAGCGCGAGATCGTGCTGGGTCGCGTGCGCAAGGGCACGCTGCGTTTCCTGGTGGCGACCGATGTCGCCGCCCGCGGCCTGGACCTGCCCGCCCTCTCGCACGTCATCCAGTACGAGCCGCCCGAGGACAGCGAATCCTACATTCACCGCGCCGGGCGTACCGGTCGCGCCGGTGCGGCGGGAACGGCCATCTCGCTGGTCAACATCAACGAGAAGGCCGCCCTGCTGCGCATCGCCAAACAGTACGGCATCGACATGCAGGAACGCCCGATCCCGAGCGACGCGGACGTCTCGGCTGTCGTCGCCGAGCGCCTGACCGCCCTGCTGGAGGCCCGTCTGCGCGAGCGCGACCGCCTGCAGACCGAGCGCAGCGCCCGCTTCGCCCCGCTGGCCGCCAGCCTGGCCGAGAACGAGTCCGAGCTGCCGGTCATCACCATGCTGCTCGATGACACCTACCAGCAGCTGCTGCACGCCCCGGCCGTCCAGGTGGAGGAGCCGCGTCAAAAGCCGGCCCCGGACGGGAGCAGGCCCGCTTCCGGCGGGCGGCGCCGTGCGCGCGGCCGCAGACGCTGATCCCATCCCAAGCGGAGGTTGCGATGTTCCGAAGATGGCTCCCCTTCCTGCTGATCCTGGCCCTGGCGGCCTGCACCGCCTCCCCGACCCCGGAACCCACCCCGGGTCCCGGCGAGATCGCCCTGGAGGAACAGGCCGTTTACACCGCCGCGCTGGCGGAACTGTACGGCGCACCGACCTATGTGATCCTGTCCACCACCGCCACCGAACCGGGGGGAAGCGGCAACACCGCCGAAACGCTGGCCTTCGTGCTCGACAACCTGCCGGCGGTCGACCCGCTGACGGCGGAGGATTTCAGCCGGCGCAACGCCGCCGAGACCCCGCTCGCCGACGACCTGCAGCTCGGCGCCCCGTACGCCCTGCTGACCCGCCAGGAGATGAGCGACCTGTTCGCCGAGAACCAGAACGGCTGGGATACCTTCTATGCGCAGCATCCGGATGCGCCCGGGATCACCAGCCTGTCGCGCGCCGGCTTCAACCCCGGCATGACCGAGGCCCTGGTCTACGTCGGCACGCAGAGCCACTGGCTGGCCGGGGCGGGATACTTCCTGCTGCTCGAAAAGGTCGACGGCGTCTGGACCGTCCGCCACCAGGTCATGACCTGGATTTCGTAATCGGGTAGAATCGAGGCATGAAATCCCCGAAGCACCCCCTGATCGGATCGCTGCTGGCCCTGCTGGCGGTGGCCGCCCTGACCGCCCTGGCCCCGCAGGAGCGCACGCTGGGCGAGAACGTGCGCATCGTCTACCTGCACGGCGCCTGGGTCCTGACCGCCGAGGCGGCGCTGGCTGCTTCCGCCCTGGCCGGCCTGCTCGGCATCCTGACCCGGCGACAACGCCTGCATGCCTGGTCGGCCGCCCTGGCGCGCAGCGGGCTGTGCTTCTGGACCTCCTCCCTGCCGCTCTCGCTGTGGGCCATGCAGGCCAACTGGAACGGCCTGTTCCTGGCCGAGCCGCGCTTTCGCATCGCGGTCATCTTCGCCGTCACCGGCGTGCTGCTCCAGGCCGGGCTGGCCCTGCTCTCCCGGCCTGTGCTGAACTCCCTGTTCAATGTGCTCTTCTTCGGCGCCCTGACCGTCGCCCTGCGCCAGGCCAACTACGTCATGCACCCACCGCCCTCGCCGATCTTCGGCTCGGGGGTTCCTTCGATCATGTTCTTCTTTATCGCCTCCATCCTGCTCGGGCTGGTCTCCGCCGGATTCCTGGCGCGCGCCTGGCTCAAGGAATGAACCCTCCAGCGCACCCGGAGCAGAGTATGAAGATCCTTTGGCTGGGCTGGGAAGACCTGTACGCCACCCGGCGGATGAAGGACGCCGCCCGGGAGCAGGGCGTGCACCTGGAGGCGCTCGAGATCTTCGATATCGCCTTCATCAGCGACCGGCAGCGCACCGGCATCTTTCACGGCGAGATCGATCTGCTGGCCGCATACGACGCCCTGGTCATCCGCACCTTCTACCCCTACATTTCCGAGGCCCTGACCATCGCCCGCCTGTTCCGCGACGCCGGCAAGGTGGTCATCGACCAGAGCCTGACGGACGAAGGCTACGCGGTCAGCAAGGAACACGACTACATCCTGCTGGCCCAGCACGGCCTGCCGATCCCGGCCACCCGCCAGGTCTTCGACCCGGCCGAGGCGGAAGCCTTCGCCCGCGAGGTCGGCTATCCCTGCATCCTGAAGGGCATCCACGGGGCGCACGGCTCGACCGTCTTCCTGGTCCACAACCCGGAACAGCTGCGCCACTGGCTGCTGCGTTTCCCGGCCGGCGAACTGGCCGTGCAGGAATTCCTGCCCGCCGAGCAGGATTATCGCGTGATGACCGTCGGCTACCGGGCCCTGCCGGTGATCATCAGCCGCAAACCCGCCCGGGGCGATTTCCGCACCAACTTCGCCGTCAACGCCCGTTTCTCCTCCCGGCCGCTGGACTCGCTGCCCGAACTGGGCGAACTATCCGAGCAGGCCTCCCGGCTGCTGCGGCGCGAATTCTCCGGGGTCGACATCCGCTTCAAGGGCGACCGGCCGATGATCCTGGAGGTCAACCGCCGCCCGGCCTTCGAGGGCTTCGAGAAGGCCACCGGCTTCGACGTGGCCGGCGCATTCCTGAAATACATCCTTTCCCGGATCCCCGCCTGACGTGAAAACCCCTCCCCGCTGGCACATTCTCGTCCTGACCCTGGTGCGCATCGTTTACAACACGCTGCACCGCATGGTCTATCCCTTCCTGAGCGCCTTCGCCCGCGGCGTGGGCGTCGACCTGACGACCATCTCCTACGCCCTGACCCTGCGCAGCGCGATCGGCACGGTCGGGCCTTTCGCCGCCGCCCTGAGCGACCGCTGGGGCCGCAAGGCCGGCATGCTGTCCGGGGCGGCGCTCTTCACCCTCGGAGCGGGGCTGGTCGTGCTCTGGCCGACCTACACGGGCCTGATCCTTTCCCTGGTGCTCTCGACGCTCGGCAAGTACCTGTTCGATCCCTCCCTGCTGGCCTACCTGGGCGACCGCATCCCCTATGAGCAGCGCGGCCGCACGATCGCCATCACCGAGTTCGGCTGGTCGCTGGCCTTCATCCTGGGCATCCCAACGGTCGGCTTCCTGATCGCCCGCAACGGCTGGCTGGCGCCCTTCCCGCTCTTCGTCCTGCTCGGCGGATTGATCCTGGTCAGCCTGTTCCTCCTGATCCCCGGCGACGGCGGCAGGCAGCGTGAACACAGCACCCTGGGCGGTTTCCGCCTGGTGCTGACCTCCCTGCCCGCCCTGGCCGGGCTGGCGCTCGGCCTGTTCTCGAGCGGGGCCAACGAACTGGTCAACCTGCTCTTCGGGGTCTGGCTGGAGGATTCCTTCGGGCTGCAGATCGCCGCCCTGGGGCTGGCCTCGGCCGTGATCGGCGCCTCCGAACTGGGCGCCGAGGGCCTGGTGGCCGCCTTCGTCGACCGGCTGGGCAAGACGCGCGCCGTCATGCTCGGACTGGCGGTCAATTCGCTGGCCGCCGTGCTCCTGCCGCTGGTCGGGCGCACGGAAGCCGGGGCGCTGGCCGGCCTGTTCCTGTTCTACCTGTCCTTCGAATTCACCCTGGTCAGTTCGATCCCCTTGATGACCGAGATCCTGCCGCAGGCGCGCGCCACGCTGATGGCCTGCAACGTCGCCGCCCTGTCGCTCGGCCGCGCCCTGGGCGCCTTCCTCGGCCCGCGGCTCTACCCGCTCGGCTTTGCCGCCGTGGCCGCCGGCGCGGTGCTGTTCAACCTGATCGCCCTGCTGGCCGTCCGTCGCGTGCAGCGGACCATCCACAGTTGATGGAGGTTGCCCCATGCTGATCCACTCCGCTTCCCAGCTCCTGACCCTCTCCGGCGGGCCGCAGCGCGGTCACGAGCTCGGCCGTCTCGGCCTGATCGAGGACGGCGCCGTGCTGCTGCGCGACGGGAAGATCGCCGCGACCGGGAAAAGCGCCCAGCTGCTGGCCGCCTATCCGGACGAGGAACGCCTCGACGCCGCCGGCTGCGCCGTGCTGCCCGGCTTCGTCGACCCGCACACCCACCTGCCCTGGGCCGGGGACCGGGCAGCCGAATTCGAGAGGAAGATGGCCGGGGCGAAATACCTGGACATCCTGGCCGCCGGCGGCGGGATCCTCTCCACCGTGCGGGCCACGCGGGCGGCCTCCGTCGAACAGATCGTTGCCGAGACCCGCCGGCGGGCGCGCAGCCTGTTCGCCCACGGCACGACCACCGCCGAGGCCAAGACCGGCTACGGGCTGGATACGGAGAGCGAACTCAAGCTGCTGCAGGCGGTCCTGGCGCTGGACGGCGAGGGGCCGCTCGAACTGGTCCCGACCTTCCTGGGCGCGCATGCCGTCGCCCCGGAGTATAAGGAGAACCCGCACGGCTACACTGACCTGGTCTGCCGCGAGATGCTGCCGGCCGTGCAGGCCTGGTGGCAGTCCCAGCCGGCGCTGGCCGGGCGGCCGCTGCCCTTCGTGGACGTCTTCTGCGAGGACCGGGCCTTCGACCTGGCCCAGTCGCGGCAGATCCTGGCGACGGCCCGGGCGCTCGGCTTCCCGCTCAAGATCCACGCCGACGAGTTCGGCAACCTGGGCGGGGCCTCGCTGGCCGTCGCACTGGAGGCCGCATCGGCCGACCACCTGGTCAGGACCTCGGCAGCCGACATCGCCGCCCTGGGCCGTTCGCAGACGGTGGCCGTCTCGCTGCCCTGCACGCCCTTCGGCCTGGCCGAGAGCGAATACTCCCCGGCGCAGGAGCTGCTCGCCGCGGATGCTTATCTCGCCCTGGCCACGGACTGCAACCCGGGCACGGCCTGGAACGAATCGATGCAGTTCGTCATCGCCCTGGCCTGCCGCCAGCTCAAGCTGACCCCCGCCCAGGCGCTGGCCGCGGCGACGATCAACGCCGCGCATGCCATCCGCCGCGCCGACCGGGTCGGCTCGCTCGAACCGGGCAAGCAGGCCGACCTGCTGATCCTCTCGGTGGCGGATTACCGCATGCTCGGCTACCGCTTCGGTACGAACCTGGTCAGGACGGTCATCAAGCGCGGCCAGGTCTTCCCCGTCGCTTGACCTTTAAAACCAGACCGGGACGGCCTCCCGCTGCGGCAGGGGGAACAGGCTCGGCGGCGGATGCACGGGGAAGATCTCCAGGATCGTCCCGGCCGCCCGTTCCAGCAGGGTCAGGTAGCGGCGCACGTCCAGGCGGGCCGGCGGGATGGCCTCGTCCAGGTCCCAGGCGTGCACGCCGGGCTTCCCCAGCGTGTACAGGAAACGCACCGCCTGCCCGGGGCGCAGCGGCTTGCCCGCCTCGGCCAGCTGGCGGGCGGCGATCGCCGCCGGAGAGGGGCTGCGGTAGCGCTCCAGCTCGCGGCTCAGGGTATGGCGCACGACCAGCTTCTCGGGCGGGACGCGCCCCCGGCGCAGGTCGTCGCCTGCGGCGCGCAGGCGGGCGCGCAGCTCCGGCTGCAGCGCCAGCAGGGCCGGCAGGTCCGGCGCCTGCGCCATGTGCGCCAGCATCTCCTTCTGAAGATCGCGAATGTAAATGGGGGTATCGTGCCGGCGCAGTTCGATGCCGCGCGCCTTGACCTCCCCGTTCTGGAAGACACCGAAGTAGCGGTTGGCCACCGGGACGCGCTTGTTCGCGCGCGACGGCAGGAAGGCCACCCAGCGGAAGACCCCGTCCAGCGCCAGCGGCAGGCCGGTCCGCTCCAGGATCAGTTCCAGGATCGGCTGGAAGTCCTGGACCTGGGTGCAGCCCGGCTTCTTGACCCACATCCCGTCCACGTACAGGTGCAGCACCTCGAAGCCCAGGTCCTCGGCCGCCTCCTTGGCCATCAGCAGGATCTCGCGGCCGAAGGCGGTCACCGCCTCGTGGGCTTCGATGCGCCCGAAGCGGGCGTTCTTGTAGCCCAGGTAGCCGAAGCAGGTCACCAGCAGCCACTTGTGGGCCGCGGCCGCGGCCTGGAAGGCACGCCGCTGCGGGTCGGACTCGGGCAGGGTCAGCAGCGCCGACTTGAGGGCGATGCGCTTGCCGAGCAGCGGGGCGAGCGTGTCCGGCACCAGGCCGCGCTCCGGGCGGGTGCGCGGCAGCCCGTTGAGGGGATGGCGCTCGCCGGGCAATATCGTCTCGGGCGAGATGTTGAAGTGGTCCATGATGCTCGGGTACATCGAGGTGAAGTCGATCTCGCCGACGTGGGCGTGCAGGCCGACGGTCGGCTGGTAGATCAGGCCGCCCATGTCGCTGGCCACCAGGTCGGCGGCGGTCCTGGCTGCCTCGGCCACCTGCTTGCGCCAGGGGACCAGCACGCCCTGGCGCAGGGCGGTGACGATCTGCATCGAGGAGATGCCCGTCCCGGGCGAGACGCGCGCCGCGGTCTGCACCGGCAGGCCGGTGACGCGCGCCATCTCGAAGACGCCGTCCATGCCGTAGTCGTGGTACATGACCGTGTTGCCGGCGTCGATGTGCCAGCGCCCGGCCAGGTGCACCTGGGCGCCGCGGTAGATGACCTGCCCGTAGGCGTAGTAGGTGCGCTGCTCCTTGCGGGTGATGGCCGCCTGCGGATCGCGGTTGAGCGGCAGCGGCAGCCCGGTGTGCTCGCACAGTTCGAACAGGCGCGGCAGCAGCCAGGTGTCGCCCCAGGTCGTCAGCAGCAGGTCGGGGTCCCATCCCAGCAGCACCCGGGCCAGTTCCCGCAGCAGGCCTTCGGGATCGCGCAAGGGCAGTCCGACCTGGCAGCCGTCCCAGGTCAGGATCAGGCCGCGCGGCTCGGCGTGCGCCGGGTCGCAGTCCGGTTCGAGCAGCAGCGGGCGCAGCGGCGGGAGCGGCGCCTCCAGCTGCCAGGGTGTGACCAGCGTCTCGAGCGAGCGGATGCAGTCCCGCTCGACCTGCAGGCGCAGGCGGGCGAGCGGGAAGGCGCCGAAGGCGGCCATGTAGCGCAGGGCGGGCTGCAGGTCGGCGTCGTAGTAGACCAGGCCCGGGAAGGCCTGCGCCAGGCGGCGGAACAGGCCGGGCTGTTCGGCCGGGTTGCGCACCTCCACCTCCAGCACGGTGGTCGGCCCGGCGAACAGGTCGCGCCGCTCGGCCCGACGCAGGCGCAGCGCCTCGGGCTGGGCCGCCAGCCAGGTCCAGGCCTGGCGCAGGGCGGCCGTCCGTCCGCCGGCCTCGGGCGGCAGGGCGGCGTAGAACGTGGCCGGGAAGGGCTGGCGCAGGCGGTGGCGCAGGCCGTCGTCGCCGAGCAGCCAGACGGTCAGGTCGCGCCGCCCGGGGTAGACGTCCAGCAGCCAGCCGGTCAGCTCAGCCATCCAGCCTCTGCGGGCCCTGCCCGTCCAGGCGCAGTTTGAGCGTCTCGCACTGCTCGCGCAGGCGCATGACCTGCTTGTGCTCCTCGAGCAGCATGGCCAGCAGGAAGGTCTCGAAGGGCAGGATGTGGGCGGCGTAGGCGGCCGCGGCCAGGTGCTGGCGGGCCGAGGCGAACAGGTCGTCCAGCGCCAGCTGGTCGCTGCGGCGCAGCGCCCGGCGGAAGCGGGCGAAGGACTCCTGTTCCTGCAGGAAGTTCTGGGTGATGGAGGGAAGGGTGCGGCCCATGGCGAGGTCCTGCCTCCTAGAGCAGGGCGGGCTGGAGGGGATGGGGATCGGGCAGGGCCGGGGCGTACAGCCGGTCCGCCCGGGCGAGCAGGCGCTCGAGGAAGTCGGCCCGCTCGGGGCGGGAGGGCGGGGCCAGCGCCGCCAGGACCGGGGCGAGCGCCTGGAGACGCTCGACCTGGCGCAGGCAGCCGTCCCACAGGCGGCCGGCCTCGGCCAGCGGGATCTGCTCGTCCTGGAAGGTGGCCAGCGGATCGAGCAGGATGTGCGGCTCGGGCAGGCTGGGCGTGCCCTCCAGCAGGGAAAGCACCTGGTGACAGGTGAAGGCCCGCCGGACGACGATGCGCCGGGCGGCCGGGCCGGGGTCCGGCACCTGCAGGCGCAGGTACTGCAGCAGGCGGTAGCCGGGGAAGCAGTTGCCGCCGTCGAGCACGGTCAGCGGCCCGCGCAGGGCCAGCCCGGCGATGAAGCGCGCCAGGACGTCCCCTCCGGGGTCGGGGGTGAGCAGCACGGTCAGCGAACGCGGGGCGGGCAGCGGCAGGTCGTCCATGCCCACAGGATAGCCGCGGCCGCCCGGCAAAACAATCCCCCGCCGGGGGATCGGGCGGGGGAGATTCGGGGTCACCCTGCGGGGGAGGCGCTTAGTGTTCCCAGGCGGAGAAATCCCAGTCCTGCAGGGCGTGGTGCAGCTCGCCGCGCGAGTGCAGGCCGAATTTGGCCAGGGCGTTGTGCAGGTGGGTCTTGACCGTCTCGGCCGAGATCGAGAGCCGGGCGGCGATCTGGCGGTTGGTGCAGCCCAGGCAGGCCAGGGCGGCCACGTCGCGCTCGCGCCCGGAGAGCGTCTCCCAGCAGCCCCACAACTCGTCGCGCGAGTACCAGTGGTGCAGGCCGTCGGCGATCAGTTCGGCGGCCAGCTCGGCCGGCGGACGCTGCTGCTGCGCGGCCAGGTCGCTCAGGCTGCGGTGCAGCTCGGCGTCCAGAGCGTAGGTGCGCCGGGTGTCGGCGATCCCCAGGCGGGAGGCGAGGCGGGACCAGAGGGATTTCACACTTCGATTATATAGAACAAATGTTCACAAGTCAAGCTGATCAGGCATGGATGACCGGGGCTCAAAAAACAGGGCAGTCTCTCGACTGCCCTGCCTGTGAAAATTGGATGACAAGGCATCAAGGGTTGAACACGATATATTCCACCGATGCCACCCCGGGCACCACCGTGATCCGGTCAATGGACTGCCATACTCCATAAGCATTGTCGTAGGCATCCACGCGATAATTGGGCCCTGCCGGAAGGTTCGGGAAGGTGAACTCCCCTCTTTCATTTGTTAGCGTAGTACTACTGCCGCTTTCGCCCTCAGGAAACATCATCACTGTGACGTTCGCCTGACCGATCCCGTCGCGCGTCACTGTGCCGCTGATGGCGCCGAACTCTGGGGCGGGTGGAGGAGGTGGAGGCAGAGGTGGGGGTTGGACACAGTAGTTGACGGTCAAGGCCGGATCGGCCTCTGTGAGGCTCACCCGGATGCTGGTCCCCGGTACAACGATTCCACCGGAGGAATAGACCAGGATGACACAGTAATCTCCACCCGCCAGATCACGAAACTCGTAATAGCCTGACGCATCGGTCGTATCAACAGCCAGTGTGGCCAGGCAGTCACCTGTGGCAAGCCGCACGGCCAGGTCGACCAGGAAGGCCTCCCCAGCATCCGTCCTGCCATTGGAATTCGAGTCCTCGAGGACGAATCCGGAAATCTGATATGAGATCGAAGCCGCTACTGCAGGAGGTGGTGCAATACTGACTCCCGCTGCCGGAGCCGTGTCCCCGCTGGTGACAGAAACTGGCGCGGAAATCGGGGCGACAGCCGCGCGTGCCTGATAGCACCAGTCGTAACGCATGTCCTCGGCCAGGCTAGCAGAAGTGTCCAGAGTCCACAATCGGGCGCCGACGCCGATATATTCCGCTTCCACCGGAGGAATGGGTGGCAGGGAGACCTCGAGCTCTATGGTACCTCCGTTGACATCCATCTGCGTACCGCCGGGCAGGGTGCTGCCGCCGCCCTGGTCATAGCCGAGTTGGGTGCAATCCGCATCCTGGAAGCGCTCAAACCAGATCTGCAGCGTGCCCTGCGGCTCGTTGAGGGTGTAGGCGATGGTCAGTGTGACCGGGTCATCGGCGGACAGGCCATTCGCCAGCGGTGGATCGATGCTGACGATCTGAATGGCATCCTGCATGGGACGGGTCTCCCCGCTGGATGGAGTCGCCTCGGCCACGATGGGCGTGGACGGCTCCGGTGTGGAGCTGTGCGGACTGCAGGCGGACAGACTGAGAATGAGTACTACAGCAATCGTCAGAAAAGAGCGGAAGTTGTGCATATTTCCTCCTGTATGTTCTTCTGAACACGGCGAGTATAAATATTATTGCACGCCGCCTGCTTATCGTCAAGCGAATCTTGTGCCAGCCACACGGTGTTGTCAAAGTCGGCATTGGTTTCGACAACCACGAGGATCCGAACCGCGAAGCCGAAAAGAACGCCAGGAAAACATCGGCAATCTCTTCGCGTGCTTCGTTTCTTGGCGGTGAACTCTTCCCCGCGATGACTTTGAGAACGCCCTGGTGCCAGCCATAGGGCCTTCTCAAAGTCGAAAAGTGCCAGCCAGAAACTCTTTTTATAACAAGCTCGGAAAGTGGACAAGGGAAAATGTAAGCCTGGTATCCGGCATTGCAAGATTCCCGGTTCGCAGTACAATAGCCCTACCATGAGCATTCCCTTTGGACCCATCCTTGTCGTGGAGGACGTGCCCAACGTCCTCGAACTGCTGGAAGTGACCCTGCGCTTCAAGGGCTACCCGGTGGCCTCCGCCCGCAACGGGCAGGAGGCGCTCGAGCGCGTCGAGCAGGAACTGCCCGCCCTGGTCATCACCGACATCCTGATGCCCAAGATGGACGGCTACGCCCTGGCCCACCGCCTGCGCACCGACGCCCGTACGCGCCAGATCCCGATCATCTTCCTCTCCGCCACCTACCTGACCCCGGAGGACAAGCAGTTCGCCCTCAGCCTGGGTGCGGCGCGTTTCATCGAGAAACCGATCGACAGCGAAGAGTTCCTGCTGACCGTGGCCGAACTGCTCACCCAGGGCCCGGAGACCCCGCCCGATCCGCTGGACGAAAAGGACTTCTACAACGGCTACCGCGAGCGCCTGGAACACAAGCTGCGCCACAAGATGACCCAGATCTCGCGCACCGAACGTCTGCTGATCACCCTGCCGGAGGCGCAGCGCCCGGCCTTCGAAACGCTGCTGCGCCAGTCCCAGCGCGACCTGACCGAGATCCAGGCCGAACTGAAGGACATCTACCGGATCCTCGAAGAAGCCAAAAAGAAGAAATAGCCATGCAGCCCACCCTCGCAGACATCGAACGGCTGGCGCGCCAGGCCGGTGAACTTCTGCGTCTCGGTTACGAGCGCGACCATGAAGTCAACTACAAGGGCGTGATCGACCTGGTGACCGAGGTCGACCACCAGTCCGAAGCCCTGCTGCTGGGCGAGATCCAGCGCCAGTTCCCCGGCCACCAGATCGTCTCGGAGGAGGCCGGCCTGCTGCCCGGCAGCGCCGCCGACCAGTGGTACATCGACCCGGTCGACGGGACGGTCAACTACGCCCACGGCATCCCCTTCTTCTGCGTCTCGATCGCCTATGCCCATGACGGGAAGGTCGTCCTGGGCGTGGTTTACGACCCGCTGCGCGACGAGCTGTTCCGCGCCGAGCGCGGCCGGGGCGCCTTCCTGGGCGACCGCCGCCTGCGGGTCTCGCCCGCTTCCGAACTCCAGCGCAGCCTGATGGTGACCGGCTTCCCCTACGACGCCTGGTCCAGCCCGCGCAACAACCTGGACAACTACGGCAAGTTCGCCCGCCTGACCCAGGGCGTGCGCCGGCTCGGCTCGGCCGCCCTGGACCTGTGCTACGTGGCCGCCGGGCGCTTCGAAGGCTACTGGGAGCTGGTGCTCAACCCGTGGGACGTGGCCGCCGGCGGGCTGATCGCCGAGGAGGCCGGGGCGACCGTCACCAGCCTGGAAGGCAGCCCGGAGTACCTCGTCCCGCCCTGTTCGCTGATCGCCTCCACGCCGGCCATCTACGCGCGCATGAAAGCGGTCCTGGACGGCAAGTCCTGACCTTTTTGGCCCTGCCTGCGGGCCGGGCCGATGCTATAATCTTTGCGTTCATCCCCCTACAGGAGACTCCCATGGCTGATTTGCGTGTCGGAAAATTCGCCCAGATCCTGGTGGACCACTCCGCCCGGATCCAGCCCGGCGACCGGGTGGCGATCGAAGCCACCACCGCCGCCCAACCGCTGGTGCGCGCCCTGTGCGCCACCATCCTCGAGCGCGGCGGTCATCCCTACCTGCTGCTCGAACTGCCCGACCAGGACGAGCTGCTCTTCGCCCATGCAAAGGACGAGCAGCTGGACGTGATCCCGCCCTTCCGCAAGCTGGCCTACGAGCAGTTCGAGAGCCGCATCCGCGTCCATTCCGTCACCAACCCGCGCGCCCTGAGCGGCATCGACCCGGTCCGCCAGAGACGGCGCGCCAAGGCCCTGTCGCCCATCCTGGAAGCGCAGATGCGCCGCGGCGCCGAGGGCGCCTTCAAGTGGGTCACCACCCTGTTCCCGACCGAAGGCCTGGCCATGGAAGCCGAGTCCAGCCTGAAGAACTTCGAGGACTTCGTCTACCGCGCCGTGCACGCCGACGACGCCGACCCGGTGGCCTACTGGAACAAGGTCCAGAAAAGCCAGGCCAGGATCATCGAGCGCCTGGAAGGGCGCAACCAGGTGGTGCTGCGCGGCCCGAACGTGGACCTGAGCCTGTCGATCAAGGGGCGCAAGTTCATGAACGGCTGCGGGCAGAACAACATGCCTGACGGCGAGATCTTCACCGGCCCGGTGGAGGATTCGATCAACGGCTGGGTGCGCTTCTCCTTCCCGGCCATCCACGGCGGGACGATGGTGGAGGGGGTCGAACTGACCTTCTCCAACGGCAAGGTCACCACCGCCACGGCGACCAAGAACCAGAACTACCTGCTCGAGATGCTCGAGTCCGACCCCGGGGCGCGCTTCGTGGGCGAGTTCGCCATCGGCACCAACTTCGAGATCGACCGCTTCTCGCGCAACATCCTGTTCGACGAGAAGATCGGCGGTTCCTTCCACATGGCGCTGGGCGCCAGTTACCCCGAGACCGGCGGCAAGAACAAGAGCATGATCCACTGGGACATGATCTGCGGCATGAAGGAAGACGCCGAGATCCAGGTGGACGGGGACGTGATCTACAAGAACGGCAAGTTCACGGTATAGCAGAAAAGAGCCCGGTATCTCGATGATACCGGGCCTTTTTTTGTACAGAGAGAGACCCGGTTTCCCACCCCCTGCGGGGGCCTTCGCACCCTGGCGGGCGCTACGGGAAACCGGGTTTCTGGTTCTCAAGCCCTCCAGAAGCCGCGTCGCACGGCGCGCACGTCCTCGCTGGTGACGAAGGCCTGCTCGTCTGCGGCATAGATGATCTCCTCCGCCCGGGCCAGGTCCTTGCGCAGCACCGAACAGCTCAGCATGCCCACCTTTCCATCCCGGCCGCGGGCGGGGATCTCGGTCACGGCAAAGCCGGCCTCGCGCAGCGCCTGCGCCACCTCCGGCCCGCGCGCCGGGCTGACGATGCTCAGGCGCATGTGCCCGATCGCCAGGCGTTCCTCCACCCACATGCCGGCCACCACGCCGGTGGCAAAACCCGCCGCGTAGCCAACCACGTTGAGCGGATTGTCCAGGTCGTTCAGCACCGAGGTGATGGCGATGACGAAGATGACCGACTGGGCGAAGCCGAGCCCCCAGGCGATCGCCTTGCGGCCGCGCACCACGAAGAGCATGCGCAGCGTGTCGAAGGTCATGTCGGTCACGCGCAGGGCGAAGATGCCCAGGGCGGTCAGCCAGGCGGCGGGGGAGAGCAGGGTTTCGAGCATGGTTCACGTCCTTTCCGGGAAACAAGCGGGGCGGCCTGCGGCCGCCCCGGGGGATCACTTCGCTGCGGGAATGTAGAGCTGTTCGACGTATTCCTTCAGCATGCGGCGGGTGCCGAACTGCGGGGTGATCGTCCGGATCGAATCCTTCATCCTGGTCACCCATTTGCGCGGCATGTCGTCCGCGCCGCGTTCGCCGTAGTAGAGCGGGACGATCTGATTCTCGAGCACATCGTACAGGTCCTCGGCATCCGATTCGTCCTGGACCTGGTTGTCCAGTTCGGCGTCCGGGCCGATGGCCCAGCCGTTGTCGCCGTTGAAGGCTTCGCGCCACCAGCCGTCCAGCACCGAGAAGTTCAGCACGCCGTTGATGGCGGCTTTCATGCCGGAGGTCCCGGAGGCTTCGTTCGGGCGGCGCGGGTTGTTCATCCAGACGTCCACCCCCTGGACCAGGTAGCGGGCCAGGTTCATGTCGTAGTCCTCCAGGAAGACCAGCCGGCCGCCGTTCTCCGCCTTCTTGACGATGCGGTAGACCTCCTGGATCAGCTGCTTGCCGGGTTCGTCCGCCGGGTGGGCCTTGCCGGCGAAGATGATCTGCACCGGGCGGTTGGGCTTGTTGACGATCTCCAGCAGGCGGTCGAGGTCGCTGAAGACCAGGTTGGCGCGCTTGTAGGTGGCGAAGCGGCGGGCGAAGCCGATCGTCAGCACGTACGGATCGAGCATGGCCCCGGCGGCGATCGCCTGCACCGGGTGGTAGCCGCCCTGCATCCAGCGGTTGCGGACGCGGTTCAGGACGTAGAAGGCCAGCTTGCGCTTGAGGTGCATGCGCACCGCCCACAGCTCCTGGTCCGGGATGGCGTCCATGCGGACCCACAGCTCCGGATCGTCCAGGTGCTCGAGCCAGTCCGGGCCGAGATAGCGGTCGAACAGGACGCGCATGCGCCGGGCCAGCCAGCTGGCGGTGTGCACGCCGTTGGTCACGTAGGTGATCGGGACGTCTTCGGGATCCTTGATCTCGGGCCACAGGTAGTTCCACATGCGGCGGGAAACATGCCCGTGCAGTTCGGAGACGGCGTTGTGGCTGTCGGAGAGGCGCAGCGCCAGGACCGGCATGCTGAAGGTCTCGCCCCAGGACTGCCGGTTGCGGGCCAGGTCGATGAACTGGTCGCGCTCCAGGCCCAGCTCATCCCAGAAGTTGGACAGGTGCTTGTCCATCAGCCAGAGCGGGAACTCGTCGTTGCCGGCCGGGACGGGCGTGTGGGTGGTGAAGACGTTGTTGGGGCGCGTCTTGGCGACCGCCTTGTCGAAGGACATGCCCGCGGCCACCAGCTCACGGACCCGTTCCAGGGTCAGGAAGGCGGCGTGCGGCTCGTTCATGTGCCAGACGCCCGGTTCGTACCCCAGGGCGCGCAGGGCGCGCACCCCGCCCACGCCCAGCAGGACCTCCTGGGCGACGCGCAGGTCGATGTCGGAATAGTACAGGCGGGCGGTCAGCTTGCGGTCGTTGGGCTGGTTCTCGTCCAGGTCGGTGTCGAGCAGATAGAGTGGGATGCGCCCGACGCGCAGTTCCCAGATGCAGGCGTTGACCGTGCGGTCCGGGAAGGTGAGCGTGATCTTGAGCAGTTCGTCGTCCTGGTCCAGGACCGGCAGGACGGGCAGGTCGTCGAAGTTGAGCGGGTTGTTGATCGAATCCTGCCAGCCGTCCTCCGAGATGCGCTGGGAGAAGTAGCCCTCCCCGTACATCAGGCCGATGGCGACCAGCGGCAGGCCCAGGTCGGAGGCCTCCTTGAGGTGATCGCCGGCCAGGACGCCCAGTCCGCCGGAGTAGATCGGCAGCAGTTCGTGCAGGCCGTATTCGAACGAGAAGTAGGCGATGGTCTTCTTGCAGCGGGTCTTGTAGGTGCTGGTGCACCAGGTGTCCTTGGCATTCATGTACTCGTCGTAGCTGGCGAAGACCCGGTCGTAAAGCTCGAGATAGACGGGGTCCAGCGCGGCGGCGTTGATCTCGGTCCGCCCGACGGAGCGCAGGAAGAGCAGCGGGTTGTGGTTGACGCGTTCCCACAGGGCGAAGTCGATGCGATAGAAGAGCCGCTGTGCGGTCGGGTTCCAGGTCCACCACAGGTTGTGGGCCATCTCGCCCAGCCGCTGGATGCGGCGCGGCAGGTCGAAATGGTTGGGGAGCTTGGTGCGAAAATTGGTCATGGGTTTCCTTCCAAAGCGGCAATCATACCAAAAAAGCCGTCTTTCTGCCGCCGAGTTTCGAGGAGATCAGATCAGGCCCAGCGCGGCCTTGATCTCGTCCAGGCGGTAGTCGACGATGACCCGGCCGCGGATCTTGAACGTGGGCGTCGTCTCGCTGCCGTTGGCCCAGCCGCGCACGCGTGCGGCCGCCGCCCGGTCGTGGGTGATGTCGATCTCGACGAACTGGATGCCGTTCTCCTCGAAGAAGAAGCGCGCCCGCCGGCAGCCCGGGCACCAGGAGGTGCAGTACATGACCACCTCGGCCTCCGGTTCGGCCGCCTCCGGCTCGGGATGGGCGGCCGCCCAGGCCGCGGCGGACTCGGGATCGATCTCCGCCAGGACGCGGAACAGCTCGTCGTTGTCGGGCTGCCGGTCGATGTCGTGGATGTCGATGTAGCGGATCACGCCGGCCTTGTCCAGGACGAAGAGGGCGCGCTCGCTGGTGCCGTCCCGGCGCAGGACGCCGTAGCGGCTGGCGACCTTCCCGTGCGGGTAGAAGTCGGAGAGCAGCGGATAGTTGATCCCGCCCAGGCTTTCGGCCCAGGCTTTCAGGCAGGGCTGGCTGTCGACGGATAGACCCAGGACCTGGGTCTGCATCCCCTCGAACCGTTCCCGCAGGTCACGGTAGGAAGGGATCTGCGCCGTTCAGATCGGCGTCCAGGCCAGCGGGAAGAAGGCCAGCACGACGTTCCGGCCGCGGAAGTCGCGCAGCCGGACGGTGCTGCCGTCGTGGGCGGTCAGGCTGAAATCGGGGGCGGGTTTACCAACGCGAAGTTTCATACTTTTCTTTCCATGCATGCCGATCTTTTGATGAGAATTGACCCGGGATGAACAGGGATCAAACACCGATGGATGAGGACTTGATCTCAGTCCATCCCGGGTCATCGCCAGTGCTGATTCTACCCTCTCTCTGTGTCTCAGGCTGGGGCCTGGAAACTGTCAACCAGCGAGCGGACCTGCAGCGCCCGGCGGGCCTGATCCAGGGTCCAACCGCCGGGCAGGGGGGCTGTCACCCTCACCGGGGTATTGGGCGAGACGTCAAAGTAGTTGTCGCTGAAGACGGCGTCCGCGCCGGCGAACTTCAACTCGACGAAGCGTGCCAGGCAGCGGGATCCCAGCGTGATCGCCAGCCGGCCGTCCTGCTCCGCGAGCTCCAGCTGCAGGTTGGGGTCGGCCAGTTCGAGATGCTTGTTCGGGGCGAAGAGGCTGACGCAGTGGGAGACGAGCTCCCCATCCTGCCAGAGTTCGCAGGCGAAAACCGTCCGGCGGCGGGCGGCTTCGTCGAGCCGGCCGGCGAAATCGAGCTCCAGCACGGGCGTGTCGACTAGAGGAGCGGCGGTGACCGCCTGCCCGCCCGAGTCCAGCACGGTCCCGTCGAGCGCTTCCAGCCGCCATTTCACCTCGCCGGACCAGGCTGCGGTCCGGTCGCTGGTCAGGTGCACGGACATGCGCGCGCCTGCATCCTCCACAGACAGCAGGACCGGGGCGTAGAAGCGCTTCGCCGCGTAATGGAGCGCCTTCCAGCGCCCAAAGTAATCGAGGCTGGACCAGGAGGCCACCGGCCAGCAGTCGTTCAACTGCCAGATCAGCGTGCCGCTGACGCGTTCGCGGTTGCGGCGCCAGTGCTCGACCCCGTAGCGGATGCCCTCCGCCTGCAGGACCATGCTCAGGTAGACCAGCGCGGGGAAATCCTTCGGCATGCGGAAGGTGTCGGTCATCTGCCCGACCATCAGGCCGTTGCCCGAGCCCGAGCGCTGGTGGTGTTCCATGATGTAGGAGGTCATGTTCCGGTCGGCCGGGCCGGCGTAGGTCTGGACCGTCTCATACGGCGGCAGGGCCTGGAAGCCGAACTCGCTCATGAAGCGCGGGAACTGGTCGCGATAGGCGGTGAAGGGTTTGCGCCCGTGCCAGACATCCCAGTAATGGGTGTCGCCGCGCTGCTGGCCGTTCGGCTCGGCAAACGGGATGCCCGAGGAGGCCGAGGACGGCCAGTAGGGCCGGTCGGGATCCTCGGCGGCGACCACCGCCGGGAGCAGATGATGGAACAGGCGGTCGTAGCCGGCCTTCAGGCGCTGAACGGCCGGGTCCGCCGGGTCGTTCCACTTCCAGTCGACCCAGCCCTGCTCCATCTCGTTGTTGCCGCACCACAGCGCCAGGCTGGCCCGGTGGCGCAGGCGGCGGACGTTCTCGAGCGCCTCGAGGCGAACGTTCTGCGCAAAGCCGTCGTCCTCGGGATAGATGCCGCAGGCGAAGATGAAGTCCTGCCAGACCAGCAGGCCATACCGGTCGCACAGGTCGTAGAAACGCTCCTCCTCGTAGAAACCGCCGCCCCAGACGCGCAGCATGTTCATGTGGGCGTCCGCGGCGCTGCGGAGGAGATGCTCGCGATGGGCGTCCGTCAGGCGGGTCGGGAAGGAGTCGGCCGGGATCCAGTCGGCGCCCTTGGCAAAGACCGGCACGCCGTTGACGATGAAAGTGAACGACTCACCCCACGGGTCCGGTTCGCGGCGCAGCTCGACGGTGCGCAGCCCGACCCGGAAGTTGCGCCGGTCGAGGACAAGCCCGCCGCGCTGCAGGGTGACTTCCAGATCATAAAGCGGTTGTTCCCCGTACCCGTTGGGCCACCAGAGCTGAGGAGTGTCGATCGTCGCTTGCAGCTTGACGATCGATTCCCGGGCGGCAGCTTCGACGGTTCGCACTTTCCCGTCGGGGGCGGTGATCTGCAGGACGGCCTTCAGTTCGGCGGCCTGCCACTGTTCGATCGACAGTGTGGCGCGGACGATCGCCTTCCCATCCAGGAGCTGCTGCCGGACGTGGATGTCCTCCAGCCGGGCGGTCGCATGGCCTTCGATGCGCATGTCCTTCCAGATGCCGATCGGGGGCAGCTTGGGGCCCCAATCCCAGCCCCACTGGCAGGGCGCCTTGCGCAGATGCGGGCCGCCGGGGATGTCGCCGCCGCCGAGCAGCGGTTTCTGCGCCTGGCGCGCCCGGATGAACGCGACCGGGGCGCGAAAGACGATGCGCAGTTCGTTCTCGCCCTGCTTGAGCCTGCCGCCGAGATCGTACGTCCAGCGGCGGAAGGCGTTGTCGGCCTTGCCGAGCGGTTCCCCGTTCAGGAAGAGCTCGGCCAGCGTATCCAGCCCGTCGCAGACCAGGGCCAGGCGCTCGCAGGCGAGCAGGTCCGGGGTGGGCGTGAAGCTGCGGCGGTATTCCCAGTCCGTCTCGGCCAGCCACTGGACGGCCTTCTCGTTGTCGCCGACGAAGGGATCGGGGATGCGGCCGAGGGCGAGCAGGTCGGTGTGCACGCCGCCGGGGACCGTGGCGGGCAGCCATTCGGTCTCATCCAGTTTTCGGAACTGCCAGGCGCCGGTCAGGGGAAAGGTTTGCATGGGAGAGTCCTCAGGGGAGATGAAATGCCGCGCAAGTATAGCACAGGGAAAATCCGGGCTGCGGGCGGGTGGCCGTGCTGCCCGCCCCGGGAGGGTTCATTCCAGGATGCGGAACAGGATCTCCAGGTGTTTGGCTGCCAGGGCCACCGGCATGAGCGGCGCGGTGCTCCCCTCCAGGCAGTCGAGGAAGTGCGTCGTCAGCGCCAGGGCATCCTCGGGCGCTCCGGCGGTGTCGACCTGCAGGGTCTCCCGGCGCGGCTCGCCGTCGTCGCAGGAGAAGAATTCGACCGCGTTGCTGTCCCAGGTCGGGAACTGGAAGCGCAGGCCGCCCCGGGTGCCGTACAGGCGCGTTTCGTTGGGCGTCTCGGCATGCACCCCGGCGCCGCGCTCGTAGTAATAGCTCAGCCCGCCGCTGAACTCCAGCCAGGCCGCGCCGTGCTGTTCGACGTCGCTGAAGGCGACCCATTTCGTCATGTCGCGCAGGTCGTTGCGGGCGAAGCTGCGCACGGACAGCAGCTCGGGGCGGTCGTCCAGCAGGCCGAGATGGAAGGACAGGTCGTAGACGCCCCAGTCGATGAACGGACCGCCGCCGGCCAGCGCCCGGTTCTGGGCCCAGGCGCCCTTCGGATTGTATTCGATGAAGGTGTCGCGCGACAGGTGGTTGTGGTGGATGTGGTAGACCTGCCCGAGTTTCCCGCTATCGACCAGGGCTTTGATGAAACGGAACTTGGGCGAGAGGCGCGCGTGCCGGGCGGAGGCATCCAGCACGACCTGCTGCGGGTGGGCCGCGGCCGCCTGCAGGATCTGCTGCATGCTTTCCCGGGATTCGGCCAGCGGCTTCTCGACCAGCACGTGCTTGCCGGCCTGCAGGGCCTCGACCAGCTGTTGGGCGTGCAGGTACGGCGGCGTGGCGATCGCCACCGCCTCCACGGACGGGTCGGCCAGGACCTCGCGGTAGGCCGTGGTCCAGCGTTCGACGCCGCACTCCTGCGCCGCGGCGCGGGCGCTGGCTTCCGTGGTGCTGTTCATCCAGGTCACCCGGGCGCGCCGGTCCTGGCCGAAGCGGTCGGCCAGCACCCGGCCCCACATGCCCGCCCCGAGAATGCCGATGGTATGCGGCTCAGTCATTTTTATCCCGGTCCTTTCGATGCGCCCGGCCGAGTCGAGCTGGGTCTGCGCCCCGCCCATGTCGCAGGTGACCGCAAGCAGGGATGCCGCCGGGAGGCGTTCGAGCAGGTGGTGGCGCGCCAGACGAAGGCAGCCGCCTGGGGCCAGGTCAATGGAAGAGGAGCGGATCGAGAAGCGGACATGGGAAATCCGGGAGGCTCAACCGCCGTAGAAGGCAAGCACTTCGTTCGCCCGTGCGGTGATCAAGGCGTTGGGCCGGCCCGGCTGCCCGACGGAGACGACGGTGTTCTGGTGTTTTTCGAGCAGCCAGGTGCCGTCGGGCTGGCGCTTCGATCGCAGCAGGTCCAGCGCCCGGCCGAGACGCGCCTCCCGGACCCCCTCCCGGGCCAGCAGCCACAGGATCTCCAGGAAATCGCTCTTGTATCCGTTCGGAAAGGTCAGCTTGGCGATGTCCGGGTTCAGCAGGCGTTCCGGATGGCGGGAACTGAAACAGACTTCGTGCTGCAGGATGAAATCGAGGCAGGCCTGCAGCAGGCGGCGTGCATCCGCGGAACGCCGATCCTTCGGGACGAAGGACAGCCCCTTGAGCAGCTTGACCACCCCCCAGTAACAGGTGTGCCGTCCGTAGCAGTAGCGGTTGCCGCAGTACGGGTAGTCCCCGGGGGTGCGATAATCGCCGTCGTCGAAACGCTGGTGGGCGGCGAAAAAGGCGATGGTCGAGTCCACCCGCTCCGCCGAACCGGCCCCAAAAACCTGGTGCAGATGGATCAGGTTGCCGTTCAGGCAGGGGATGGGGAAGCGGCACATATCCGGCAGGCGGAAGAGGCCGTGTTCCGGCGAGTAGAAGCGGTCGGAGACCAGGCGCAGCGCGGCTTCGACCGGCGCCAGCCCGGGCGGGGCCTGCAGGTCGGCCAGCAGCACCAGGGTCCACAAGCTGGCCCGGTAGGTCGGCGAATAATACAGGTACTCCGGCCGGTGACGCGCCTGCGCGGGATCGTAGCCCCAGCGGAAGGACTCATCCTGCCTGGAGAGGATGGCTTCCAGCAGGTGCTGGCGGGCCTGCGACACGTCGGCGGGCATACGGGACAGCCTCCTCACTCCCCAGACGGGAGTGTGTCCTCGAGGAAGGAAACGGTCCGCTCCCAGGCCAGGGCGGCGGCTTCCGGCCGGTAGGCGTCCATCCGGTCGGGTTCGAAGAACCAGTGTCCGGTTCCCGAGTAGTGGTGGAAGGTCACCGGACGGCCGGCAGCCCGCAGAGCCTGCTCCAGGCCATCGACGTACTCCTTCGACTCATACGGATCTGTTTCGGCGAAATGCCCCAGGTAGGCCGCCCGGGAGCGGCCGGGATCCACGGGACCCGTGCCGTAGAAAAGCACGACCGCCCGGATGTGTTCCGGGTCGGCGCTGGAGAGGTCCAGGGCAAAATACGCGCCCAGCGAGAAGCCGATCACCGCCAGCTGGCGGTCCGGCCGGGAGGCCGCCCCGCCCAGATAGGCGGCTGCTTCGAGGATCTCCGCCTTGGCCCGCTCCCCGTCCAGGGCGCCGCTCAACGCCTCGGCCTCCGGGATGGTGACCGCCAGCCGGCCATGATACAGATCGGGCGCGAAGGCCGTGAACCCGGCATCCGAGAGACGGTCGCAGAAATCCCGGATCGTGTCGTTCAGCCCCCACCAGGGGTGCAGGACCAGCACGCCCGGTCCCTTCCCGGAAACCGGTTGCGCGAGATAACCTTCAGGCGGAGTGATCATTGGATCTCCTTGAACAGGGAAGTCTGAGACGTTCAAAACAATGACGGCTGATCCGGATCGGCGGGCTTTTGCGGCTCGGTCTGCCAGCCGAAGCGTTTCAGGTCGACCCGGCCGCGCTCGTTGAAGACCACCCCCTCCTGCTCGAGCAGTTCGCGCTGGCGTTCGGCGCCGGGCCGCGGGCTGATCTCGCCCTGCGAGTTGATCACCCGCTGCCAGGGGACGTCCTCCGGGCAGTTGGCCATCGCCCCGCCCACCCAGCGCGGACCGAAGGCCCGGTAGGCCTTCTCATCCATACCGTCCGGCACGGGCAGCAGGCGGGCGAGCTGACCGTAGGTGGTCACCCTGCCGGGCGGCACCTGGCGCACCAGGTCCCAGACCTGGTGGTTGAAAATGATCACATCCGGGGGGGAAGAAAAGCCCATCTCAGCCTCCTAGGGAATGCCCAAAATCCGCTTCTCTTCCTGCATCCCCTTGTGCTGCATAAAAAGGGCCAGGAAGGAAAGAAAAATGCACGCCAAACCCCAGATCATTTCTGCAACCCGGGAAGGAGAGAGGTAGAGCTGGAATGCTCCTGCCAGGCAGATCAGTACAAACAGCCCATAGATCCCATTGCTGAAGCGGAAACGTTTGGTCATTTCCGGCGGGAAGACCTTCCAGGCTCCGGAACGTTCAAAATGAAATTGGAGAGAGAGGGCGCACAGGATCAGCACAGCCGTTGCCGCCAGCCATCCGGACGGGTTGGTAACCAGCAGGCATTGGATGGATTGGGCCAGCATTTCAAATAAAACGATCACAGTGGAAATGATCGAGATCGGCCATTTCATCACCAGGCTGCCCCAGGCGGTCTGCACCCAGGAGTTGGCTAGAACCAGAATGGATGCAACCAGGAAGAGCGCCAGATACCAGCGCTCCTGTCGAAATTCCTGCAAAAGCGGGCTTAATTGCGTCAGCAGGGCTGCCATCGCCAGCCCACCCAGGACGGTCCAGAAATTGACCTGGGCTTCGCGCTGGAAATAGACCGATTCCTGGCGGTGCGTTGCCCACAGGCGAATATCAGGTTCATCGCCTCCGGCTGGTTTGACCTTCTTCTTCGCCACAGGTTTTCCTGTCTGTGCCATATGCACCTACCATTTCCACTGCGCGATGCGGTCCATCGCCTGGCGGGCGGTCAGGTCCAGCTGCAGCGGGGTGATCGAAACGTAGCCGGCCTTGATCGCGCCGTAATCCGTGCCTGCCTCCTCCACACCGCTGGGGAACTCGCCGCCGATCCAGTAATACGGCCGGCCGCGCGGGTCCCGCCGGGCGTCCAGCGCATCCCGGTACAGGCGCAGCCCCTGGCGGGTGACCAGCGTGCCCTTGATCTCTTCCAGCGGCAGGTAGGGCACGTTGACGTTGAGCAGCACCCCCTCCGGCAGGCCCTCGGCCAGCACCTTCTCGGCCACCTTCCGCCCGACGGCCGCCGCGGCGGAATAGTCCAGGGCGCCGTGGAAATCCTCCGGCGAATTGAGCGAGACCGCCACGCCCGGCACGCCGCCGATGACCGCCTCCATGGCCGCCGTGACCGTGCCGGAGTAGGTCACGTCGTGGCCGATGTTCTCGTGCGGGTTGATGCCCGAGACGACCAGGTCGACCTTCTCCCTGACCACACCGAGCAGGGCCAGCGCCACGCTGTCGGACGGGGCGCCGTCGGTCGCCAGGGCGCTCGTGCCGTCCGCCAGGGTCACCTCGCGGGCGCGCAGCGGGCGGTCCATCGTCTTGACATGCCCGGAGGCGCTCCAGTTGCGGTCCGGGGCGAAGACGGTCACCGCGCCGAGCTTGCGCATCTCCTGCGCCAGGGCCAGCAGGCCGGGCGCCTGGACGCCGTCATCGTTGGTCACCAGTATATGCATGGCTTGTCCTCCCAAGGGATTATATCGCGGCCCTGCGGCTATAATGGGTCCATGCGTACCCGGTTGACCCTGTTGCTGTTGCTCCTGCTCTCCGCCTGCGGACCGGCTGCCGCGCCCTCCGACCCGCTGCTGCTGTACGTCGAGGCGGACGAAGCCGGCGGGAGCCGCATCGTCACCGCCGGGGAACCTGTCGCTCCGTTCCCGCTCCAGGTCTCGGAGCAGTGCGCTGTCTACCGCATCCACCCCTCGCCCGCGACCGCCTGGGTGGCGATCGAATTCGACTGCACCGACGCCCCGCTGGTCGTGTTCGTATGGGTCGATTTCCACGGGCGCAGTTCGGGCAGCTGGCGCCGATCCAACAGCCGCTTCCTGGCCTGGGCCGCGGACGGGCAGGCCGCCTACCTGAAGGCCGATCCCTTCGGCAACCCGCAGATCGTCCTGGAGAACCCGGCAGCTGAACACTGGGACGCCACCGCCCTGCCGCCCAGCCTGTATGACCTGGCCGTCCTGCCGGACGGGCGGGTGATCTACTCGACCACGCTCGGCCTGGGCTACGGCTCGCAGACCTGGACCGCCGATGCGGACGGCGGCCAGCCGCGCCAGGTGATGGACTGGCCGGACCACATCGTTGCCTATTTGAGCCCCTCTCCGAACGGCATCCCGATCGCCTTTATTGTCTTCCCCGATAGCGAGACACCCTTCCCCAACGGCGCCCTGTTCGTGCTCGAGGATGGGCGCGAATACATCACGGATGCAGATGCCGGGCACGGCTATGCCCCGGCCTGGTCGCCGGACGGGACCCGGCTGGCCTTCGTCCACCGCGACAACCCGGACGACCCGCAGGCAGATCTCTCTGCCGGGGCGCTGCGCAGCAATATCTACCTGGTCGAGTTCCCCAGCCAGTCTGTCTCCCCGCTGACCTCCTTCCCGGATGCCATCGTCGAAACGCCCGCCTGGTCGCCGGACGGCAGCCGCCTGGTCTTCAATGTGGTCAGAAATGGTACAATTCAAATATGGCAGGCGGCAGCCGGGGACCTGCAGCCGTTGACCGCACCGGGTGCCTGCTGTGCCGCCTGGGTCCCCGGAAGGTGAGTGAGATGTCCCGAAGGATCAAGATCGTCGCCACCGGAGTGGTCGTGCTGGCCTCCGCCCTGTTCCTGGGCCGGAGTCTGATTGGACGGCCTGAATCGCCCCTGTTGAGCGCCCTGCAGCGGGTGGCGGAACAGGACGAGATCACCCCGCTGCCCTCGCCGACCGACCTGCCCCCCACCCCCACCGAAACCCTGCTGCCCGAACCCGAGCTGCCGACGCCGGAATCGATCCTGCCGATCCTGGAGATCTGGACCGGCGCGCCGAGCTACGCCGCCGAGTCCGAGCCGGGCTACGATTTCCGTATCTTCTACGATGGATCGGCCTGGGCGCTGACCGTCGACGAGGTCGGCCTGCCGGCGCTGGTGAACCGGGACATCCCCTACTGCATGGTGACCCCCGCCGCCGGGCGCGGCCTGCCGCGCGGGGCGGTCTCGGAGAGCCAGTTCCGCACCATCGGCCGCTTCCCGTTCGAGGTGGTCACGGTCACGCAGAACGGCGAGATCAGGTACGTCAACTACTTCGGCGGTGACACGGTCGTGCTGACCGGTTTCCAGGTCTCCTTCCAGGAACAGCGCCAGGAATGCCTGCTGGCGGTCGAGAACATCCTGCAGACCCTCTCCTCCGTGCTGGCGCCGACGCCCACCCCGACCCCTTCGCCCACGGCCACGGAATCCCCCACCCCGAGCATCACGCCCTGACCTGCCGTGTCCCGAGTCCGCCGGATCCTTCCCACCCCTGAAACAATCCCATGGAGACCGCTTTTTGCCGGCCTCCTGGCGGCCGGGCTGCTGCTCGGCCTGTTCCTCCCCTCCCGGGAGACGGCTGCGGGGGCAGGTCCGGCCCCGGCACGCCTGTACGTGGAACCCTTCCTCTTCCCGCCCTACCCCGGGACGGCCTCCGAGGAAGCCATCTTCGACCACAGCTCGCCGAACTATTCCCAGACCGACAGCCGCATCGTCGCCTTCACCGGGGACCAGGGCGACAAGCTCTGCCCCAGCCCCGCGCCGGCCGGCAGCCCGCCGCCCCAGACGGGCGTGTGCGACGGGGGCTCGGGCCTGTACTGGTCCTACAGCTTCGGCGACTGGCTGTCCTACAACGGTCACGACGGCATCGATTACGGCATGCAGTACCGCCCGGTCTATGCCGCCGCGGAATCCACCCAGGTGATCTCCGCCGGCTGGTCCGACCCGATGGACCACCGCTACTCGCTCGGCCTGTCCGTCCGCCTGCAGCACGCCAACGGCTACACCACCACCTACGGTCACCTGAGCGCCATCGCCGTCCAGGCCTGCGACGGGCCCGGCTGCATCGACCTGGCGCACGGCACGCAGATCGGCTACAGCGGCAACACCGGCAATTCGGCCGGTCCGCACCTGCATTTCAAGGTCGCCGATCCGTCCGGAAAATCGGTCGATCCCTACGGCTGGACGGGCGAGTTCGCCGACCCCTGGCCGTACAACCAGGTCAACACCCTGTGGGTGAACCTGCCCAGCGTGGTGCCCTTCTACGGCAGCCCGCGCTCGGTCCTGCCGGCCGGGGATCCGCTGGCCCTGCCGGCCGCGGTGACCAACCCGCTGCTGGTCGACGATGCGAGCGCCGGCTTCAGCGCCTCCCCGGCTTCCTGCTGGACGGTGGCCGCCACCGCCTCCGGCCAGGCGGTCAACGGTTCGATGCGCTACGTCCGCCCGGTGATCAGCGCCCCGGCCACCTGCACGGCCCGCTGGGCCTTTCCGACCGGCCAGCCTGCCGGCAGCTACGCCGTCTACGTCCACCTGCCCGGCGTGCACAACACCAGCGAGGGCGCGCTCTACACCATCGCCCACGCCGGCCGGTTGGACACGCTGGTCGTCAACCAGGCCACCTTCCCCAACCCCTACTACGTGGCCGACGGCTGGCTGTACATCGGCGCCTTCGACTTCAGCGCCTCCGGCAGCCAGTACGTCAGCCTGAGCAATTTGACCCAGGACACCGCCGCCAGCTATCTGACGCGTGAGCTGGGCGCGGACGCGATCCGCTTCGTGCGCCAGTTCGCCCCCACCCCGACCCTGACCGCCTCGGTCACCCAGACCCCGACGCCCAGCCAGACGCCGAGCCGCACCCTCACCCCGACGAACACCCCGACCGCCAGCGCCACGCCCAGCTACACCCCCAGCGCCACTTCGTCCCTGACGCGCACCCCGACTGCCTCCCACACGCCGACCGTTTCGCGCACGCCGTCGCGCACGCTTTCGAGCACGCCCGGCGCCTCGCCCACCCGCAGCCGCACCCCGACACGGTCGGGCACCTATACCCGCACGACGACCTCCTCGCGCACGCCGACGCGGACGCGCACCTCCACCCCGAGTCGCACCCCGACGCGCACGCCGAGTGCATCCCGGACGCTGACCTTCACACCCACCCGCACCCCGACGCGCACGCCGACCGCCTCCCGCACGTTCACCTTCACGCGCACCCTGACCCGCACCCCGACGGTCAGCCGGACGACGGACCTGACCCCGGGCGGCAACCTGACCAGCACGCGCTGGCCGAGCAGCACGCCGCGTTCGACCGACACGCGCTGGCCGACGCGCGGCCCCTCGCCCACCTCCACGGTGGCGACGAATATTGTCCAGGTCTACTTCACCAACCGGATCAACCTGGCCCTGGGCATCCAGCCCTACGAGACCCAGGTGACGCGCCTGCTCCCGGCGCCGCCGGCCTCGCTGCCGGATGCCGTCCTGGTGCAGTATTTCCTCGGCCCGACCGGCATCGAACGCCTGCTGGGGCTGGACGCCGTGCTGAGCGGCTTCACCGGCTACACCCGCCTGCGCATCGAGGACTCGGTCGCCCATGTCTACCTGGCCGGGACCTGCAATACCGGCGGCGAGATCTACACCATCGCGGATGCGCTGCGCATCAACCTGCTGCAGTTCGACGAGATCAAGTGGGTCAAGTTCTACGACCAGAACGGGCAGACCCAGTACCCGGCCGGCCAGATCGACTCGATCCCGGGCTGCCTCGAACCATGATCCTGAAAGGAGCTGCCGACATGAAACGCCTGCTTCCCGCCCTGTCCGCCCTGCTGCTGGCCGCGCTGGCCTGCAGCCTGCCCGGTGGGGAAACCCCCGTTCCGCCCGCGAGCGCGCCCCCGCCGGTGGAAATGATCGAGATCAGCGTCTATTTCCAGGACATCGACATGTTCGTCGTCGGCAGCGAGCCGTATGAAGTGGCGGTGACGCGCAGCGTCCCGGCCGAGGACGACCTGCCGCAGCTCGTGCTCGAACAGCTCTTCCTGGGTCCGACCGCCGCCGAACAGGCCGATGGCCTGAACCTGGTGCTGAGCGGCGCGACCGGCTTCAGCGATTTCGATGTCGAGGACGGGATCGCCCGCGTCTACCTGACCGGGGAATGCAATTCGGGCGGCTCGACCTACACCATCGGCAATTTGATCTTCGCCAACCTGGCCCAGTTCTCCCAGATCAGCGCGGTCAAGATCTACGACCAGAACGGCGAGACCGAAGTGCCGGATGGGACCGGCAGCTCGATCCCCTTCTGCCTGGAACCGTAACCGGTCCTGGATAAAATTCGAGACCGCAGAATTTGTTCTGCGGTCTCGTTTAATTTTCGCGGCTGGCGGCTTCCCGCAGCCAGGCGGTCACTTCGTCCTTGCCCGGGAAGCGGCCCGAAGAGACCACCCGTTCGTCGATCACCAGGGTCGGCAGGACCAGCACGCTGGCATACTTGCCGATCGCCCCGGCGTCGTTGACCTCGACGATCTCGACCTCCAGCCCCGGGAATGCCGCGGCCAGTTCCTGCTGGGCGGCAGCCACCAGCCGGCGGACGGCGTAGCGTTCGGGATACTGGATGCTGAGGATCTTGATCTGCAGCACGTGCGGATTTCCTGTCTGCTTGTTCCGGTTTTCACATGATTGTACCCGAAAAGCAAACCCGCCGGTGCACCCGGCGGGCCGAACTCAGACCGTATAGATCAGCGAACAACAGGTCAGCGCCCCTTCGGCCTTGCCCAGCTCCGAAGCGTCCACCAGGACGAGCGGGATGCGCGCCGCTTCCAGCTTCTTCAGGGTCTGCGGGAAGACCGGCTGATAGAGGGCCACGTCCGCAACGGTCAGGATGTTGGCGGCATATGCCTCGGACGGGTCGACCTCCAGGAAGCGAAAGCCGGGGAAACGGTCGGTTTCGACCCAGGCCGGGTTGACCAGCAGCAGGTCCCGGGCGGCACGCGTGACCGCCGACTTAAGGTGCAGGCAGCCGGTCACCGGCACGCCGACGACCTGGTAGCCGTAGGGCGCCAGCCCGGCCTGCATCTGCCGGATGGCGGAGGTCTCGGAGCGGCTGGTCAGGCCGACGTAGATGGTCCGGTCCAGCAGGAGCACGTCCCCGCCGTCAACCGTGCCGGGCGCCTGGATGACGATCAGTTCGCGGTCGCCCGCCAGGGCCAGGGCGACGGACCCGGTCTCCGGGCGGCGCGATTCCGCTCCGGGGCGGGTGATCACGGCGCACTCGTCCAGCACGATGGCCGTATCCTCGACGAAAACCGAATCGGGCAGATCCGGCTCCTCGGGCAGCGGGTGGACATCCACGCCCAGGGAACGCAGGGCGTTCTCATAGGCGCGGTGCTGTTCGCGGGCGCGCTCCAGGTCGATCGGGACGCGCTCCAGGTGGGTCAGTTCGCACTGCGTGATCGAACGGCTGACCGCCCGCGTGATGGCTTTGAGCATGGGAACCTCCTTGAGGAGAATGGCGCTGATTGTACGCGCGGCAGACTAAAACCGCAAGTGCCGCACGGTCAGGCCGTCGTTGATGATCTCCTTGAGCGAGTCGATGCCGATGCGCAGGTGCAGCTCGGCGAACTCGCGCGTCACGCGCTGGTCGGATTCGGCCGTCTTGATCCCCTCCGGCAGCATCGGCTGGTCGGAGACGAGCAGCAGCGCCCCGGCCGGGATCCTGTTGTGGAAGCCGGTGATGAAGATCGTGGCGGTCTCCATGTCGATCGCCATCGCCCGGATGCGGACCAGGTATTTCTTGAACTCCTCGTCGTGCTCCCAGACGCGCCGGTTGGTCGAATACACGGTCCCGGTCCAGTAGTCCCGGTCGCACTCGCGGATGGTGGTCGAGACCGCCTTCTGCAGGTTGAAGGCCGGCAGGGCCGGCACCTCGGGCGGGAAGTAGTCGTTGGAGGTGCCCTCGCCGCGGATGGCGGCGATCGGCAGGATCAGGTCGCCCAGGTTGTTGCGCTTCTTCAGGCCGCCGCACTTGCCCAGGAACAGGGCCGCCTTCGGCCGGACCGCCGAGAGCAGGTCCATCACCGTGGCGGCGTTGGCCGAACCCATGCCGAAATTGATCATCGTGATCGCGCCGGCCGTGGCGCTCGGCATCGGTTTGCCCTCGCCGCGCACCGGGACCGAGTGCATCTCGGCGAAATGCCGCAGGTAGCCGTCGAAGTTGGTCAGCAGCACGTACTGCCCGAACTCCTCGAGCGGCACGCCGGTGTAGCGCGGCAGCCAGTTGCTGACGATCTCTTCTTTCGTTTTCATGCCTTCTCCCAGACCTGGTACATCCCGAGCAGCCCATTCTCGCCGTCCGACAGGAAGCTCTCCCGGACGCGGAAACGGCTGGCGGTGGCCAGTTCCTCCAGTTCGGCTTGATCGAAGTGGTGGACGTAACGCAGGCCTTTGCCCCCGCCGCGCCAGTCGAGCAGGTGATCGCCCGGATCGACCTCTTTGGCGCTCAGGCCGGCGTCCTCCCAGGCCTGGATACGGGCCCGCAGGCGCTCGCTGTTGAGGAACTGCCATTCGGAATGCACGAAGCGTCCGCCGGGGGCCAGCAGGGCATGGATCTTGTTCAGGATGGCGAGGCGCGTCTCCGCCCGCGGGATGTGATGCAGGGTGGCAAAGGCCGTCACCAGGTTGCAGGGCTTGCCGAGCGCTGCCAGGGCCTGCCGGTCCCAGGCCGTTCCGGTCAGGTCGGCCTGCAGGAAGGTCGCCGGGGCGTCCTCCCAGCCGTGGCGGGCGAATTCCAGCAATGACAGGCTGAAATCCAGTCCGGTGTACTGGCCGCGGTGGCCGCGACGCATCAACTCGCGCGCCACTTCCCCGTTGCCGCAGCCCAGGTCCAGGATCGCCTCGTCGCCGTTGAGCATGCCCAGCACACGCTGCACCCCGGGCTGCAGGCGCTGGCGTGTGGACGAGAATTCGCGTCCAAACGTCTGGTAGAATTCACGGTTGAGGTCCAGCAGGCGGCGTGCCGTGGCTGCGTTCATGGCCTCATTATATCTGGCTTATGGACAAGCCCCGTGGTCAAGAAGCAGAACTGGTCTGAAGTCCGCTCCCTGCCCCCCGAAAAACTGGCCCTGGCCCGCCTGGCGCTGGAGGACATCCGCCTGGGCAGGCCGGTGGAGGCCGCCCTGCGCGCGCATGTCTTCGCGGGCGCGGCGCTGCACAAGTCCGCCCTGGTGGCGGCCTACCAGCAGCTGATCGACTCGGGCGAGTGGGAGCCGGACGAGGCCCTGCTGCGGGCGATCCGCCTCAAACCGGTGCGGACGCTCTCCGGCGTGACCACCGTCACCGTGCTGACCAAGCATTATCCCTGCCCCGGCAAGTGCATCTTCTGCCCGGACGACGTGCGCATGCCCAAGAGCTACCTGCCGGACGAACCGGGGGCGATGCGGGCGGTGGAGAACGACTTCGACCCCTACCGCCAGGTGGCCTCCCGCCTGGAAGCGCTCGCCTCGGTCGGGCACCCGACGGACAAGATCGAACTGCTCATCCTGGGCGGGACCTTCTCCTCCTACCGGCGTGATTACCAGGCCTGGTTCGTGCTGCGCTGCTTCGAGGCGATGAACGGCACCGGTGACGCAAGCGTCGCCCCTCCGGAAACCTTCTCCTCGGACTTCATGCTCGCGAGGGTGAATTCCCTCGCCGAAGCCCATACGGCCAACGAGACCGCCCCGCACCGCAACGTCGGGCTGGTGATCGAGACCCGCCCGGACGAGGTCGATCCGGCCGAGTTGGCCTGGCTGCGCTCGCTGGGCGTGACCAAGGTCCAGCTGGGCGCGCAGAGCCTGGACGACCGCATCCTGGAGCGCAACCAGCGCGGCCACACGGTGGCGGAGCTGCACCGGGCGGTCGCCCTGCTGCGCGCCGGCGGGTTCAAGATCGTCCTGCACTGGATGCCCAACCTGCTGGGCGCCACCCCGGAGAGCGACCGGCAGGACTTCCCGCGCCTGTGGCAGGGGCTGTGCCCGGACGAGATCAAGATCTACCCGACTCAGCTGCTCGAGAACGCCCCGCTGTACGCCTGGTGGCAGCACGGCGAATACCGGCCCTACACCACGGAGGAGCTGGTCAGCCTGATCGCGGACGTCAAGCCGGGCATCCCGCGCTACTGCCGGGTCAACCGCATCATCCGCGACATCCCCTCCACGCACGTCGTCGCCGGCAACAAGCGCACCAGCCTGCGCCAGGACGTGCAGGCCGAACTGGCCCGCCGCGGGGCGGCCTGCAGCTGCCTGCGCTGTCGGGAGGTGCGCGGCGAACCGGTCGAGGCCGGAGCGCTGCGGCTGGAGGACCTGGTCTACCATCCGGACGGGGCGGAGGAGCACTTCCTGTCCTTCGTCACCCCGCAGGACCGGGTGGCCGGCTTCCTGCGCCTGTCGCTGCCCGGCCCGGACTCGCCCGCCACCGGCCTGGCGGACCTGGAGGGGGCCGCCCTGGTGCGTGAGGTGCATGTCTACGGGCAGTCGCTGCAGGTCGGCCGCGGCCAGGAGGGCGCCGCCCAGCACAGCGGCCTGGGCACCCGCCTGCTGGCCGAAGCGGACCGCATCGCCCGCGCAAATGGATACCGCCGCATGGCGGTCATCGCCGCGGTCGGGACACGGCAGTACTATCTGGAACGGGGATACGAACGCGGCGAGCTCTACCTGACCAGGAATCGATAAGGCGACCCGTCCGGGTCGCCTTCTGTTTTCATTTGGATCCCTTTTCCCATTCGGACACCGCCAACCGGATCAGGGCCTGCAGTTCCGGGTCGGGGACCGCCCCGACGCCCTCGTATTGTTGCAAGCCTTCCTTGACGATCACCGCGCCGCCCGGCCCCTCCACCAGGTGGATCTCGCGGCTGCGGTAGATGCTGGCAGCCAGCTTGACCTGCAGGACGTCGTCGATCTGTTCGAGCATGCTCTTCATCGCCGCGGCGGCTTCCTTCTTCTGCTCCGCCTGGGGCGGTTTGTTGATATTGAGCAGGCCCTGGATCACTGAAACGGGTTTCACCGCCGGCTCGGCCGGGGGCAGAACCGCCGCAACCGCCGGGACGGGAGCTGCGGCGGGAGCCTCCCTGCGCGGGGCCGGCTCGGCCGGGACGTCCAGCCACGGACGCAGTTCCATGACCGTCTTCATCAATAGATGCGCCTGCCCGGCGGAGAGGGCGCTCTTCGTTTCCAGGCGCTGGCCGTCCATTGCCAGCCAGAGATTCTCCTCGGGGGAACGCCAGATCTGCAGCACGAGCTGGTCGCCCGGCCGGGCCGGGGAGACAGGCCCGGGCATCGCTGCCGGAGCCAGCTCATGGACCGTCTCCTCGGGGGAGGTTTCCGGTTCAGCCGCCTTCGGTGCGGCCGGTACTCCCTTGCGGCGGGAAAGCAGAGCGCCCAGCGCCATGCCGATGCTGAAGCACAGGACAACAATGAATATGGAAGTCGTCGTGGACATGTCTGGCCTTTCCTTGTATACCCGTATTTTAACGGATTTTTTCCTTCAGCGGCTGGCATTGCGGGCAAACGTGCGTGCCGCGCTGGCCGATCACCAGCCGTTCGATCGCCGTGCCGCATTCCGGGCAGGGCTCCCCGGTGCGCCCGTAGACGCGGAAATGGTTCTGGAAATCCCCGCCGCGGTAGACCCAGTCGATGCTGGCGCCGTTGCGGCGGATGCCCTCCGCGAGCACGGCACGGATGGCGGCCCACAGCGCTCCAGCCTGTTCCGGGCTGACCGCATCCGAGCTGGTCAGCGGATGCAGGCCGGCGGTATGCAGGGCCTCGTCGGTGTAGATGTTGCCCAGACCGGCCAGGAAGCCCTGGTCGAGCAGCAGCGGTTTGAGCTGCCGGCGGCGTGCCTGCAGGCTGCGGTAGAGCCGGTCCGGGGTGAAATCGTCCGCCAGGGGCTCGGGGCCGAGACGTGCGAACAACTCCTGCGGGTCGGACAGCAGCCAGATCCGCCCGAACTTGCGCGCGTCGCTGAAGACCAGGGTCGAATCCCCGGACAGAAAAAGCAGCAGCCGGTCGTGTTTTCCGGGCACCGGCTTGCCCGGCACGAGCGCCAGGTCCCCGCTCATGCGCAGGTGGACGATCAGGCTGGAGGCGGACAGGCGCAGGTGGATGAACTTCGCCCGCCGGGTGACCTCCTGCACGGTCTGCCCGGCGATGCCAGCCTGGAATTTCCCCGCAGAGGGGGCAGCCAGGCTGCGCTTCCAGAGCAGTTGCCCAGCCAGGATCGTCCGGCCGACCAGGGCCGGGCGCAGGCTGCGGGTGATGGTTTCGACTTCGGGGAGTTCGGGCATGCAGGAATGGAAAAGGGCACAGGCTCTCCTGTGCCCCCGACAGTCTAGTGCAGTTGTTCGGAGAGGTAGGTCTGGATGCCCATCTGCTTGATCTGGTCCAGCTGCGCCTCGAGCCAGTCGATATGCGCTTCCTCGTCCTGCAGGATGTCTTCCAGCATCTCACGCGTGCCGTTGTCGCCCAGCTCGGCCGCCAGCTTGATGGCCTCGTTGTAGGCCAGGACGGCGCCATGCTCCGCATCCCAGTCGCTCTTGAGCTGGATCTCCACGGTTTCGCCGATGTGCATCTTGTTCAGCTCGCTGACGATCGGGCGGCCTTCGAGGAACAGCAGCCGGCCGATGTGCTTCTCGGCATGCTTCATTTCATCGATGGCGCGCTTCTCGATGATCTCGGCCAGGCGGTCGAAGCCCCAGTTGGCGCACATCTCGGCATGCACCATGTACTGACTGATGGCGGTCAGTTCGTCCGCCAGCAGGAAGTTCAGTTTGGCAACGATCTTCTCGTTTCCTTTCATGGCTTCCTCCTTGGTAGGGAATAAAGTAGTGCATCTCACTCGTTGAACATCTGGCCCACGCTGCGGCCCTCATGGGCGCGGCGGATGACCTCGCCCAGCAGCGAGGCGACGGTCAGGACGGTCAGACGTTTCCCCAGCTGTTCCTTGGCGGCCTCATCGATCGGGATGCTGTCGGTGGTGACATACTCGGTCACCGGCAGGGCCGCCAGCCTTTCGACCGCCTTGCCGGAAAAGACCGGGTGGACAAAGGTCACGTAGACGCGCCGGGCGCCGTTGTCCTTGACCAGATTGACCGCCTGGACGATGGAACCGCCGGTGTCGACCTCGTCGTCCACCAGGATCACGTCCCGGTCGACAACATCGCCGATGATGGTCAGGGCCTGCGCCTTGGCATCGTTGGCCACGCGGCGTTTTTCAATGAAAGCGATCGGCGCGTTGATGGCGGCGGCGAAGTTGCGCCCCTTCTTGGCATACCCCAGGTCGACGGTCACGACCACCGGGTCCTTGAGATAGGGCCGCAGGTTCTCGCGCACATACTCGATCAGGATCGAGGTGGCGTTCAGCACATCCCCGGGGATGGAGAAGAAGCCCTGGATCTGGTAGGCGTGCGGATCGAGGGTCATGTAGCGGTCGGCGCCCGCGATCTGGATCATGTCCGCCACCAGGCGCGAGGTGATCGGGACGCGCGGCTGGTCCTTCTTGTCCGAGCGCCCGTAGCACAGGTAGGGGACCACGGCGGTGATGCGCGCCGCCGAATCCAGGCGCAGGGTTTGCAGCAGGATCAGCAGTTCCATCAGGTTGCGGTGCACCGGAGCGGCGGTGTGCTGGATGATATAGACATCCTGCCCGCGCACGCTGCTGTGCAGTTTCACGAACAGGTTCTCGTTGGGGAATTCGACGATGTCCCGGCCGCACAGGCTTTCGCCGAGATAGTCGGCGACCTTCTGGGCCAGTTCCGGGCTGGATGTCCCGGAATACAGCTTGATCCCCCCGTACACCCGCAATTCGTTCGTGATCGACATGCCGCCACCTGTCATTTTGGAGTCCATTCCGAGCGCAGAACGCTCATGAAGAGCATATCCCGATATTCGCCGCCCTGGTACGTCCCCTGCCGGAAGCGCCCCTCGTGTACGTAGCCGGCCTTCTCGTAGGCGCGGATCCCGCCCAGGTTGGCTTCGTCCACGCGCAGGAAAATGCGGTTCAGGTTCAATGTCCCGAAACCGTAATTGAGCAAGGCGCGCATGACCTCGGTGCCGTAGCCCTGGTTCCAGCAGGATTTATCGCCGATGAAAATTCCCGCCTCGGCGCTGCGGACGGTCCAGTCGATGCCGAACAGGCTGCAGTTCCCGATCAACCGCCAGCCCTCGCCGGCGCGGATCTCGATGGCGAACGGCTGCTCCTCGGCGGGGCGCTTGAGCATGTTCTCGAACCAGAGTTCCTCGTTCGCTTGGGAGATGGGCAGGTTCAACAAGAGGTAACGCCTGACCTCCGGATCGTTCAACCATTCCACGAATTGCGGAACGTCACTGCGCTCGTCCCGCCGTAAACGGATGCGTTCCCCGTAGAACATGTCGCTTCGTTCTCCCTTTTCTGGTTTGTCGAGGCTGGGATGTCCGCGTTGATTATACTATCCTTGACCGAAGAGGCGGAAATATTTTAAAATCATCGTGCAACGCTCGTTTGTTCTATTGTTTCACAACTTGTGCTATACTGATAGGAAGATGCAGGCAACCACGCACCCCGTAACCCGTCCGGACTGGAGCACATGGGCGGCCTTTCTACGCGAACACAGGTTGGATGGACTTGCGGCCTGGCTCCTCGAAGCCGCTGGACCTCTGACCGTACTTGTCGCCCAGTTTCTCTACGTTGGTGGCCCCCTGTTTCGTCCCACATTCACCCCGCTCCAGATGAACGGCCTGGCCCGTCTGCTGGAAGATCCGCAGCAGGCGCGCGATTTCGCCGCCTTCCTGCGTGAAGAAGGTCCCGCATGAACTTCTGGCTGGGAATTGCCGGTCTTGGCGTCGTTTTGCTCGCTTCGGCGGTCATGGGAGCCTTCGTCATCCTGCGCCGCAGGAAACCTGCCACGTTTCGCGAGATACCGGCGGTCGAACGCCTGCGCAAGGCGGTCAGCCGCGTGGTCGAGGACGGCAGCCGGCTGCACATCTCGCTCGGGCGGGCTCCGCTGTACACCCCGCAATCCGGTTCGGCCCTGGCCGGGCTGACCGTCCTGCGCCGCCTGGCGGATCTGACCTCCGCCGGCGACCAGCCGCCGATCGCCACCTCCGGCGATGCCTCCCTGGCCATTGTTTCACAGGACATGCTTCAATCCGGCTCGCAGGCCACGGCTCGCGGCCGGTACGATCCGACCGCCGGCCGCCTGACCGGTCTGACGCCCTTCTCGTATGCCGCCGGCGCCCTGCCGGCCATGCGGGATGAAAACGTCTCCGCGGACGTCCTGATCGGCAATTTCGGCGTCGAGGTGGCGCTGCTGACCGATGCGGCCCAGCGCAAGGACACCTTCAGCCTGGCCGGCAGCGACAATCTGGCCGCGCAGGCCGTACTGTATGCCAGCGCCCAGGAACCGCTGATCGGCGAGGAAGTCTACGCCACCGGAGCCTATATCGGCGCCGGACGCCTGCACCAGGCCAGCCTGCTCACCCAGGACATCCTGCGCTGGCTGTTGATCCTGGGCATCCTGGTCGGCACCTTGCTGAAACTGGCAGGCATCCTGTGAAGTTCAAGGGCATCCTCCCCACCGCCATCGCCATCGCCAGTGGAGCGCTTGTCCTGCTGGGGTATTTCATCCGCACGCCGTTCCTGAACATGATCCGCATCGAACTGCTCCAGTGGGCGGTGATCCTGGCGGCTTTTGCCATCCTGGTCGGGATCGGCAACCTGCTGCTGGTCCACAGCAGCAAGGTTCGCCGTCAGCAGAAGGGTTCCTTTTATAGCGTCCTGCTCATCCTGGCCATGCTGGTCACCCTGGCGGTCGGCTTCCTCCCGCTCCCGCTGCGAACCGACGGACTGTCGGTCCTGTTCAACGCCATCCAGCTTCCGATCGAGGCCAGCCTGATGGCCCTGCTGGCTGTCACCCTGACCTACGCCGGGATCCGTTTGCTGCGCCGCCGCCTGAACCTGCTTTCGATCATCTTCCTGGCCACGGTCATGCTGATCCTGCTGGGAAGTGCCCCCCTGCCATTCATCGGTGAGATCCTGAAGATCAACGGCGTCCCGCTGTTGAGCGGCATCCTGCGTCCCTGGATCGCCCAGGTGCTGGCGCCCGGCGGGGCGCGCGGCATCCTGATCGGCGTGGCGCTCGGCACGCTGACCACCGGCCTGCGCATCCTGTTCGGCTCCGACCGGCCGTATGGGGGGAACCAGCCGTGACCGACCAGCGCTGCCCGATGTGCGGCAAGCCCAGCCCGGAGGACCAGGACACCTGCCAGTTCTGCGGTGCCCGGCTGAAACCACTCACCGCCTCCACCCCGGTCGATTCCCAGCCGATCCACCCCGGCGAGCGTCCGACCAAGAGGGATACCGCCGAATTTGAAAAGGTCCGCCAGGCCGACCCGGGATCGATCCCGGCCGGCGAGGCGCCCACCCGGAAAAACACCGCCGAACTCGAACAGGCCCTGCCGGCCTGGCTGCGAACGATCCGCGAAGGCGAGCATGCCAACCAGTCATCCGAAGAGGAGTCCCCGGGAGCCAGCCTGCCGCTCGAACGCAAGCCGGCCGCGGCAGCCATCCCGGACTGGCTCTCCGGTCTGAACCAGGCTGCGGAAAAGAACGAGGAAGTCCCGGATTGGCTCTCCGGTCTGCGCCCGGAAACGTCCGACCAGGAAGCCGCTCAGCCAGTTGACGCGGAACGCGAAATGCCCAACGACCCGGCCAGCACGGAATGGATGTCCCGTCTCGGTCAGGAAGTGCGCGGGGAAACCCCCGACAAGAAACCCACCGCCCCGCTGCCATCGGCCGAACCTTCCTCTCCTGGTGCCGGTCTGCCGGATTGGATGCAGGCGCTGGCCCCGGCCGCGCAGCCCGAGCCCGCCCCGGGTGGGGAACTCCCGGATTGGCTCGGAGCGTCCGCATCCGACGGGATGCAGGAGCTGGAATGGCCGTCAAACGCTCCGGAACAGATCCCCGACCCGGCCTCCGCATCCCGGCCTGCCATGTCCGTACCGGACGAGACCCCGGCCGATCCAGCAGCCGGATCCATCCAGGCCTGGCTTTCCGACCTGCCCTCGGTTCCACCTACTTCTGAAGACGCTCCGGCACTCCCGGCGGAAGGCGTCCCGTCCTGGATCGACCAGCTCAGGGACAAGGCGATCGACCCGCGCCAGGGTCAGGATCCCCGCGAGGCTGACCCGGCCGCCGACTGGCGGCCGCCTGCGGAGCCAGCCAAGGAGCCAACCCGGCCCATCGCCGAGGCGGGCATGCCGGACTGGATCGCCAAGCTGAAACCGCAAACCGGCGGGGAGCAGCCGGGGAACGCTGCCGTCTTCGACGGCGGACAGGACCAACCCGGCTCCCAGGCCGGCGAGACCCCCGACTGGCTGTCCAACCTCAAGGCGGACGTGAACGCCCACCAGGAGGAGGAAGCCGGCCTCGAACAATTCGAGGTGGCGGAGGCCGCACCGGAAAGGAAGGAGACCGGCCCGCTGCCCGACTGGCTGGCTGGCATCCAGCGTCCGGCTGAACCGGCGGAGGGCACGCCCGCCCTGATCTCCGATGCTGGCAGCGAGCCGGCCGAGGGTCGCGGAGCCGCCTTTGCCATGGAGGCCCCGGATTGGCTCTCGAAGCTCAAGCCGGAACAGGAAGAGGAAGCCGCGGGCAAGGAACCGTCGGAGGCGGCCAGGCACGACCTGGAATCCGCCGAACTGCCCTCCTGGGTTCAGGCCATGCGGCCTGTCGCTTCCGTGATGGACGAAACGAAATCCCTCCCCCAGGGCCAGCAGGAGGTCGAGCAGAGCGGACCCCTGGCCGGCCTGCGCGGCGTCCTGCCCGCCAGCCCTGGCCTGGGCGCGCTGCGGAAACCGCCGGCCTATACCGCCAAGCTGCAGGTCAGTGACGGACAGCAACGCTACGCCAACTTCCTCGAACGGTTGGTCGCCAACGAAGGGGATGCCCGGAACGTTTCCACCCGCAAATCCGAATCCGGGCGGATCTGGCGCTGGGCGATCTCCGGCCTCCTGATCCTGGTCCTCGCCGCCGCCCTGCTTCTGGGCGGAGCGGTCGAGCCGACCTCCCTCCAGCCTTCGGACCAGGGTGCGGCGAGCACCATCCTGGCCGGTCTGCCGCAAGGCGCCTCCATCCTGGCCGCCTTCGATTACGATCCGGCGCTCTCCGGCGAGCTCGAGGCTGTGGCTGCGCCGATCTTCGACCAGCTGCTTTCGAATGGCGCCCGCCTGACCCTGGTCTCGACCTCCCCCACCGGGCCACTTCTGGTGGAGCGATTCCTGAAATACACGCCGCTGGTGAACGTCCATCAGGTTCAAAGCGGCATCGATGCCAACAACCTGGGTTACCTGGCGGGTGGTCCTGCCGGGATCCAATCCTTTGCAGACAACCCCCGGCTGTACTTCACCAGCCTGAAGACCCCGGAGGGCACCAACGTCTGGGATACCCCGCCGCTGGCAGGCATCCACAGCCTGGCCGATTTCACCGCCGTCATCATCCTGACCGACAATGCCGACACCGCCCGCAGCTGGATCGAACAGGCGGGCCCTTACCTGGGCGACAAGCCGATGCTGCTGATCGTCAGCGCCCAGGCCGAGCCGATGATCCGGCCCTACTTCGACGCCGGGCAGATCGCCGGCATGGTGACCGGCCTGGCCGACGCGAAGGTCTACGAACAGGCATACGGCCGGCCCGGCCTGGCCCAGGTGTACTGGAATCCGCTCAGTTATGGGATCCTGACCGTCGAAGTTTTCCTGCTCTTCGGCGGTATGTGGAGTCTCCTGGCCAGCCTGCGGGAACGCACAAACCGGCCGCGAAAGGGATCCTGAGCATGCCTGCCATCCTCTCCCTGGATTTTCTGACCGGCCTGTTCAGCTTCCTGCTCACGCTGATGATCCTGAGCTACCTGATCGGCGACAATCCCGCCTTCCGCATCGCCGTGTATCTGTTCGTGGGCGTTTCCGCCGGTTACGCCGCCGTGATCGCCTGGCACCAGGTGCTCTGGCCGATGCTCTTCGTTCCCCTGCTGACCGGCACCTTTGGCGAGCGCCTGCTGACGGTGATCCCGTTGCTGCTGGGCGTCATGCTTTTGATGAAACTGTCGCACCACACGACCCGCATCGGCAACGTCGCCATCGCCTTCCTGGTCGGCGTGGGTGCGGCGGTGGCTGTCGGCGGGGCGGTGCTGGGCACGCTTTTCCCGCAGACCGCGGCCGCCGTCAACCTGCCCAGTCTCGGGGATGCGTTCGCCAGCCTGGGCACGGACAACACGGCCTCCGTTCGCCTGATCAAAGGCCTGTTCATTCTGCTTGGAACGGTGTCCACCCTGATCTACTTCCAGTTCAGCGCCAAGGCCACCCCGGCCGGTCCCCGGCAGGGGAAACTCGTCCAGATCGGCAGCTGGGTGGGTCAGGTTTTCATCGCCATCACCTTTGGCGTGCTCTTTGCCGGGGTCTTCGTTGCAGCCCTGACCGCCATGATCGAGCGGATCAATTCGCTCGTCCAATTCACCACACAGCTCCCGACCCTATTCTAAGGACTCCGTCTTTCAAGACCGCGTATGCCCGCTTCCCTGGTTGATGCAGACTCCCTCCTGGCGATCGATGTCGGATCGATAACCACCCGCGCCGCCCTGTTCGACGTGGTGGAGGGCCGCTACCGCTTCATCGCGGCCGGCCTGGCCCCCAGCACGGCCGGCGCGCCGTTCAAGGATATCAGCGAGGGCATCCGTCAGGCGATCGAGAACCTCGAATCCGTCACCGGGCGCACCTTCCTGGGCGAGAATCACCGCCTGATCCTTCCCAGCGCCGAAGGGCAGGGGGTCGATACGGTGGCTGCCAGCTATTCTGCCGGTCCGCCGCTCAAAACGGTGGTGGTCGGCCTGTTGAACGACGTCTCCCTGGAAAGCCTGCAGCGCCTGGCGCGCGGAACCTACGCCCGGGTGCTGGACACGATCGGGATGAACGACACCCGCCGGCCGGAGGAGCAGATCGACAGCCTCCTCCAGATCAGCCCCGACCTGGTGCTGGTGGCCGGCGGTACGAACGACGGGGCCACGCGCTCCGTCCAGCGCCTGCTCGAAACCATCGGCCTGGCCTGTTATCTGCTGCCGATGGAGAAGCACCCCGCCCTGCTCTACGCGGGCAACCAGCAACTGGCCGAGCAGGTCAAATCCAGCCTGCAGGCCCTGACCTCCGCCCTGGCGATCAGCCCCAACCTGCGCCCGACGCTCGAGCTGGAAGACCTGCAGCCGGCCCAGCATCTGCTCTCCGGCCTGTACAACCAGGTGCGCCGGCTGCAGATGAACGGCGTCGACGAATTGAACGCCTGGGCCGGGAACACCCTGGTCCCGACCGCCTATGCCGAAGGGCGCGTCATCCGCTTCCTCAGCCAGGGATACGACCCCGGCAAGGGCATCCTGTGTGCGGACCTGGGGGCCTCGGCAGCCACGCTGGCCGCCGGCTTCGCCGGGTCGCTTTCGATGGGCGTTTACCCCCAGCTTGGCATGGGGGAGGGCCTGTCGGGCCTGCTCCGCTATACCAGCATCGACGAGATCTGCCGCTGGCTGCCGATGGAGATCGCCAGCGAAACGGTGCTGGAATACCTGCAAAACAAGGCCATTCACCCGGCCAGCCTGCCGGCCACGGCGGAGGAGATGGCCATCGAGCATGCCATTGCCCGCCAGAACCTGCTGCTCGCCTTCACCAGCCTTTCCAAGGAATTCTCCCGCAGCGTCCGCCGCATCGCACCCGGGCTGACGCCCTATTTCGAGCCCATCCTGGCCGCCGGCAGCACCCTGACCCGGGCGCCATCCTTTGGGCACAGTCTGCTGATCCTGCTGGACTCGCTGCAGCCCGTCGGGATCACCACTGTGATCATGGATCAGAACGGGCTGCTGCCCGGCCTGGGCGCGGCCGCCAGCCGCAACCCGCTGGTGCCCGTCCAGGTGCTCGAATCCGGCGCCTTCCAGCTGCTGGCCACGGTGATCGCCCCGCTGGTCTCCGCCCGGGCCGGTACGCCGGTCCTGCGCGCCCGGCTCGTGCTTGCCAACGGCAACGAAAGCCGCGCCGAGATCCGCCAGGGCGGCCTGGAAATGCTGCCCATCACCCCCGGCCAGAGCGGACGCCTGTACCTGCAGCTGCTGCACGGAGCAGACGTTGGCTTCGGTCCCGGGCGGATGCCCAAGGATGGCATCCCCGTCACCGGAACTGCCCTCGGGCTGGTCTTCGATGCCCGCGGTCGTCCGCTGCGTCTGATGGCCGAACCCGGCCGCCGGCGGGAAATGCTCAAAAAGTGGCTGCAGGCCGTGGGAGGCTAGAACAAGATGCTTGCACCCGTCCATCACATCCTGCCCCTGACCACCGTCCGCCGTGAACGCGCCCTGCCGGTGCCCGGCCGCATCACCGCACGCCTGGACCAGAAAGTCACCGCGCTGGATATCGTCGCCGAAGCCAGCCTGGGATCCCAGCACAAGCTGATCGATGTCGCCCTGCTCCTGGGTGTACGCGCCGAAAAAGCCCAGGAACTGATGCAGGTCAAGGCCGGCGACGTCGTCACCGCCAACCAGACCCTGGCCGCCAAATCGGGCCTCAGCCCGCAGATCGTACGCGCCCCGCGCGATGGCCGCGTCTTGCTGGTGTCCAGCGGCCAGATCCTGATGGAGGTCGGGGAAGGCACGTTCGAGCTGAAGGCGCGCCTGCCCGGCACGGTCAGCCGCCACATCCCCGAACGCGGCGTGGAGATCACCTTCAGCGGAACCCTGGTCCAGGGCGTCTGGGGGAACGGCCGGGTCGACGTGGGCATACTGCTCCCGCTGCTTCAGTCGCCTGCCGACGCATTTACCGCATCCATGCTGGATGTCAGCATGCGCGGGGCGGTCCTGCTGGCCGGGCACTGCAGCGAAGCTGCGGCGCTTAAAACCGCCGCCGAGCTGCCCGCCCGCGGCCTGATCCTGGGCAGCATGTCCGCGCTGCTGATCCCGCAGGCCCAGCAGCTGCAGATCCCCATCCTGCTGACCGACGGCTTCGGCGATCGCCCGATGAATGCGGCCGCCTACAAGCTGCTCAGCACCAACGAAAAACGCGAAACGACGGTCAATGCCGATACGCTCGACCGCCAGACCGGGACGCACCCGGAGGTGTATATCCCCCTGCCGGTGACCCAGGAGCCGCCGCTGCCGCGCGCGGTCGAGACCTTCGCCCCCAACCAGCCGGTGCGCATCACGCGCGCCCCGTACGCCGGGCAGACCGGCAGCCTGTCCAAATTACTCCCCGGCCTGACCGCGTTTCCGAGCGGTCTGCACCTCCCCGCAGCCGAGGTACGGCTGGAATCGGGGGAAAAAGCAGTCGTTCCGACAGCCAACCTGGAAGTTCTTGGGTGATATAATTAACAAAACGAGGAGGAAGATATGAGTCTCGATGAAGGCAACATCCTCAACATGGAAAACCCGGAAGACGCCCCCCCTCCGGAGGAAAAGGGCAACCGCACCTTCCTGATCGTCGGCGGGATCATGGCCGGGCTCGTCTTCCTGACCCTGGTCTGCATTGCGGTGTATTTCTTCATCCTTGGACCGAAACTGACCGCCCAGCGGGCTTCCCAACAGGCCACCATCGAAGCGGAGAACGCCCTGGTCATGCAGCAGATGACCGCCACCGCTGAGGCTGCCCTGTGGACCAACACCCCGCCTCCGACCAACACCCCCACCAACACACGCCTCGCCCCGACCATGACCACCAGCCCGACGCCCGTGGTCGTGCTCAACTCGCCGACCGCGGTCAGCCTGGAGGACCAGGCCACCATGGCCGCCGCCCAGACCCAGTTGGCCCAGGCGATGACCGCCACCATGGCCGCCGAACTGGCCCAGGGGACGCGCGCCATCGGCGGTGAGGCGGGCGGCATGCCGACCACCGGCTTCTTCGACGAGATCGGGCTGCCCGGCATGATCGTGCTCTTCCTGGCCCTGATCGTGGTCATCTTCCTGGCCCGCCGCCTGCGCAAGGCACCCACCCACTAAAACCTGCAGGGTACCCTGCCCTGCCTGTTCTTTCCCCGGGGACCCGCTCTGGCGGGTCCCCGTTTTAAATGCACCGCGCCAGCAGAATTTATGCTGGCGCGGATCTTCTCAATCCAAAAAGGGTTACGTCACGCTGGTGGCGACCTGGTTGCCATAACCCAGCAGGGCCCTGACCATTTCCGGGCTGCGGCCTTCGGCGTAGACGCGCAGCACCGGCTCGGTACCGGAAGGCCGGATCAGCAGCCAGGAATCGTCCGCCAGGATGTACTTGACGCCGTCCAGGTTGCTGACCTCGTCCACCTTCTGGCCGCCGATCTCGGCCGGGGCGTTCTTGACCAGGAAGTCGGTCATCTCGGACTTGGCCACCGGCTGGCTCAGGCGCAGGTCGGTGCGCTCATAAAAGACCGGTCCCACCTCGGCCAGCAGAGTGTCGACCAGTTCGTGCAGCGGCTTGCGCGCCGCGGCGATGATCTCGACCAGCAGCAGGCCCATGATCGGGCCGTCGCCCTCCGGGATGTGACCCTTGAAGGAGATGCCGCCCGACTCCTCGCCGCCGATCAGCACGCTTTCGCTCATCATGTAATCGGCAATGTGATTGAACCCGACCGGGGTCTCGTAGAGTTTCAGGCCATAGCGCTTGCACAGGCGGTCGATCATGCGCGTGGTCGAGACCGTGCGCACCACCGCGCCGGTCCAGCCGCGCTTCTCGACCAGGTAACGCAGCGCCAGGGCCATGATCTTGTGCGGGTCGACGAAAGTACCGCGCACGTCCATCGCCCCGATGCGGTCGGCGTCCCCGTCCGTGGCCAGCCCGAAGTTGCCCAGTCCGGCCCCCAGGGCGCCGGTCAGGGCGCCCAGGTACTTGCCGATCGGTTCGGGGTGGATGCTGCCGAAACCGGGGTTCATTTCGCCGCGGATCTCGCTCACCTCGCAGCCGGTGCCCTGCAGGAAGGACTTGATCACGCCGCGCCCGGAACCGTACATCGAGTCGACCACGAAGCGCTGGGGATTGTCGGCGATGACGTCGCAATCGATCAGCGTGCGCAGGTGGTCGAAATAAGCCGGCAGCGGGTTGAATTTCTGGATGAAGCCCTTCTCGCGCGCCAGGTCGAAGTCCATCAGGTTCGGGCCGCGCGCCCGTTCCTCGTTGTCATTCAGGTAGACCTCCACCCGGCGGCACTGCTCGGGCAGGGCCGAGCCGCCGTAGGCCGCCTTCAGCTTGACCCCGTTGTAGCGCGGCGCATTGTGCGAAGCGGTGATCATTACCCCGCCGATGGCATTCAGGTATTTGACGGCGTACGAGATGGCCGGCGTGGGCGCATCCGACTGCGACAGGTAGACCGTGAAACCGTTGGCCGCCAGGACGCGCGCCGCCTCACCGGCATAGCGGTCGGACAGGAAGCGCGTGTCGAAGCCGACCACGAAACGCTTGGGATCCGGTTTGGGCCCGCCGTTGCCGGACTTGTCCCAGTGTTCGGAGGCGACCGCATCCGCGATCGCCTGGCTGAGCATGCGCAGGTTGGTGAAGGTGAAGGTGTCCGAGATGACGGCGCGCCAGCCGTCGGTGCCAAAGTGAATGGTCATCGAGGATCTCCGGGAGCAGGATGATCAGGGTGTAGCCGTGATCGAAGGGGTGAACGTGTAGGTGGGTGTCAGCGCGCTGGCGGTCAGCACCGCCTGCAGCACCCAGCCTTCGGCAGTCGCCGTGCGCACGCGCACCCAGGTCGTGCTGCCGACGCTCTGGATCTCGGGCAGCACCTCGACCAGGATGCCGTTGCTGAGCGGGGTGATCACCGTCCCGCCGCCCGGTTCGGTGCGCAGCAGCGCCCCGCCGCCGGTGGCCGCGGCGATGACCGCGTAGGACGGCGTCGGCTGGTTCGTGGGTGTCAGGGTGGGTGTGGCGCTCGGCTCGGGCGTGGGGGTCAGGCTTGGCTCGGGTGAGGCCGTCGCCGAAGGCAGCGCCAGCAGCGTGGGTGTGGGCCGCTGGCCCTGGGCGGAGGCGATCCCCTCGCGCAGCACCGAGACCAGGCCGGTCAGGGTGAACAGGGCGAACAGCGAGAGCAGGACGATCAGGATGGTGAGCAGGATTCCACCCGGGCGCCCGGCCTTGAAGCGCAGGACCGCCAGCACGATCAGGCTGGTCAGCGCGGCCAGCGAAAGATGGACCAGGAAGACCAGCACGCCGGACGGCCAGAGGCGTTCATCCTGGATGCCCAGGCCGACGCCGGCAGCCGCCAGCGGCAGGAACAGGCCGTAGGCCAGCAGGATACCCGGCAGGACCGGCTTCTGCTCGGAACGGACAAAGGAGATCACCAGCAGCGCCGAACCGAGCACCACGACGAGCAGGTCCGGCCACCACAGATGGGCGTGAATGTTGGCATGGAAGAGCAGCAGCGGGGCCCAGAAGCGGCCGGCAAAACCCGCCAAGGCACCGGTCAGGGTGACCAGCAGGCCGGCCACCAGCAAGCCGAGCAGGGTCTGCAGGAAGAAACGCCCCGCGCCCGTGTAGGCTGCCAGGATCATGCCGACCCAGGGGGTCAGCAGCGGGGAGATCAGCAGGCCGACCAGGAGCAGGCCGGGGGCGTCCAGCAGGTAGGCCGCCCCGAGCAGCACACCGCAGGCGAAGGCGAACAGGAAGAATTCAAAGGACGGGAACGTCCGCCGGGCCAGGTTTTCGAGCACCGCGGCGCGTTCCTCCTCCCCCGGGGCCGCCAGCATGCGCTGCGCCCTGCGCCGCCGGGCGCGCGACTGGGCCAGGTCCCCGAGCGGCGTGAAGCCCTCCGGCAGGGCCGGATCTTCGGAGAACAGGTCCTCCGTGGGGCTGAATCCTTCGGACGGTCGGGGTTCTTCGGGAACGGGAGTTTCTTCGGGCAATGTCATCGCTACACTCGGGGAGGGTCTTGCGCCTATTATACAACACGAAGGACGCCAGGGCTGGCCTGGCGTCCTTGGATTGGAAGCGTACGGGGACTAGACCCAGCCGCGCAGCTGCATGGCCTTGGCCACGCGGTCGATGGCGACCATGTAGGCCGCATCACGCATGTAGGCTTTCTGCTTGAGGGACATGTCCAGCACGGCGTGGAAGGCGACGGTCATCTTCTGATCGAGCTTCTGCAGGACCTCTTCCTTCGACCAGTAGTAGTTGGCGTCGTTCTGGACCGACTCGAAGTACGAGCAGGTCACGCCGCCGGCATTGCACAGGAAGTCCGGGATGTCGAAGACGTTGTTCTTGGCGAAGTACTCATCGGCTTCCGGGGTGCAGGGGCCGTTGGCGCCTTCGGCGACGATCTTGACGCGCTTGGACATCTTCTTGATCGTCTCGGCGTTGACGGTGCCGGAGAGGGCGCCGGGCATGAGCACGTCGGCTTCCTTGGTGATCCAGGCGTCGCCGTCCTCGACCTTGTAGCCGGCCTTCTCGGCGGCTTTCTTGTCGATCGTGCCGTACTGGTCGACGATGGTCATCAGGAAGTGCGGGTCGATGCCGCCGTCCTTGCTGTAGGTGTAGGCACACTTGTCATTGCGGTCCCAGCAGGAGACGCAGGCGACGGTGCCGCCCAGCATTTCGATGAAACCGATGGCGGCGTACTGGGTCACGTTGCCGAAGCCCTGCATGGCGGCCACGGATTTCTTCGGGTCGATCTTCAGGTGCTTCATCGCCTCGCGCACGGTGTAGATGACGCCGTAGCCGGTGGCCTCGGTGCGGCCTTCCGAACCGCCGCCGCCCAGGGGTTTGCCGGTGAAGACGCCCGGGGTGTACTGCCCGACCAGCTTGGAGTACTCGTCCATCATCCAGCCCATCATCTGCGGGGTGGTGCCCACGTCCGGGGCCGGGACGTCCTGGCGGGGACCGATGTTCTTCCACATCTTCTGCACCCAGCCGCGGCACAGGCGTTCCTTTTCACCGGTGGAGAGCGTGGCGGGATCGACGATGATGCCGCCCTTGCCGCCGCCCAGCGGGATGTCGGCCACGGCGCATTTCCAGGTCATCCAGGTCGCCAGGGCACGCACCATGTCGAAGGTCTCGGACTGGTGGAAGCGGATGCCGCCCTTATTGGGGCCACGGGCGTCGTTGTGCTGGACGCGGAAGCCCTGGAAGACCTTGATCGAGCCGTCGTCCATGCGGACCGGGATGCGGAAAGAATACTCGCGCATTGGCCAGCGCAGCACCTCGGCCACCTGCGGGTCGAGTTTGAGCAGCTTGGCCACGTGGTCGAACTGCTTCTGCGCCATTTCGAATTCGTTGAACTTTTCTGCCATTGTTTATCTCCTGAGAAGAAGTTGAAGGGTCTGCAAAATACTAAGCGGGCACCCCGGACGGAGGCCCGCTCTATTTCGATTTTATGGAGACGAATACCGGCACAGGCGATCTCCTGACGAAATGTGCTACAACGCCTTAAAGTTACACGATTCCCTGCCGTGAGTCAATATGACGAAATCCACCCGCACGCGTGACACTTCTCGTGACAAAACTCACAAGAATGCAGGAGGCCCGCTGCCGGGCCTCCTGGGGGGTCACACTTCGCTGTTCGGTTCGTCCTCATCGCCGCTGTCGAGCTCGATGTGGACCTTCTGCGGGTCGAGCTGGACCCAGAGCAGGAGCAGCTGCCCCTCGTCGGTCTCGAGCGAGCGCGCCGCCACGATCGGGGCGATCTCCTCCAGGCCCATGTCGTTGCGGTACTGCAGGTGGATCGGTTCGTTGGCATGCCAGCGCCGGTAGCAGCGTTCGACCAGCGCCGGGCCGTTGTACGTGCGCAGGCGGGTCATGACGGTCAGCGGCAAATGCGGGCCTTCGCCCAGGCTGAGCGCCCAGCCGTCCTGCACGGGTTCGAATACGGGAGGTGGACCTTCGATGATGGTGATCTTGTCGTCCATGCTGGTTACCTAATGGCGGAAATGATACCACAAAGGGAATATAATCCGGGGTCATGGGACCCAAACTCACCCCCAAGGTCATCCTGGAAGGAACCCGCCTGACCTTCAAGACCGAGATCGCCTTTGCCCTGAACGAGCACCCGCGCCTGGTCGGGCCGCGCCGCTACCGCTACCACTCCCCGCTCATCTCGGCGGAGTGGTGCGCCTTCACCAACTTCCCCTGGGGCCGCGGACCGATCAACTTCGAGCCGCAGGAGGAGGCGCTGGCGATGGAGACCTACGCCACCTGGGCGCGTCTCTTCGAACTCCAGCGCTACTATTCCTGGATCGTCGACCGCTTCCATCTCTCGACGCGGGCCTACCAGCTGCAAACGTATGGCAAGGATTACGACTTCCGCTGGCTGGAGGAGCGCCTGTTGCCGCTCAACTTCCGCCTGGTCTTCCTCCACCGCAGCCCAGAGTCTTTCGAGGCGGCCCGGGCGGAGCGGCTCAAGGTCTCCGGCAAGCCGGACCAGTACGACGACCTTTCACGCTTCGTGCGCGAACAGGAACTGCTGCAGCGCCTGGCCGGGGAATCGCTGCTGCCCCGCCTGGAGTTGGACATCTCGGACAATGACATCCCCCGGGCGGTGGAAAAGATCGCCGATTGGATGGAAGCCAGCGGCGGGTTGTGGATGGAGTGAGAGTCCATCCGGCAATTAACTGACCCCAAAAATGCGCTGGCAGGCGGACAAAGGCACACGCGGATCGGGAACCGCGAATAATCGCTAATCTTCACGAAGATGCACTTTTTCGCGGAGATTCGCGCAGATCAGCGGTTTGCCCCTCCCCAACCCAATTTCCTCGCCAGGGCCTGGCGCCCGACGCCTGTGGACATTCCCACCCCATCTTCAAGGATCAGATTCCGGGCTTCCTCTGCCGGCCAGTCGCTGACACCCTCCAGCCAGCCAGCGGGAGCCCAGTCCGTCACCCTGCGGTAGCGGATGACCGGCCAGCCGTAGAACTCGCCTTTGGCACTGACCTTGCGTTCGTTGCCATCGACAGTAATGTAAAACTCGCTCTGCAGTTGCTTCACGGCGGCGTCCACCGCACTGGCAGCCAGCCTGCCGCTGCCAGCCAGGCTTTGCCGCACCTGGCTGATATTCAGGACTCCTTTTTCCTCGAAAAGCTGCCAGAGCTGCCATACGACCGGGCTGACCGTCCCTGCAGCCCAGCGTTCGGGCATGGCTTCAACCGGATGGAAAGCAGCATGGAAGATCGGATACATGCGCCGGGTGACGAAACCCTTGTGCCCGCCCAGGATGCAGCCGTAGGCCAGGCGCTTCTCCTGCGCGACGCGGTCCTTCCAGCGCCACGGATCGGACTCGAGCCCGGTGTGCCACTGCCCGGGCGCGGTCTCCCCGCCCAGGGACGGCATGCCGGGGAAAATCGGTGAGAGCGCCAAGAAGCCCAGCGCTTCGGCCCGGGCGAGGAACTCTTCATAGGTGGTCAATGCAGTGGACATCGTCTCATCCTTGAACACGCGGTTGACGGCGGCCGGATCTATCCGCTGTTCGGACCGATCAGATCCCAGCGGTTTCCGTACAGGTCTTCGAAGACCGCCACGGTCCCATAGGACTCGGACTTCGGCGGCCGGACGAACTGGATCCCGATCAAGACCATCTTGTTGTAGTCGCGCCAGAAGTCGTCCGTTCGTAGAAACAGAAAAACACGGCCTCCCGTCTGGTTGCCGATCGCCTGGATCTGCCCGGGTGTGGAGGCGCGCGCCAGCAGCAGGCTGGTCCCATTCGAGCCGGGCGGGGCCACCAGGACCCAGTGTTTGTTCTGCTCGGGCTGGTCGATGTCCTCCACCAGCGTGAAGTCGAGCTTGTGGCAGAAGAAATCGATGGCTTCGTCATACTCCCGGACGACCAGGGCGACATGGACGATCGATTGTTTCATTTTGTCCTCCCCAGCGCCTGTTCGATATCCTGCAGGCGGTGGTAGCTGGAATGACCGTCCAGGTCGAAGGGCCATTCCGGCTTGCGTTCCCGGCCGCTGAACCAGGCTTCGGGTGCCTCCCGCAGCGCCGCCAGGGCCTGCTCCTGGACCTGCCGGTGCCAGGCCAGGACCTCCTGCGGGGAGCGGTCCCGCCAGCGCTCGTAGACAAGGCGGTTCCCATCCGTCCAGTTGAGCCCCTTCTCCTCGGCCGGGACGGGTTGCCGGCGGATCTTTCGCACCGTGTCCACCTTCCAGTGCGTGATGTGCGCGAGCGCATCCTTGACGCTCCACGGGTCCCGGGTCTCGGGCCTGGGCAGCAGTTTGTCCCAGTCCTCGGCGGTCAGGCTGCCGACCAGACGGTCCAGGCGTTCGAACTCCCGGATCGTACGCTCGATCACTTCCTGGCGGGTATGGCGCATCAAACCGTACTCCTATATATTTCGACCCGGCTTGAGGTCTGCTTGCGATCCCGAGAGGCCTTTGGAAAAAGCCACTTCACCGCTCTCGTAACCCATGGCTGCATAGAACGATCGTGAGACGTGGTTTGTCTCATCGGTTAAAATCACGAGTTCCCGAACGTCTCTCTCCCGGGCGATCTTTTCCGCGCAGGAGAGAAGTTCCCGCCCGACGCCCAGCCGCCGATAGGCCTGCTCGACGAACAGCTCGGTCAACTCTCCGTGGGGATCGGCGTACAGCACGCAAGGGACGATCCGCAGGGCCGCGAATCCCACGACAAGCCCGTCAACTTCCGCAAGCAGGACCTGCTCGACACTCGCCGGATCGGCAAGCCGCTCCGCCAGTCGCTCCGCAGGGTCAGAACCGCCATTGAACGCAGCGTTCAACCGCGCCAGATCCTGCGCGTCCGCGGGCGTCGCAGCTTTGATGAGAATTTTAGGAGTCGACACGAGTTCCTCGTCTATTGCGATTCACACTTCCTGGTACAAGACCTCAAACGCCGGTTCAGGAGCGTCGATCAACCTGCGCGACCGGTTTTTTCCAACTCCTGCAACACCTGCTCCACCGAATATCCGGTCAGCCGGCGAGGTCGTCCTTCCCGCTCACGCTATCGCGATCCAATATTTTTGTGACGATCTTTTTCACCAGGCCGATGGACAGTTCATCGCTGAAACCGCCAATAAAGGCGACAATGCACAGCCAGTACACCTGCTCTCCCTTGAGGGCATCGGAAGGAGCGCCCAGCAGCTTGCCACCCGCCAGTGCCAGAAAGTAGACCAGTGCACCCATGAAGAGTCCGATGATGGGTTTGGCGATCACCCAGGTATACAGGCCGATGGCGCTTGTCCAGACCTTTTTCCGGTAAGCCAGACGGAACAACACCCCCACCATGCTCCCCACGAAGGCCCATTCAAGGATCGGCACGGGAACATACATAATAAAGTAATCTGGTTTGTTCCAGATGATGAAAGAGACTCCAACGAGGGTCAGTAACAAGATCAACACATACAAGATCGTCAGCCAAAAATACCGCTTTTCTTCTCGTCGGGTGAGATCTGGGTCATTTCCATTTGCCATGCGTTCCTCCTTTGGAATCTGAAGGGCGATGAACGGAATTGCTCCAAGGAAATATCACATCCTCTTCTACCACCCTTACCTAGTTTATTCCAAAAACGGTTCCATCACCAGGGGATCGCTTGTCCATCGCGGAAGAAACCGCCGTGCGGCCCACCCTCGGGCAGGGTCGCCAGCCAGACGATCCCTTCGGCACCCTCCTCGATGGATCGCGGCGCACTGGGACTGCCCATATCGGTCCGTACCCAGCCCGGACACGCGGCATTGATCAGCACATTGCTGCCTTTGACACTGTCGGCCAGCATCAAGGTCAGGCCATTCAAGGCAATCTTGGACAGGCGGTAGGCGGTCATGTCGTCGACCATGCTCCCGACCTGGCCCGCGCCCGAGGAGACATTGACGATCCGTCCATAGTTGCGTTCGACCATCTTCGGCAGGAAGGTCTGGCACAGCAGCAACGGGCCGTAGAGGTTGGTCGTCATTGTTTTACGATAAACCTCCAGGGGAGTTTGCAGGACCCGGCCGAACTGGTCGAGCAGCACGGCTGCATTGTTGACCAGGATGTCCGCGGCTCCATAATTTTCCACGACAAAGTCATGGAGCCTTTTGACGCTCTCGGGATCGGTCACATCCAGCTGGTGATGGAGAAGCTCACCAACCAGTTCGCTTCCCAGTTCTTTTCTTAATTCCTCGACGGTCCGCTTTCCTTTGTGCTCCTCACGGCTGGTCAGAATGGTTCGATAGCCAAGCGAGGCAAGCCGTTTGGCGACCCCGCGGCCGATGCCGCGATTTGCCCCGGTAACGATCGCTGTACGCATGCTAGCCATCAGAGGTGATTCCGATCTTGTCGTTTATCTGTCGGTCTGGCAGACCAACGGACCGAAATATCCGGCGATCACTCCACTGGCGGGGCGGCCGGGCCGTAATCCAGCACCTCGCGCACCCCGGTGCCCGGCTCGGGCGGGCCGATGATTCCCTGTTCTTCCAACGTGTCGATGATGCGCGCCGAGCGGGTGTAGCCGATGCGCATCTTGCGCTGCAGCATCGAGACCGAGGCTCTGCCCTCCTTGCGGCAGATGGCGATGGCTTCGTTCAGCAGCGGGTCGCCCTGCGGGGCGGTAATGTCCTCGAACATCGGCACCTGCTTCAAGGGCACGCCGGTCGGAATGCCATCCCCCGGGCCGCCGGAGGAGGCCACCGCGTACGGGCTGGCCGCCCCGGCCTGACCGCGCCAGAAGTCCACCAGACGGGTGATCTCCACGTCCGAGACGAAGACGCCCTGCAAACGGACCGGGGCGGGCGCGTCCGGAGCCTGGAAGAGCATGTCGCCGCGCCCGAGCAGGCGCTCGGCGCCGGGCTGGTCCAGGATGACGCGGCTGTCGGTGTTGGAGGCCACGGCAAAGGCGATGCGGGCCGGGAAGTTGGCCTTGATCAGGCCGGTGACCACGTCCACCGACGGGCGCTGGGTGGCCAGGATCATGTGGATGCCGGTGGCGCGCGCCAGCTGCGCCAGGCGGGTGATGGTCCGTTCGGTCTCGTCCGGGGCGATCATCATCAGGTCGGCCAGTTCGTCGATGACGATGACCAGATAGGGCAGTTTCTTGCCGCCTTGGGCCGCCATGCGCGTGTTGTAGTCCTGGATGTTGCGCGCCCCCACCTCGGCGAACTTGTGGTAGCGGTTGTCCATTTCCCGCGTCATCCACTGCAGCGCGCCGACGACGCGCTCGATCTCGACCACCACCGGCGCCAGCAGGTGCGGCACGCCGTTGTAACCGGTCAGCTCGACGCGCTTGGGGTCGACCAGGATCAGGCGCAGGTCGTCCGGGGTGTTGAAGAGCAGGAAACAGGTCAGGATGGCGTTGACGCACACCGACTTGCCCGAGCCGGTCGTTCCGGCGATGAGCAAATGCGGCATGGACTCGATGTTGGTCGCCTTGGGATGCCCGGCCACGTCCTTGCCGAGGGCGAAACGCAGCGCCGTGCGGCCACGGCCGAAGACCTCGCTCTCGACCACCTCGCGCAGCGCCACGAGCGACATCTCCTCGTTGGGCACCTCGATGCCGACGTAGCCACGCCCGGGCACCGGCGCCTGGATGCGGATGCGCGGCGCGGCCAGCGCCAGGGCCAGGTCGTCGGCCAGCGCGGCGATCTTGCTTACCCGTACGCGCGTCTGGCCGGTGCGCGACTCGACGAAGAGCGGTTCGACGCCGAACATGGTCACCGTCGGGCCGCGGCTGATCTCCACCACCTGGCTGGGCGCGCCAAAGGAGGCCAGGGTCTCCTCGATCAGGCGGGCGCGTTTCTCGACGAACTCGTCGTTGACCGCCGGGGCCTGGGGTTTCTCCAGGATCTCGGCCACCTTGGGCAGGCTCCAGGCGATCTGCGGAGCTGAGGGCTGGTTGGTCTTGACCGTCACCCCGGGCGGGACCGCCTGCGCGGCCGCGACCGCCGATTGTGCCGGGTTCACGGCCGGGCGGCGCAGCGGGGTGAAGTCGTCGGGCGGGGCGTCCGGGACGGGCACATCGCTGTCCGCGGCCTGCCCGGCGGGCTGCTGCAGCCGGTCGCGCAGCCTGGCGAACAGCGGCACGGTCCAGGCGAACATCTCCTGCAGGCTCAGGTCGAGGGTCATCGCCAGGCCGACGATCAGCCAGGCGCTGATGACGATGAAGGCTGCCGGTCCGCCCAGCCCGTCCACCAGCCCTTCCTGGAGCCAGGCGCCGAGGTAACCGCCGCCCTGACCGGCGAAGGCGCGTTCGATGGCCGTCGTCACCGGGCCGGAGAGGCCGTGGAAAGCCGGCAGCAGGCCGAAGAAGAGCAGCAGGATGCCGACGATGCGCTCCAGCGAGAGCGGCGGCAGGCGGTCGACGTTGCGCGCCACCAGCCAGGCGCCCAGCACCAGCAGCGCCAGCGGCAGGATGTAGACCCCCCAGCCGAAGGCACGCGAGAGCAGGCCGATCCATTCGCCGGTCAGCCCGCTGCGGCTGGCCGAGAACAGGCTGAGCAGGGTCAGCAGGCCGAGCAGCGCCATCGCCACCCCGATCAGATCGACCTTGCGCTCGGGCGACAGGCTGCCGAAGAGCGGCGTGTACTGCGGTTCGGGGGCGCTGCGCTTCGGGCTGACCCGCCGGGTCGATCCGGCGGAGGCGCTGCGTCCGGCGGCGGGTTCGGCCTTGGCCGAACGGGCGCTCGGGCCGCGTTTTGCGGCGGAGGTCGGGGCGGGGGCTTTTTTCTTCGGGGGTGTTTTCGAGCGGGTGATCGGCATGAAAACGGGCTCCAGTGAAAATCATTATAGCACAAATGGTCTACACGACGATTTCCCGGGATCAGACCGCGAAACCGCAAAGAACGCCAGGAGATTTTTTCTTCTTCGCGCCCTTCCTGGCTTCGCGGTTCTCCTGGCACGATTTTTGTGCGGTGAGGGGGTGAGGGTATAATACCCACCATGTTCGAGATCGTCTTCCTCGGCACGTCCGCCTCCGCACCGTCCGCCAAGCGCGGCCTGTCCGCACAGGTCGTCAAGCACGACGAGTTCCGCTTCCTGATCGACTGCGGCGAGGGCACCCAGCGCCAGATCCTGCAGTCCGGGATCGGCTTCAAGCATTTGAGCAACATCCTGATCACCCACGGCCACCTGGACCACATCCTCGGGCTGGCCGGGCTGCTCTCCACCTTCATGCGCTGGGAGACGATCGAGGAGCTCAACATCTACAGCGGCCGCTGGGCGCTCGACCGGGTCCACGACCTGCTCTACGGCGTGGTGCTGCGCGGCGCCAAGCCGCCGATGAAGCTCAACCTGCACGAGGTCAAGCCGGGCGTCTTCTTCGAGGCGGACGACTTCACCGTCAGCGCCTTCCCGGTCTACCACCGCGGCTCGGACAGCCTGGGCTTCCGCTTCGAGGAACGCGCCCGCCGCCCGTTCCTGCCCGAACAGGCCGAGGCGCTGGGCGTCCCGCCCGGTCCGCTGCGCCGCGACCTGGTGGACGGCAGGACCGTCAAGCTGCCCGACGGACGCAAGATCAAGCCGGAGCAGGTGCTCGGCGAGCTCAAGACCGGCACCTGCCTGGTGCACATCGGCGACGCCGGGCGCACCGCGGACCTGGTCGAGCCCTGCCGCGGGGCGGACGCGCTGGTGATTGAATCGACCTACCTCGAGGAGGAGTCCGAACTCGCCCGCCAGTTCTCGCACCTGACCGCCCGCCAGGCCGCCAGCCTGGCCGCCGAGGCCGGCGTCGGCCAGCTGATCCTGACCCATCTCTCGCGACGCTACCACCACAAGGACGTCCTGGCCGAGGCCCGGCAGACCTTTCCCAACGTCAGCGTGGCGCGCGACTTCGACACATTCCCGATCAAGCAAGGATGAAACATGCCCCGCTTTGAACTCGATCTCAACCCCGTTCAGCACGTCACCACGGACGCCATCGGCCAGCCCGGCCAGCGCGTCTTCTACATCCAGGGCTGGCGCGCCGAAGACCCCCAGCCGGTGACGATCGTCATCGAAAAGGTCCAGCTGCAGTCGCTGGTGCTCGGCCTGGACCAGATGCTCAGCGAACTGGTCCGCCAGAAGCCGGAGCTGGCCCCCAGCTCGGGCGAATACGACCCGGACAAGATGCGCATCACCCCGCCGGTCGACCCGCTCTTCCGCGCCGGGGAGCTCGGCCTGGGCTACGATGCCGACCACGACCGCGTCGTCATCCTGCTGCGCGAGATCCTCCTCGAAGGCGAGGAGAACGAGAAAGCCGCCGTGGTGCGCTTCTGGGCGGACCGGGACCAGGCTCACCAGCTGGCGCGCTGGGGGGCGGATGTGCTCCAGCACGGTCGGCCGATCTGCCCGCAGTGCGGCCAGCCGATGGAGCCGGAAGGTCACTTCTGCCCGAAGAAGAACGGGCACAAACACTAGATCAAACCACGGAGAGCACGGAGTGCACAGAGAGTCTCGGCGGTCTCTGTGTGCTCCGTGGTTTTTATGGCGAACCTGTCTGTCGCATCTGTTTGTGATCTTCTCGAACATGGCGAGGTCGAGCTCAAGGGCCAGTTCATGCTCGGCTCGAACTACACCTTCCTGGTGACCGTCCGCCATGCCGGTGAGGAGCTGGCCGCGGTCTACAAGCCGACCCGCGGTGAGCAGCCGCTGTGGGATTTCCCGCCCGCCAGCCTGACCAGGCGTGAGGCGGCAGCCTGGCTGCTCAGCGAAGCCCTCGGCTGGGAGCTGGTCCCGCCGACCGTGCTGCGCGCCGACGGTCCTTACGGCCCCGGTTCGCTGCAGCGCTACATCGACTACAACCCCAACCATCACTATTTCAATTTCAAGCCGGCCGACCGGCAGCGGCTGCAGCCGGTGGCGCTCTTCGACCTGCTGGCCAACAACGCCGACCGCAAGGGCAGCCACGTTTTCTTCCAGAAGCGCACCCGGCACCTGTACGCCATCGACCACGGCCTGTGCTTTCACGCCGAGGACAAGCTGCGCACCGTCATCTGGGATTTCGCCGGGCAGCCCTTCCCGGCGGAACTGCTCGACCGCCTGCGCAGCCTGCAGGAAGAATTCGAGCCGCTGGCCTCCGGCCTGGCCGACCTGCTCACCCCGGGCGAGCTCGAGGCGCTGAAGCAGCGGCTCAATGACCTACTTAACAAACCTGTATACCCGTCCGCACCCGAAGACCGGCGCGCTTTCCCCTATCCGCCGTTATAATTCGGCGCGGAGATCTTCCCATCATGGCCCACTATAAACTCGCTTTTCTCGGCTTCGGCAACGTCGGCCAGGCGCTGGCCGTCCTGCTGCTGCGCAAGAAGCAGGAACTCAAGGAACAATACGACATCACCTTTACGGTCACCGGGATCGCCACCGCCCGCCACGGCAAGATCGTCAACCTGGCCGGCCTGGACCTGAATGGCGCGGTCCAGCTGGTGCGCACCGGCAACAACCTGAACCTGATGACCAAGACGCTGACCTTCGACACGCCCGACTTCATCATGAAATGCGGTGCGGACGTGCTCTTCGAGAACTCCCCGGTGAACCACACCAACGGCCAGCCGGCTGTCCAGTACATCCAGACCGCCCTGGACTGCGGCATGCACGTCATCACCGCCAACAAGGGGCCGGTGGTGCACGCCCACCAGGCGCTGACCGACCAGGCCGCCCGGCTGGGGAAGAAGTTCCTGTTCGAGTCGACCGTCATGGACGGGGCGCCGATCTTCTCCCTGTTCCGCGAAAGCCTGCCCGCCGCCCGGCTGAAAGCCTTCCGCGGCATCCTCAATTCGACCACCAATCTGATCCTGGGCCGCATGGAAAAGGGCGAGAGTTACGAACAGGCCGTCAAGCATGCCCAGTCGATCGGCATCGCCGAGACCGACCCCTCCTCGGATGTGGACGGCTGGGACGCGGCCATCAAGGTCGCCGCCCTGATCACCGTGCTGATGGGCATCCCCTTCAAGCCCCAGCAGGTCGAACGGACCGGCATCCGCGAGCTCAGCGCCGACAAGATCGCCGCCGCCAAAGCCCAGGGCAAGCGCTGGAAGCTGGTCTGCAAGGCCTGGCGCGAAGGGGAAACGGTGCGGGGGCGCGTGGCGCCCGAACTGGTCGCGCCGGATTCCCCGCTCTTCTCGGTCAACGGCGCCAGCTCGATCGTCGAATTCGAGACCGACACGCTCAGCCGGCTGGCGATCGTCGAGAACGACCCCGGTCCGGACACGACCGCCTACGGCCTGCTGGCGGATTTCATCAACGCCGTCAGGGCGAGATGAACAAACCCTTAATATAAAGACCCGGTTCCTGCTCAGGAACCGGGTCTTTTTCTATCGAATCTCGATTACATGGTGACCGGCGGAAAGCTCCACAACGATCAGCCCATCCTGCTCCAGGTACGTCAGGGATCCTTGATCCGAAACCAGGGAGGCAACTGGGCTGGGCCAATAGAATTTCAGCCTAGCGGTCTCGGGAGCCTCAACGACAAGGACGCTATCCTGGAAAGATGCATCTACGCTGACCGGGACCGTGCTGTCCACCAGAACCTGTCCAGCCAGCGACAACTGATCCCCATTGAAAAGACAGAAGCCCGAGCGAATGTCTCCGCGGGAGGCGAGGCATCCAGCCGCACCTCGCAGGGAGATGCCAGCGATTTCTGCGTCCTGCGCTTGGATCGGCGGCAGCACCCATACCCAGAGCAGATTACCCTGCCAGCTGTTGATCAGCGTGCCGCCGGACTCGTCCTGCCGGGTGACCGTAATCACCTCCCCTCCAGAAGATGTGACGGCGAGCGAGGTGACCAGGCGGACTGGTGTACGAGGATAGCCGACATCCATGCGGACGCCGTTGGCATCCGAAACCCAAGACTCTGAATCGTAGTGACGGCTGATCATGGCGTAGCTGGCAGGGATACCGGGCAGCATCTGGATGGCCAATTGGTCGCTGTTGGCCGGATGGTTGAAAATCCAGGTGCCCCCATCCTGGTTCACCACGTCGCCGCGCACGTACCAGCGTTGCTGCAGGGTATGGGGATTGGCATCCCCAATGGCATCGTCGACCACGATCCATTGCGCCCAGGTCTGGTTCCAGAGCAGGGTGCGAATATGACGCAGGGTCGAATAGCTTTGCGAGGAGATCGCCGCGATCCCGGTCCTGCCCAGGTCTGCAAAGGCAAGTACTTCCCCGCCCGTGTAGGTTTGGTCGGCGTGATCCAGCCCAAGAGTGGAGTGCTGGTCAGTCGGCTTTGCACTCGGGATGTGATAGCCGTTCCCGACCAGCCAGGGGCCATCGGCATACAGGTAAAGCGTTCCAAATGCCTTCTCCTCGTGGGAGCGGCTGGACGTAAACTGTAAGAGGGCATACTGGCTATCCCGCTCCCAGCCGTCCCGCAGGATGGCTGCACCGGTCCCCTCCAACAGAACCGAAGCGAAATTGGGCGTCTGTGCCGGACGGTCATCCAGACCCCACCAGACAATCGATTGAAACGGGGTATTGAAATTCTCAGAATTCACTTCATAAGCCTGCAAACGACCCTGCCGGTACAGCTCCTCGGCGAAATACAAACCCGCATCATTGGTGCGGTAGCCGCAAACCCGGAATAATCCCGGGTCGACGAAATAGAAATCCGTGTCGTTCAAAGCCGGGGTGGACCGTTCAGGAGTGATCACGTCGAGGTAGAACCGGCACATCCGGTTGAGAGTTACCCCGTTGAAATCCGAAGCGTACAGGTCCTCCCCTCCGATGCGTAACGTGGTTTCCGCCAAGCCAAGTAAAGACTCCAGCCTGGAATACCCGTAATTCTCGGTGTTCTCACCCCACCCCCCATCCGACTCCCACCAGTGGCCGATCTGCCATTCCAGGATCGGCCAGACACGTGCGTCCAGCGCCTGCATGTCCGGATCGGCAGCATAGATCCGGGCAATGGTTAAAGCGGCTGTGTTGGCAGCAAAGGGAACATTACGATTGATCGGGCTGTCGATCGAGGTAGCATTGCCGCGCTGGATGGCTGCCTGTTCAAGCAGTTCCGCCTGGTGTTTGAAGAAAGCATCATACATCACGCGGGCGTCTGCGCTGAATAGATCTGTATCCCGGATCGACAGGTATGCGAACAGAATCGATTGCAGGTAGACCGCCCCATATTGCGGATGGGACATCAGGCCTCCCGAATTCTCCTCACCGCGGCCATTCGGGGCATCGAAATCCGTCAGAGCAGCCCTGACCGGCGTGTTGGTACGGATGAGTTCCAAGGCACGATAGACATCCCGGGCATACTCCATGTCAGCGGTCACCAGGTAGATCAGGGCCATATCACGCGGCATATTGTTGCTGGATCCCCACCAGAAAGACAGGTAGGAGGCGTCCGGATCGTAACTGGCTGGAAAGTTCGCACGAAATCCGTCCACCTTGCCCTTCAGAATCTGCCATTCGTGAAGGAAGGCAGGATCGCCAGAGAGGTACAGCCCGCGCATGCGCAGGATATCACTGCATTCCAGAAAGACATATAATCGCTCAGGCAAACCTCCGCCACAGGGCATGGTCGGATCCGGGGTGGGCGAAGGCGATGGCGATGGCGTCGGATAAGGGTCCTGCAAGGTCCCCATTCTCTGCAAATAAGGATCCCCCCAAATGGCCCAGTCACAATCACCTGTTGTGCGCATGTCTGCAATCAGGGTCAGTGTGCTGGCACCGCCAATATTCAACTCGACCTCAACGGGAAAAGTATCCGCTGAGACGGGAGCGCTGGAATACACCTCGATCCCATCCAGCATGACCCTGAAGATGACACCGTCTCCGCAGGAAACGCCGGATTGTAATGTAATCGTCGCGTGAAAATACTGATACTGTCCTGCGAGGTCATACTCTAGGCGTGATGGGGCATGAGCAAGCAAGCCCTGCGGGTAGGTTTGTCCATGGGTGGAAAGCACCTGCCCGCGAACAGCTGGATTCGATGTCCAGGTGTAAACTCCCCGCCCCAGCGTTGCATGCCCAACCACCTGCGAGAGAGGCGACAGCGTACTCAAAAAAACTCGCGGCTCCGGGGTGACCGTCGCTGTCGCTTCAACCGGCGCGGGTGTTTGCGCAGGCGCGCACCCGGAAACAGCTGCAACAGAAAGGAAGAAGGCCAGAAGAAAGTTCAGATATTTCGCGGGTCGATGCTCCATGGCACATATCCTGAAGTGGAATAATTAAAACAATGTACCCCCCAATTTTAATCCTGCTCCAAAAAACATGTCATCGGAATCCCGCCCGAATCAGGAATATGCCCGCTTTCTTCAATCGTGTCTATCTTATAGGGTGCAGTTCAGAACACGGCCTTTTTTTATTTCCCTTTGACCGCTTTCTTGGCCCGGCCTTCCACAACCGCCTGGAAGACCATGAAGAAAACGAACCCTGCCAGGGAGATCCAGCCAAGCACGTCCCCGATCCTTGTGTACACTGTCCCACTCGGCGCGACCGGTGTGCAGGCGGCCTGCAGGAGCAGGAGGGCACAAAGCAATGAACCGAAGGGAGGAAATGCTGGCTTCGCTGGTGTGGGATCCATTGGGGCCTCCTTGCCGGAACGGAATACACGCGAGGAAGAACTTGCCGGATCAGGACTGCCAGGGCAGGCGGTCGAGGTCGACGTTGCCGCCGGAGAGGATCACCCCGACGCGCAAGCCGCGCAGGTCAACCTTCCCCTCCATCAATGCCGCCACCGGCACCGCCGCCGAAGGTTCGACCAGCAGCTTGGCCCGCTCCCACAGGAAGCGCATCGCCCGGACGATGCCCGCCTCGCTGACCGTACCGATCCGCTCGACGTACTTCTGGAGGATCGGAAAGGCGATCTCCCCGAGCGAGGTCAGCAGGCCGTCGGCGATGGTGCGCGGCTCGAGCGAGGGCAGGATCCGCCCGGCGGCCAGCGAACGGAAGGCATCGTCTGCCATCTCCGGCTCGCCGGCCAGGACGCGGATGCGCGGCGACATGCCCTTCGCCGCCAGGGCGGTGCCGGCCAGCAGGCCGCCCCCGCCAACCGGCGCCAGGATCACATCCAGGTCCGGCACGTCCTGCAGCAGCTCCAGGGCCGCCGTCCCCTGCCCGGCAATGACCCGTTCGTTCTCGTAGGGATGGACGACCGTCGCCCCGGTTTCGGCGATGACCTGCGCCTGGGTGGCCTCGCGCGCCTCCAGGGTCGGCTTGCAGTAGGTGATCCGTCCGCCGTAACCGGCCACGGCCGCCTTCTTGACCGCCGGGGCGTTCTCAGGCATGACCAGGTGGGCCGGGATGCCGCGCAGCGAGGCTGCCAGGGCCAGCGCCTGGGCATGGTTGCCGGAGGAATGCGCCACCACGCCCCTGCGGGCGTCCGCCTCAGGCAGGGAGAAGACCGCGTTGCAGGCGCCGCGGAACTTGAAAGCCCCCACCTTCTGGAAGTTCTCGCACTTCAGGAAGACCCGCATCCCGGTCTCGCGATCCAGGCTGGCGCTGGTCATGACCGGCGTGCGGTGAGCGTACGGGCGGATGCGTTCCACCGCCTGCAGGATGTCGTCGAAAACGGGAGGCATGGAGACCGTTTTTCCCGGATCGGGCCTTAGCCCGGTCCGAACAGCCTGCGCGCCAGGCGGATGCCGCCCACGCCGACCGCGATCAGGCCCAGCCAGAAAAGGCCCAGGAAGACCAGGACCAGCGTCATCTGCCAGCCGCCGGGTTCCGTCTCGCCGGAGGCCAGCCCGGTCAGGACCGCCACGCCCTGGCTGATCACCAGCATCAGGATGATGGACAGGAAGCCCCAGCCGATCAGGCCCTTCTCCGCCTTCGCCCGCCAGGCTGCCCAGAGCAGCAGCAGGCCGCCGAGCAGGACGACCGGGAAGAGTTCGGCCGGTATGAGGTAATCGAAGCGGAAGCGCCCGTCGTCGGCCAGGCTGATCAACCCGAAGACCAGCGGTGCCAGCATGGGCAGCCAGATCAGGACCGTCCCCGCAACGGCCAGGAATTTCGTGAACGCGGTTTTCTTGTCCATGGGTCTCTCCTTTTCATAATATGCAGGTCATCATTCGGATTTTCGGATCTCTTTGACCTTCTGCATGAACTCCCGCACCCGCCGTGCGTCGACGTGGTTGGTGAAGGTGCCCTCGTGCTTGAAGGTCGTGCCTACGATGGCCCCGTCGGCGATGCCGAGCTGCTGCTCGACGTTCTCCAGGCGCACACCGGTGTTGGCAAAGACCGGCGTATCCCCGGCCGTGTCGGTGACGCGCTTCAGGAGCACCGGATCGGTCAGCGCGCCGGCGGTGATCCCGGAGACGCACAGCCCGTCCGGTTTATGGTTGAAAATGGTCGTGCGGGCGATCTCGACGATGTCGCGTTCGCCCAGGTAGCGGGCCGATTCGGGCACGATATTGAACAACAGGCGGACATCGCCGGCACCGATCGCCTGCCGGTGGCGCAGGATCTCCCCGCAGTCCGGGTCCCATAATCCATAGTCACTGGCATACACGCCCGAGAAGACCTCGCGTACGAAGCGCGCCCCGGTGGCGACCGCCAGGTCCAGGGAGGCGTACGGGTCCCAGAGCACATCCACACCGAAGGGGACTTCGATCTGCGGGAGCAGCTCGCCCAGGATGCGCCCCATGCTGGCCACCGTCACCGGATGGACACGCAGCAGATAGGGCATACTGAACTCATTGGAGAACATCACCCCGTCCACTCCCCCGTCCTGCAGCGCAGCCAGATCCTTGCGCGCCCATTCGATCACTCCCTGGAGGCCTGCTTCGGGATCAAAACCCGGGTCGCCGGGCAGGGCGCCCAGGTGGCACATCCCGATGATGGGCTTGCGTACGCCGAAGAGTTCTTCGCTCCAGATGGTCATGGGGACCTCCAGTTCTTGGAACAGGCTGTCGGGTGTAAAATGCTTAAAACGATTATAGCACCGCGAACGAACCCATGCCCACCGTCTACCTTGCCCTCGGCACCAACCTCGGCGAGCGCCCCGCCAACCTGCGCCAGGCGCTGTCCGCCCTGCCGCCTGCAGTCCAGGTCACGGCCGAATCGCCGGTCTACGAGACGCCCCCGTGGGGCCTGACCGACCAGCCGGCCTTCCTGAACATGGCGGTGCGCGGCGAGACCGAACTGCCGCCGCTGGAACTGCTCGTCCGCCTGAAGGCGCTGGAACTCGAACTGGGCCGCCAGCCGTCGGCCCGCTACGGGCCGCGGCTGATCGACCTGGACATCCTGTTCTACGCCGACCTGCTGCTCGACTCCCCCGCCCTGAGCCTGCCCCACCCGCGCCTGCACGAACGCGCCTTCGTGCTCGTCCCGCTGGCCGACCTGGCGCCGGAGCTGGTCCATCCGCGCCTGGGGAAGACCGTTCGCCAGCTGTTGGCGGATGTGGACCAAGGAGGCATCACCCGCTATGAAGGACCTGCTGCGTAACGAACCCGCCCTGGCCTGGAAGCACGCCGTTGGGATCGAAGGCCGCGATCCGCAAAGCCCTGCCGCCCGGGAGGCGGCCGCAGCCGTGCGCCGCTCCGCCCAGGTGGAAGCACTGCTGGCCGGCTGCGACCGGCAGGCCAGCCCGTACAAGAAGTGGGACGGGCGGCACTGGGTCATCTCGCTGCTGGCCGACCTGGGCTGCCCGCCCGGGGACGAGAGCCTGCGTCTGCTGGTGGATGCGACCGTGGACTGCTGGCTGCACCCGGCGCACCCGCGACACGTCCAGGTGATGCAGGGACGCGTCCGCCGCTGCGCTTCCCAGGAGGGCAACGCCGTCTGGTCCGCGCTGCGGCTCGGTTTCGCAGACGGCCGCGTCGACGAACTGGTCGCCCGGCTGCTGAAATGGCAGTGGCCGGACGGCGGCTGGAACTGTGACAAGCACCCCGAGGCGGACACGTCCTCCTTCATGGAGACGCTCATCCCGCTGCGGGCGCTGGCGCTCTACGCCCGGGTTTCGGGAGATGGAAAAGCCGCCGCAGCCGCCGAACGCGCCGCCGAGGTCTTCCTTTCCCGTCGTCTCTTCCTGCGCCGCCGGGACGGCAGGGTCATGGACCCGCACTTCGTCCGCCTGCACTACCCGTGCTACTGGCACTACGACATCCTCTTCGCCTTGAAGGTCATGGCCGAGGCCGGTTTCCTTGCAGACCCGCGCTGCCGGGAGACGCTCGACCTGCTCGAAAGCAGGCGCCTGCCGGACGGCGGCTTCCCGGCCGAGGAGAGTTACGCCCGCCCGACCCGCCCGGAGCTGAGCGGCTACAGTCCGGTCTCCTGGGGCGGGACCAGTAAAGGTAAGTCCAATCCGTTCGTCAGTGCGGACGCCCTGAGCGTGCTGCGCCTGGCCGGCAGAAGCCGTTAGCTGCCCGCCCCCGGGACTTTCGGGGGACCACCCTTTCCGACCGCCGGACGTAGACTCTACCGATAGAAAAACTTCCAACTCACATAAGGAGAACCGCATGGAAATCGAGATCCTGCACCGCCCGTCCTACTCGCTGGCCGTCGCCCGCCTGGCCGCCAACGAACGCATCCGCGCCGAACCCGGCGCGATGGTCAGCTTCTCCGACGGCGTCGACATCGAGACCAAGATGGAAGGCGGCCTGCTCAAGTCGCTCGGACGCGCCATGCTCGGCGGCGAGTCGCTCTTCCAGAACTTCTGGAAGGCCGGACCGCAGGGCGGCGAGGTTACCCTGGCCCCCGAACTGCCCGGCGACATCGCCCTGATCGAGATGAAGGGCGAGACCATCCTGGTCCAGACCGGCTGCTTCATGGCCTCCGAGGCCGGCGTCGAGATCGACGCCAAGCTGAGCGGCAAGGGCTTCCTGGCCGGCGAAGGCATCTCGATCCTGGAAGCGCGCGGCAGCGGCCGCCTGCTGGTTTCCTCCTACGGCGCGATCTACGAGAAGACCGTCGCCCAGGGCGAGAAGTACGTGGTCGACTCGTCCCACCTGGTGGCCTTCGACGGGACCCTTACCGTCCGGCCGCGCCCGGTCGGCGGGCTGAAGTCCACCCTGCTCTCCGGCGAGGGCCTGGTGATCGAACTGACCGGCCCCGGGCGGATCTACATCCAGACCCGTTCGCCGCAGGCGCTGATCAACTGGATCCTCCCGCAGATCCCGCGCGAACCCAGCCACTCGTAAGCGGACACACAGGCCTCCCCCTTCGGGAGGCCTGTTCCTTCGGTATAATCGAAGCATGCCTGCCAAGCCGTTCCCCTCCGCACTGACCGTCGCCGGCCGGACCCTGACCTGGGGCCGGCGCACATACGTGATGGGCATCCTCAATCTGACCCCCGACAGCTTCTCCGGCGACGGGCTGCTTTCCGGCGCCGAGACTGCCGCCGCGGCCCTGGAACAGGCGCGCCGCTTCCTGGCGGAAGGTGCGGATATTCTGGACGTGGGCGGCGAGTCCACCCGCCCGGGCTCCCAGCCGGTCTCAGCCGAGGAGGAGATCGAGCGCGTCGTCCCGGCCATCCGGGCCATCGCGGCGGAATTCCCGCAGGCCCTGCTCTCGGTC